>Ga0214163_1000713_pt1 | contig 15038 bp, 23 predicted proteins | sample LakMenepilimnion_2_FD_153001 | JGI IMG/M metagenome (GOLD analysis project Ga0214163, IMG submission 153001) | Freshwater microbial communities from Lake Mendota, WI - Practice 15JUN2010 epilimnion v4 | ecosystem: Environmental > Aquatic > Freshwater > Lake > Epilimnion/Euphotic zone | place... | reverse complement strand
GGCTCTGAACATTGCCTAATGCCAGGCGTCGCTGTTGTTGATTCAGGTAACTATGATCTGCAGATCGCTACAGGATTTAACGTCAACGCGTTTACTCTTGACGACACAACCAAAGGCGTTCTAGATAACACAACTTATGTTCTAGACGGCAATACCGAGTTTGCAAGCGTCATGGATTCAACGACAACGATCACCGTCAAGCGGGGCAGACGCGATATTGGCGACACGTTTAGCGCTGGCACAATGACATTCACCATTCAAGACGTGGACGGCATTTTTAACCCGTTTGACGAGAACAGCCCGTATTACGACACAGCAGAATCTAAGCCTGGTCTTGCACCAATGCGCCAGGTCAAGTTGATTCGATACAGCTCTACCGATGTTGCCGAGTTGCTGTACTCGGGATTTGTTGTCAACTACGACTACAACTTTGCGCTCGGCGGTCTTGACACCGTGACCGTGTATTGCGCTGACCAGTTCTACCTACTCGCACAAACATTCCTAGACGAATTAAACGTCACCCCAGAGACATCAGGCGAACGCATAGAAACTGTGCTTGACCTGCCAGAAGTTGACTTTCCAGCCTTAGCGCGCGACATCTCAACTGGCACCGTCAATCTCGGCCATAGCGCTTCCTACACCGTGCAGGCTGGCACAAACGTGCTGCAATACATTGCCCAGATCAACGACACCGCCGAGTTTGGTCGCCTGTTCATGTCCCGTGATGGCGTGCTCACATTCCAAAACCGCATCGGCAACACGCTGTCTGCATCTGTGGCCGACTTCCATGATGACGGCACCGAATACAAATACAACGGCGTAGGCATCTCATTCGAGGCGGACGCTGTAGTTAACCGCGTGGTCGTAACAGGCTTGAATGGCAATACGGCAACAGCCACCGACGCAGGTTCAATCGCCACATATTTCATTCAGACCGACAGCATCACTAACAGCCTGCTACACGTGCAGGGAGAAATTGACACCGCCGCGTCTTACCTGTTGAACCCTGAACCCGAGGCACGGTACACCAGCGTTGAAACCGCATTCCTGATGCTGACCACAGCCCAAAAAGACACCCTGGCAACTTTAGAAATAGGCGACACCATCACCGTACAAAAGACATTCCCAAGCGGTGCCGGCACGACCCAGTTGGCGCAAGAGCTGTCTGTTGAAGGCATTGAGCATTATCTGGATTTCTCTACAGGCCACAGAGTGCTTTACTCAACCGCGCCAACCACGATCGTGTACGAGTTAATATTGAATGACGCCGTATATGGCACACTCGATGCAGAGAATGTTTTAGGATAAGGAGCACTATGCCGATCACTACATACACCGCAGGCGAAGTTCTTACAGCAGCCTCACTCAATGCCAACTTCGCGGCGGGTGGTCTTCAACTTGTAAAAACACAAACAATTGGAACTGCTGTCAGTTCTGTGGCTGTGACAGGGGCGTTTAGCGCAACCTATGACGCTTACAAAATCTTGATAACTGGCGGTGTTGGTAGTGCTAACGGAAGTTTGCAAGTGCAAATGGGTTCAACTACTACTGGATATTACGGTGGCGCAATCGGTGTAAGTTTTGCTGGTGTGTCTGACAATATCGGACAAGCAAACGGCGCTAATTTTACAAACTTTGGTAGAGGTTCAGCAGACGGTCTTTATCTAAATATGGATTTGGGAAACCCATTCCTTGCTAAAAACACTTTCGCTCAATCGACATGGATTGTGAACCTCACAAACGGTAGAGCAAGAATAAATGGGTCATATCTAAACGACACAACCTCTTACACAGGCTTCACCATAATTCCTGAAACTGGAACGCTTACTGGTGGAACTATACGCATTTACGGATATGTAAACAGTTAGGACAACAAAATGACATACGAAGAAGCCGTAGCAATGTATCCACGCAACGAAGTGTTTATACAAACTGACAACAAAGAACGTCAAATGACACCTGCAGAATACGAAGCATTTATTCAACGTCAAGTTGATTACGTCCCATTGTCGTAATGCGCTGGCGTTACCTTATCGGCTACGTAGCGCTAATCGCAGTCGTCTTGTGGGGATGCGCTGGCTGCGGTTATGACGGCTCATATCGCTACCCATGCCAAGACCCAGCCAACTGGACTAAACCAAAATGCGAACCACCGATCTGCAATCCATCTGGAACGTGTACAAGGGATTTGATTTATGAGACCACGCCTTAAGCCTGAAGAGCTTCACGCTCGACTAATCGTTGTGGTGGGCATAGTCCTTGCTGGCGTGTTTGCGATAACCGTGATCGGGTTTGTGTACGCGCTTATGTTTGTGACCCAGCCGATAGACAAACAAGCACCCAATGACGCCGCGTTCATAGACCTGCTATCCACGCTGACTGTGTTTATGACCGGCACGTTGTCAGGTCTTGTGGCCTCAAACGGGCTAAAATCTAAACCGAAGGAGCCAACCAATGAAACCAAGTGACAAAGCCTTACTCGCCTCATACGGTCGCTCAATGCTCGCTGCCGTCGTTGCGCTTGCAGTAACAGGCAACACCGACCCATCCGCATTGTTAGCAGCTGCGATCGGCGCGGTCTGCCCAACAGCGTTGCGCTACTTCAACCCAAAAGACATGAAGTTTGGTCGTGGCAGTAGCAAAGGCTAAGGCTGGCGTGCCAAACGCACGCGACTACATAGGCAACGCAGACGGTGCATCACCAGCGCCCCGTGCCGGCATGAACGAGTTCATAAAACAAGTGACGGCGCACTCAAATGGCGCGTTTGTCAATCTCGGAAGTTGGGGCCAGCGCGACGTCAAGGGGAAACCAGGAACTTTAAGCGTTCACGCAACAGGCAGGGCGTGGGATGCTGGATTTACTACAAGCGAAAAACACCCAAACGCAACACGCAAAAACGCTAAAGAATTCATTGACAAAATGATTGCGCATGCAAATGATTTGGGCATACAAATGGTGATTGATTATTTCCCAAAAGAATTCGGCGCGGCATGGCGTTGCGACCGACAGGCTTGGAAAAACTATGACAGCAAAACCGTGTCAGGTGCACCTGGCGGGCGGTGGTTCCACATTGAGATTTCTCCACAGGCTGCCGACTCGGTAATCTTCGTTAAAGCCGCATTCTTAAAGGTATTCGGGGAAATCCCACCTAAGGCTTGATCTATGTTCTAGGGTCGAAGTACCGACAAAAGGACAGGCAATGACTGACCCCCAGATATTTGATTACAGCGTCTATACGGGAGTGATGGACAACGGCCAAGAAATCTTGGTGCAGATATTTACCAGCCCAGAGTCGGGCAAGTTCCTACTGGGACAAATCGCATTCAGAACGCTCACCTCAAGTTGGGGTCAGCCCATACCTTTGGAGAAACGATGAACTACTTTGCAGAAAAAATTATAGGGCTAGTGCTTTGTACCGTCTTCGGCTTTACGGTCGCTGTGGGGGCTCCTGACGCGTCTGGTAGCCCGTCTGGGACTATCGCTTTAGCGCCATTTTTGATAGAACCAAGCACCACGACATCGAGCACGTCGTCCACGATTTACATTGACCCGTACAGCTCGGCTTGTGAGCAGTTCAGCGCGCTTGCCGTAAACCTTGGCTGGCCTGCCGATCAGCGCACCGTGCTCGAATCGGTGATGTGGCGTGAATCAAATTGCACACCAAACGCATACAACAGCAAAGACCCAAACGGCGGGTCGCGTGGACTAATGCAGATCAACGGATTTTGGACACCATGGCTTACTGATGCCGGCATTATTACCGAAGCAGAAAACCTGTTACAGGCTCAAACTAATTTGATCGCAGCGTTAGCGATTTACAACTACGGCGTTGACCGTCACGGTTACGGCTGGGGGCCATGGAGTGCAACAAAATGAGTGAAGGTGTGGCATGGAATCAAGGCGAACTATCAGAAGAAACCCGACGAATGGTAATGGAGCAAATGATGACAACAAAACACGACATGGCAATCTTTAATTTGATTAACGAAATTGCAGACATAAGCACTAACCCGCACGCAAGCATTATTCAACGTCTTAAAGGCATGAAGAACTCGTTGTCATTAGAAGAACCAATGCCATTGCACGATGTGACTACACTTGACTTAGCAATCAAAGCATTACAAGCACATTCCTAACCGACAAGGAGATTCCGACAATGAAAACCTGCACGATCTGCAAAGAAACAATCGCCTACCCAGACATACAAGGCAAAACACACTTCGTATGTGACGGCCGTGTGCCGGCAAGAAAACAGACGCCATTTATCCAAGGGATGTTGGCGTCACAGTCGTCTGCTGATGCGCGCTGGACACGACCACAACAAAACGAAGTAGATGCTGCAATCGTGCACGTTGCGCGCACAAAAGGGTTCTTTACATCTGACGACATTTGGCAACACCTGGGCGACCAGTTCCCAGTTACTAAGGGCATCGCTGGACGGCTAAACGCAGCTGCACGTCGTGGCATCATTCGCAACACAGGCGAACTGGCATACGCCAAGCGCGGTGGCGCACATGACCATGCACAACGTCTAAGCGTCTGGGCAGGCATCTAATGGGCTTTGACCTAAGCAACTACGAAACGGTAGAAACACGCTTAGCGCGATTTTGGGAGCAATACCCAGACGGTCGCGTAGAAACCACGCTGATGAACTATGACGGCGATTCCTGCATCGTTCGCTCGGTGGTTTGGAAACATCGCGACGACGCCAACCCAACCGCAACAGGTTACGCGCACGAAATACACACCGATCGCGGGGTCAATATGACCAGCTTTATCGAGAACTGTGAAACGTCTAGTTTGGGACGCTGTTTGAGCAACATGGGCTTGGCAAAGCAAGGCGCTAGGCCGTCGCGTGAAGAAATGCAAAAAGTGCAGCGTCTAGGTGGGCAGGAACAGTCAACAAACAAAGTGCACATACCCTCTGGTGCATTCGCTACGCCAAAGCAGATCGGTTACATCAAGAAACTGGCCAAGGATGGCGGGTACGACGATCTTCGACTCTTGGAGTTAATCCAGCGCGAACTAAACAGCGACGAAGCCGTGTTAGAGCTGTTGAAATCACATGAAGCAAGCAGAATCATTGAGGTATTGAAATGACATTAGAAGAACTAATTGACGGCTTTATAAAGCATTTAGAACAACATCGTCGGCAAATGAAACAAATTATAGATTTGCGCGATGAGTTAGAAAAATGGCAAGCGGTGGCAGTTAGTGCGATACCAGAAGAAGGTTTAATTGCTGCTTTAAATGCTTATGACGCAAGAAAGGAAATTGTTACATGGAACTAAGTGAGTTGATTAGCGCGATAGAACGGCTACAAGCCCTTTATCCACAAATAACAAAAGAACAGAATGAAGCCGAGCAAAAGATTAGGTGGGCAATCAATCACCTTGCAGACAAGATTTGGACGGCATCGCTGTAGTGAAGTTAGACGCCAAGATAAGCGAAGCCGACTTTAAGGACATGGTGATCAGCGTTGCTAAGCGTTACGGATGGCTAGTGCATCATGATTTGCCGGCACAGAACACTCGAGGACGGTGGATGACCAACGTGCAAGGCGACGTGGGATTTCCTGATCTGTTCATGGTGCACCCATTCCAAGGCGGTCGGCCATTGGTAATTGAGTTAAAGGCAGAAAAGGGCAAGTTGACGCCTGGACAAAAGATTTGGTTAAACGCTTGCGAGATGGCTGGCTGTCATGCAGCTGTCTGGAAGCCCAGCGACATGGAGTACATTCTCTACACTCTCAGCAATCCCAGACAGTAAACAATCGGCTAGTTGCATAGACCTAAGCCTGTCGCAGGGCGGATGGATGACACCTGGTAACAGGGGTAGACGGTCGCGCCTCGAATCATGCAAGACGAAATGGTTTGGGCAATGCGACTGGGCGATCAGTAAACAGACTGGTGTAATGCAAAGGGATCTGGGATGGGCAATCCAGAGGGTGGAGCATTCACACAACTGTCTGTGTAAGACCTGCCTATTATGAATATATAAAATAAAAACACCACAGACACGGACACACACGCATGAGTCAAACATCAACCCAAGGGCAAGGCGCTTGCGCCGCGCCAGCCCAAGCGAAGCGCGGGAGACCCAAAACACGGCAAACCGTCACCTACAGCTGCGAAACATGTGGAACATCAAAAACCGTGTACCCAACCGCAAACCGTGTATACAAATACTGCTCAATGGCCTGTATTCGAGGCAAACGCAAAGCCAACCCAAACAAACGCCTAGGCATATCAACGTATGAAAAAGCACGTAGAAAAGACAACAGAACGCTAAGCCATACCAACATGAAATTGCGCGGCCGTTGCGTATTGCATCCGATTTACAATGCCGGCATAGAACTAATCGTTACTGATGAAAACCTGCCAATGTTCTGCTGGGATCACATAGACCGCACACTTAAGACTGCAAACGTTGCGCGGTTGTTATCAAAAACAAACGAACAAACAGTTCAACAAGAAATAGACAAATGCCAATTGTTATGCCATAACTGCCATGCAATGAAAGGCATTGAACATGGCGATCATCATTCAATAGACAAACAAACAAACAAACAAGAAACGCTGTTTGACCAATGAAAAACCCAGAATACTCAACCGACAGATACAAGTCAGCTAGACATGAGCTGCTTCGAGACAGCCCAACATGCCATTGGTGCCATCGCAACCCAGCAACAGAACTAGATCACCTTGTAGAAGTGGATCGTGGTGGATCGCTTGAAGACGGATACGTGGCAAGTTGCAAGCCATGCAACAGCGCACGTGGAGCAATTCATCGGAATCGCAAACTGGCAAACGCAAAGCAAAACAGAGAGAAAGCAATTAACGCTTTTTTATATGCGAATGATTTGACCCCGATCCCCAATGAAGATTTTGTCGCCACCAGCCCGAACCAGCCTGAACCAGCGGTAACTGGCCATGACCAGCCGAGACTGGAAACGATCAGCCCGGACTACGTCAGCTCATTCGGGGGACTTGTGGGGGACATGGCCCAGAAGGTTCTTGGCGTAACACTTATGCCGTGGCAAAAGCATGTACTTGAAAAAATGCTAGCAGTAGATGAAAACAATCACTTTGTTCATCGCTCAACGCTCTGTTCGGTGGCGCGCCAAAATGGTAAGACAACTATTATTCAAGCACTAATTCTCGCCTGGTTAGTCGAGATGCCAAAGATACGTGGACAAAAACAAACCATTGTTTCAGGTGCTCACCGACTGGATTTGGCTTGCTTGTTGTTTGATGATCTTGCACCAATTCTTGAGGAGTATTACGGCGCCAAGATCGTTAAGTCTTACGGCCGTTATCAGGCCACGATGCCAGACGGCAGCAAGTGGTGGGTAAAGGCGTTGAAACCCAATCAAGGTCACGGTATGTCAATTGACTTATGTGTGGTGGACGAATTATTTGATGTCAACCCCGATTCCGTCGAAGGGGGGCTCCTGCCTGCACAGCGCGCACGAAAAAACCCGTTGGCGTGTTTCTTCAGCACCGCAGGCACCGAAGAATCAGTCTTGTTTCAGCGTTGGCGTGAGGCTGGCATTCGAGCCATTGACAAAGGCGAGCCGTCCACGATGTATATGGCGGAATGGTCGCCTGACCCAAGCCTTGACCCGTTGCATCCTGCGTCATGGGCGTGGGGTAATCCTGCACTTGGTTACACGTTGGACATGGACACAATTAGGCAAGAGTCAACTAACCCTGATCGAGCGTCGTTTCTGCGCGCCAGTCTTAACCTTTGGGTGAGTGTTGTGCGCGGTTGGATTGAGCCTGGGCGTTGGCCGTCATTGAAATACACAGGTGACGTGCCTAGTGGTGGGGTCGTGGCGATTGAGTCTTCGCTGGACGACTCCCGATATAGCGCGACCAGATGCGTCAACCTGTCTGACGGTCGGGTGCTTGTCACCGTGGCCTTTATCGCCGAGTCAATTACAGAGCTGTGGGACAACGTGCAGGAACTTGCCAAAGACCCCACGATCAGGTTCGCCTTATCGCCGACCGTGGACGCAACCTGCCCACCAAACATTGAGCGTCGCCGAGTCGTGGTCGGTTACGCAGAACTTGGGCGGTTTACACCGCTTGCCAAAAACATGATTGCCGAAGCACGACTGTTACACACAGGAGAAAAACTGTTGGCCGAACACGTACAGCGCGCGGTTGCGGTACGCACGGATAACACCATAGTTTTGTCCAGTAAGCGGAGTCCAGGGCCTATCGAGTTAGCGCGAACAATGGTCTGGGGAATCGGCATGTGCGCGCGTCCAGCCCACACAGGTAAACCCATGCTGGTTGCCGTTAACCACTAACATTCTCGTCGGCGACCGCACGTTCTTGCCTTTTGTCGGAATCGGATAAGTCTCGTGCGGTTGCCACCTATATGGCAAAGTGGTAACTATGGCGATCTTTAACAAAACCAAAAAAGCAGCAATCAGTCCAGCGCCAGCGAAGGCAGCTGCGGCTGGTGGATTTGCACCTGGTTACTCGTCGTCCAATGTCGGCGTCAACATGATCGGCCAGTACTACACCTATCGAGAGGGTGAATTGCGGGCGGCGGCGGTAAGCATCCCAGCCTTGTCAAGAAGTCGAGATTTGCTGGCATCGGTTATTGGCTGTATGCCATTGCGAATGTATAACGAAGTTTGGAATGCAGACGAAGAAGAAATGGAACGCAAATATATTGCGCCTCGTAGTTGGTTGCGTCGCCCAGACCCAACCGTTAACTACAACTTTTTGATGTCATGGACATTTGATGATCTTTACTTTTTTGGTCGCGCATTTTGGTACATCACGTCGCGCACAGCTGACGGATACCCGGCATCATTTACTCGACTGCCTGCAGGCTCGGTTACAACTACCGATCAGGCTGGCCCAGTTTGGTTTGCCCCGTCTTCGCAAGTGTATTTCCAAGGTGGCGAAATTGACCCAGCAAACCTTGTGCAATTCTTGTCGCCAACTCAAGGATTGGTTTACTCCTCGCAGGCCGCTATTGAAACCGCGCTAAAGATTCAAGAGGCGCGCAATCGCAATGCGAGCTCATCAATTCCAGCGGGCGTCTTAAAACAAACGGGAGGCGAACCCTTGAGCGCGCAAGAACTTGCTGATCTTGCTGCAGCATTTAACGCCGCGCGCGCAACCAATCAGACCGCAGCGCTTAACGAATACTTGTCTTACGAGCCAACCACAATGTCACCAGACAAGATGTTGTTGATTGAGTCTGCCAACTACAGCGCGCTAGAAACTGGTGGCCGTGTCGGAAACGTACCGCCATATTTGCTCGGAATATCTACGGGGTCGTACGCATATTCCTCATCACAAAATGCACGTATGGACTTGCTGTTTTTTGGGGTCAAAATGTACGCAGACGCAATTGCAGAAACATTGTCAATGAACAACGTGTTGCCAAATGGCACCTTTGTTGCATTCGATTATGAATCGTACTTAGAGGAGAATTACCTCGCCGACACGATGGAAAATACAGAAACAGTCATAGAAGAAAACCCACAAGAGGAGATGCCATCATGATCAAATTGATTGCAGGAGAGTTCACACTTGACGCCGCCAAAGGCGACGCACCACGACGCACAATTAGCGGAACCGCCGTTCCCTACAACGTGCCAGCAACAGTTTCGGACGGCACAGCTGTGATCTTCCGCCCAGGCTCATTGCCAGTCGAGGGCAAAGCACCGCGCCTGTTTATGTACCACGACGCATCTATGCCGGTCGGTGTTGTTACCGAGCGTGTTGACACCGAACAGGGAATGATGTTTAGCGCCAAGATCAGCGCAACCAGCCTCGGCAACGACGCTTTGGTTATGGCCAGCGACGGCACAATTGACCAAGTATCTGTCGGCGTAAACCCAACCAAGTTCTCATACGACGAAGCAGGAACCATGATTATCGAAGCAGCGGATTGGACAGAGTTGTCACTCGTTCCGATCGGCGCGTTTGGTGACATGGCCAACATCGCCACCGTCGCCGCGAGTATCCACCAAGAGCCAGAAGAAGTAGTGTTAAATGAAGAAGTAGTCCCAGAACAGGAGATAGAACCCATGTCAGAAGTAAACGTTCCAGCAGTTGAGGCAACAATCCCAACCGCACCAATTTTCGCACAAGCTAAAAAAGAATTTATCTTGCCAACCGCAGGTGAATTTATGGCCGCTTACCACATCGGTGGCGACACGTTCAAGAACATGAACGCTGCGGTTGCTGATTACACCGCATCAAAGCGCACCGCATTGCAGGCAGCTGCAGGTGACGTGCTTACGACTGACACACCTGGTCTTTTGCCAGTTCCAGTACTTGGGCCATTGGTTCAAGACCTCAACTTCTTGCGTCCAGTAGTCGATGCTGTAGGCGCTCGCGCTTACCCAGACAGCGGACAGTCGAAGACCTTTATCCGTCCAACAATCACCACGCACACCAGCGTTGCATCACAATCAGAACTTGGTTCAGCATCAGCAACAACCATGGTGATCGCATCCAACTCAATTAGCAAGACCACACTTGCTGGTCAAGTAACGCTGTCAGTTCAGGACATTGACTTCACATCTCCTGCAGCAATGCAGTTGATTTTGAATGACCTCATGGGCGAATACATGATCGCTTCTGACAACTTGGCTGCAGACAACTTGCTCACCGCAGCAACTTCGTCAGGCGTTTGGGACGGCACCGTAGCCGACCTGCTCAAGTCCGTTTATGACTCTGCAGTTGACATTTCAACAAACCGCAACTGGACACCTACCCACATGTTCGTAAGCCCAGACGTATGGGGTCAACTTGGACAACTCGCCGACACAACTGGCCGTCCAGTATTCCCATTCATCGGCGCTGGCCTCACCGGTCAAAACGCACTTGGTGGCGGTCAGGCATCTTCATGGAACGGCAACCCACTCGGTTTGCAGTTGGTAGTTGACAGCAACTTTGCTGCCAAGACCATGATCATCACCCGCGTCGGTCAAGGTGCAGGCGATGCTTACGAGTTCTACGAATCAATCCGTGGCCTCATGAGCGTTGAACAGCCAGCAGTCTTGGGACGCAACATGTCATTCCATGGCTACGTGTCAACCTTTGCAGCAATCGGCGGAATGATTCGCAAGATCACCCAGGCCTAGTCGAGAGCGGAGCAACCGCTCATGGCTACATACACAGTTACTAACAAGTACCTGATTGACAACTTTGCCGTACTGCAACTCCTGACCCCCAGCGAGATTGCAGTCGGCAGTTCAATCACGGTTGCTGGAGTTGACGCAACATTCAACGGCACTTACTCGGTGCGCGCATTGCCACAGTATTTGTTTCTTGGTATTGATACGCAGGGCGACTTGCTGTACGACTATCAGGTGCCGATCGCTGATCAGGTGCTCTACGCCAAGACCGCAAGCGATGTTGAGCGTGTCGCAGCGTCTGGGACTGTTGCTAACGACCCTGTTTGCACTTGGGTGACTGCCGCGCAGGTCATGTCTTATCTTGGCATCACGATCACAAACCCATCAGATGACTACACGTTGCTCACGCAATCCGTGTCGGCTGGTAATCAGTTCTGTTATCGCAGGCGTCAGGAATCCTCGTACATCGACTCTTTAACGACCTCGCCAGGCGGTGACGCAACTTTGGGCACTTTGATGTATTGCGCCGCTCTGTGGCGCTCTAGAGGGTCAATAGAGGCAACCTACGCCACGTTTGACGGCATGGGATCGGCACCACAGCAAAGCCTGACCCCGATCGTCAAGCAGTTGCTTGGCATCCCACGTCCAGCGGTTGCCTAATGTCCTACACCGACCTATTTAACGAAGCAATTGATGATGTGACCGCAACGCTGACCGCGGTCTCTGGACTGCGTGTTGTAAACGACCCAACCAAACTTGCACCAAATTGCGTGTACCTTGACGCACCAAACTTCACCACGTTTGCTGGCAACGGCAACATTGTGCGCCTCGAGTTTCCAATCAAAGTCATTGGCTCTGGGCCTGCAGGTCTGCCGGTACTCCGCTCAATCTTGAGCATTGTTGCAAGTGTGCTTAATTCGTCAATCATCGTGATGGCTGGCCGTCCGTCAAGCCTTGAGATCGGTGGCGCGTTGTACCCGTGCTATGACCTTGATTGCGCTATCCAAGCCCAGACCGCATAATCCACTACTACCGAATACAAATCATCTACTATCAGATCAGAACTTAAGGAGCAAATATGCCAGCATCAACTTACCTCTCGAACCCAACAGTCAAGATTGGAACCGCAATCGGCACCATTGTTGACATCACCGATCAGGTCAGCGCAGCGACGTTGACTGTGACTGCAGAAGCTCTTGAAGACACCGCATTTGGTCAGACTTCACGCACCATGACTGCAGGCTTGTTCAGCAACTCATTGACCTTGACTGTGTACGCATCGTATGCAGCGTCAGAGTCGTACGCGGTTCTTGCACCGTTGCTTGGCACTAAGTGCACCGTCAAAGTAAATCCAAGTAGCGCTGCTGATTCGGCAACTAATCCAGGGTTTATTTTGACGGATACCTATTTTTCTAGCCTGCCTGTGATCAACGCGTCCTTGGGTGAGCTTAGTGTTTACGAGATCGAGCTCCAAGGGGGCACGTACTCGGTTGACACAACCGCATAATTAACGGCTCCAAGCCGACATAGGAGAACAATGAAAATCAAGTTGCAGTTAAAGCGCACCCCCGACAGCGCACCAGAGTATTACTACACAAACCTATTTGTGGTCACGGAATGGGAACGGCTTGAACGTCGCAACATTCAACAACTCTCCGCAAACCCGTTGTACTCGGATTACGCCTGCTGGATGCACACAATTCTCAAAATAAAAGGCGAGCAAGTTGGTGACAACTGGCGCGAATGGCTAAGCAAAAACCCTGACATCGACATTCTGCCGGTACTGGACGAGACAGACCCAAACCCTACGGACGCGGCACCTACCGCCGCCAACTAGCAGAAGTTTTGGTCGCGGTCGGTTGGTGGCCTAGCGACATTGCGTTTGACTCACGGGACTTGACAACGGTCATTAAAGTGCTTAACGAGGCAAACAAAAAACGGAGATGACGTGAACCAAGTGTCAACAAAGATTGAGGTGGTCGGGCTTAAAGAAGCCTTAAAGACCCTCAACAAAATTGACAAATCTTTGCGCCGTGAAATCACCAAGGATTACAAAAAGATTGTCCAGCCTGTCATTGACGATGCAAACAAACTTGTGCCCTCGAATGTTCCGCTATCTGGTATGGCGCGCAATTGGAGCACTCGATCAGGGTTCAAGATGTTGCCGTGGATACCAGGCATAAAACAAAAGATCGCTGCCAAAATCAACACGCGAAACATAAAGGAATACGGCGGAAACAAGTCAAATGTGGGCACGTTTGCCATTCAATGGCAAGGCGCTACTGGCACCATGTTTGACATGTCTATGGCTGGCGCGTTAGGCCGAGCGTTAAGTGAACGGTACGGTGATCGTTCGCGAGTAATGTGGAAGGCGTACGAGCAACGCGAAAACGATGTCATGTCCGAGATGGAGCAGTTGGTGAAGCGCGTCATGAGCGAAGCGAATAGAGAGACCGCGTAATGGCAATCAATATCCCGATCATCAGCGAGTTTGACGGCACAGGGGTAAAGAAGGCTGTCAAGCAATTCCAGCAACTTGAGACTGTTGGCGAAAAGGCACAGTTTGCGATTAAGAAGGCGGCGATTCCTGCAGCTGCGGCGCTTGGCGGTTTGGCTGTTGCCCTTGGTGACGCAACTAAGGCGGCAATGGAAGACCAGCAGGAGCAGGCCGCGTTAGCGCTTACTTTGCAAAATGTGACTGGCGCTGGCGCCGCACAAACCGCGCAGGTTGAAAAGCAGATCAGCGCAATGAGTCGAGCGTCTGGCGTTGCCGATACTGAATACCGCAAAGCATTAGAAGCGCTTGTGCGCGGTACAAAAGATGTTGGCATTGCCATGAACGACATGAACCTTGTCATGGACATCAGCACGGCCACCGGCATGGATTCTGCCAGCGTTGCTGACGCGCTTGCCAAGGCTTACCAGGGCAACTTTAAGGCGCTTCGATCATTGAGCCCAGAGATGTCAACAATGATTAAAGAGGGCGCAAGCCTTAACGAAGTTATGGACGTGCTTGGTGGGACGTTTGGCGGCGCAACTGCCAAGAGTGCTGAAACCGCTGCAGGCAAAATGAAAATTTTTAAGAACTCAATTGGCGAAACTAAAGAGTCAATTGGTGCAGCGCTTTTGCCTGTGCTTGAAGCCGTGTTACCCGTGCTTAACAAGTTTGCTGCATGGGCTCAAGACAACCCTAAAGCATTCTTAGCAATCGCTGCCGCAATCGGAGCGGTCGCTGCAGCCATTGTTGTCACGAATATTGCTATGGCACTCAACCCATTCAGCCTGATCGCTGCAGGCGTTGCTTTGCTCGTCGTTGCTCTAGTCGCTGCTTACAACAAGTTTGAGTGGTTCCGTGACGGCATCAACCTGATTGTCAACACGGTCATCGGGTTCTTTGCCGGCATGGTTAACGCTGCAATCGGCGCAGTTAACGCAATTATTAGCGCATATAACTCAATCCCGTTGTTGCCTGATTTGCCAAAAGCTCCAACCGTGCCTGTGCCACAACTTGGCAAACCATCTAATAAACCTGCACCTGGACAAATGAGCATTCCTCGGCTGGCCGAAGGTGGCATTGTGACAGGCCCAACTCTTGCGCTGATAGGTGAAGCAGGCCCAGAAGCTGTAGTGCCATTAGATCGCATGGCTACGGGTGGCGGCGTAACCATCAACGTGACTGGCGGACTCTCGACTAGCGCCGAGATCGGTCAAGCCGTGGTCAACGCATTGCGCGCCTACTCACGGAGTGCAGGGCCGTTGGCTCTGAACATTGCCTAATGCCAGGCGTCGCTGTTGTTGATTCAGGTAACTATGACCTGCAGATCGCTACAGGATTTAACGTCAACGCGTTTACTCTTGACGACACAACCAAAGGCGTTCTAGATAACACAACTTATGTGCTAGACGGCAATACCGAGTTTG
>Ga0214163_1000712_pt1 | contig 15041 bp, 9 predicted proteins | sample LakMenepilimnion_2_FD_153001 | JGI IMG/M metagenome (GOLD analysis project Ga0214163, IMG submission 153001) | Freshwater microbial communities from Lake Mendota, WI - Practice 15JUN2010 epilimnion v4 | ecosystem: Environmental > Aquatic > Freshwater > Lake > Epilimnion/Euphotic zone | place... | reverse complement strand
CTTGGCAATCTTACATGCAGCAAGGGCACAGTCTTAACGATGTGGCTGCGAAGATTATGGCGACCCCGCAATTCAAAGAACGGTATGCAACGGATGCTTTGTATGTGCAACAAGTGATCCAGACGTTAACCGGCAAGTTGCCTACAAGTGCAGAAGTAAACTATTGGGTCGGCAGACTTCAGACTCTTGGATCGCCAGAAAAGATGATCGCTGAGCTGTTAGCTCAAAATCGATAGCGTTTAGTCGGCAATGCTAACCTTTGACATTGGGCTTGGTCCATGACGAGAAAGCTTCGATGTCAAGGTTGATGACGATTAGGTTTTGATTAGGGTTTGAAGACACTTTATTTGCGGTCTTCAAGCCAATACACAGGCCATCTTGAATAGGATCCCATGGCGTGTGCATCGCTCTCGGAGCGTACGAAAACAAACGGTAACGAGCCACCCTTCGAAGTCGCGTTTAATCTGCTATCACAGATGTCGTTGGGATGATCGCAGGATTCTGGGTGTATGCTTGAATGCGATACTTTGGGCTGACGAGTGAGAGTCGACAGACGCAAATCACCTGTAAGACGCCATTCCCTTTCGAGTCGCCAATCATTCGTTGAGGATTCGTTCGGGGATGGCTGGCAGAAAACCTGCTCGTCCTCCGGTAAGCGATCGATTTGAGGTTTCGGCAAGTATCTTACTTGCTTGATTCCCAAGGGGATCAGCCAGTGTTTCGGGAATGCCAATCCGTACGGTTCCCAATCCCAGCGAGCTAGGTGGGATTGGAAAGTGCGCATCGATTGGAGGGTTGCCAAGTTGTTTTCCGTGAAGCAGATTGTGGCGTAGTCCCCTCGACGGCAATGCGTCGTTGCGCACAGTCGCTGGGTGCGAAGGATTCGGTGAAGCGAATCTAAGGGTGAGGCCGTTGGCGTCCAGTCTTCTTGAAACACTTCGTCAAGCATATCTTGATCGGATTGGTCAGGCCACCGATGTTGCCTCGCACGGGTGCAATGGATGAAGTACGATTGTTGGTTGTATAGAGAGTCCGTAATGGGGGCGATAGGTTGCCGCGTTGCTGGAACGGTTCGCAAGGCGCATCGCCACGGCGAGCTTTCGGATAAAGCGTTTGCTTGGGTGATTGAAGTCCTGGGTTGAATCCATAGCACTGCCCCTTTGTCGCACAGCTCCTTGTTGACTTGTTGAGCTTTATCGATGAGCGTGGTTTTGGGGTTTTTCGTTTGTACTTTATCGGTGGGTTTAGTTGCTTTGGATGGGCCTGGACTTTGGGGATGAAGCTCGCAGAGGACCCATGTCGTATGGCGAGGGATTTCCGGTTCGAGAAGTCGGCGTTCGAGAAGCGTAGCTATTTTACCTCGCGGTTTGAGTGCAAGTGCGACAACTCGGGTTGCTAGAAAAGTAACCGCTTGGTCGTTGGAGCGATCTTTCGTTTGGATCTCAAGTGACGCGATATTTAGCTTGTCGCAAGCGTAAGCGATGCTTGGCGAGTAGGGTGCACCATTCGGAAAGAGTACGACCGAGTCGAGTTCCTTGGCAAGCTTCAATGCCGTTTGAAGTGAACGTTGCCATGCAGGTTCACAGAATGCGTTTTTCGAAAGGTGAGAAGAGAGGATTCCAAGGGTGCTTGCCGGTGGAAAAGTCACATGAAAACGGGCAGTAATTGGTTTAGGAATTGGAATCGAAGATGGTCCAGAAAACGGGTTCTGGTAGGGGGTGGCGAGGATCATGGGGAAGCGAGCCGAAAAAGTGGGGTTCGGGCTAGCGATTATCTCTGACTTGGCTCCGATAATTTCCTGCAATCGGATTGTCCAAGGGCTGATCCAATCGGAGGGAGTGAATTCCAAACTGGGGGTAAGTAGATTGAAGACCATAAAACTTCCCTTGTGCTTGTGCGAAGAAAACTCACCTGCAACAACTACGGCCAAGATAGCGTACAATCAGGAAATCTATGTCATTTTGGTCAAACCATTTTTCGAGTGATTCGACATGTCCGACGTTTCGACGCCTGATGTTTCTCAGCAGATGCCGAGCAATTCCCTCGCTCGCGATTTTTTCTTGCGCGCCAGCCAAGAGATTTCGAAGATTTTTGTAGGTCAGGAAGAGTTGGTCACCACGGCGCTCGTCGCTCTTGTCTCTGGCGGGCACGTATTGATCGAAGGAGTACCGGGGCTTGGGAAAACTCTTTTCGTTAAGACTCTTGGCCGGGTAACCGGATGCCAATTTGGAAGGATTCAATTCACTGCGGATTTGATGCCCTCGGATGTGACCGGAGCCCCGATCTTCGACATGAAGCAGCAGGACTTTCGGTTTCGTCCCGGTCCGGTCTTCACGCAGTTATTGCTCGCGGATGAAATCAATCGCTCCCCAGCCAAGACGCATGCTGCGTTGCTGGAAATCATGCAGGAGTCTTGTGTGACGATCGACGGGGTTACCCATCCGGTTCCCGCTCCTTTTTTGGTTTTCGCCACTCAGAATCCGCTGGAAAGCGAAGGGACTTATTCACTTCCTGAAGCTCAGCTCGATCGTTTCATGTTTAAGGCCATGGTGGACTATCCGAGCGAAGAGGAAGAAGCACGAGTTCTGGAGATGCATTCGCGTCGGGTGGATATTTCAGAATTGCTAAATTCTCAAGTCCAGCAGGTTTGTGATGGGGAGGCTATTTTAAAGTTGATCGAGGAAGTAGCTTCGGTGCGGGTCGAAGAGAAGTTGCTGCAATACATCAATCGTATTGTGCGATCGACGCGCAAGTGGCCAATGTTCCACTTGGGAGCTTCTCCTCGGGCGGGGCTCTCGTTGGTTCAAGGAGCAAGGGCGCTTGCGGCTTTTCGTGGAAGGGATTTTGCAGTACCGGATGACGTGACTGAAATCGTGCTTCCGACTTTGCGTCACCGGATTGTGTTGGGAGCAGAAGCCGAGGTCGAGGGAGTTCAGATTGACAACGAGCTGTTGACCCTTTTGAAAACCATTGATGTTCCTCGCGTTTGATGGGAGGAAGTTACATCGCATCGATGAGTTCACTTGATCAATTCGTACAGCTGCTGTTTTGGGCTCCGTGGTTGGGTCTACTGGTTGTCCTATGCCCACTTTTGGTGTTAGCTTTCCTCTGGCGCATCTATCCAACATGGCGCTTGGTCGCGGTGGCTTGTGCCTCGCTCGCACTCTCCTTGCTCATGCTCCTCGTTCCTTTGTTGACGCTTGGACGAGGCAGCTCGCAAGGGGGCGGGGGATGGGTGGAAACGCTTCAAAGCCAAGCGTCTTTGCTTTTCTACTTTTTGGCTCTTGTCGATGTTCTCTTGCTCACCTTGCTAGCTGTTGACCTTGTTTCGGTCGTCAAGGCAACTGCGATCGAAGTTACTAGGCAGATGCTCAAGAGCGGATCACTGGGGGCATCTCAAGAAGTTACGCTTTGGATTGAAAACCGTGGGACGAGAAAGCATCGGATGATTGTCCGCGATGATCTACCAGAGTATATGGTAGCGAATCCTCCAGAGCAGTTGCTTGAGTTGGGACCTCGAAAAAAAGCGGAACTTACGTATCAGCTAAAGCCAAACAGGCGAGGTGCTTTCAGTCTGGACCGAGTGCATTTCAAGCTCGTGAGTCAATTAGGTTTCTGGACACGCTTGTTCGATAAAGAGTGCAAACAAGACGTAGCTGTTTATCCTAATATGCAGCAGTTGTCCGAATATGCCATGCTGGCGAAGACCAATCGATTGAGTTTGATTGGAGTTAGAGCCACACGTCAGGTTGGCCAAGACAATAACTTTGAGCGGTTGCGCGACTATACGCTTGACGACAACTACAAGCATATGGATTGGAGAGCTACTGCTAGGCGACGCAAGCTGACGGTCAAAGAGTTCCAGCAAGACAAGAGCCAGCGAATCATGTTCTTGCTCGATTGCGGTCGATTGATGACCAACGAGTATCGAGGGCTGAGCTTGTTGGATTACGCAATGAACTCCATTTTGATGATGAGCTACGTTGCGTTGCAACAGGGAGACTCGGTGGGGATGATGTGTTTCTCCGATCATATTGAGAAGTACGTCCCGTTACGAGGTGGACCGAAGCAGATGAATCACATGCTTCATGGACTCTTCGACCGGTTTCCAAGAATGCACCAATCGAATTTTGACGAAGCGTTTTTGTACCTCTCTCAGCGATGCAGGCGACGGACGTTAGTGGTACTTATCACAAACGTGATAGATGACATCACGGCGGCTCAAGTCACCGGATACCTTTCGACGTTGCGGCCGCGACATTTACCTGTTTTGTGTTTGATGAGAGACAGGCGTGTTTTCGAAATGGCAGACAATCCAGCCCTTGAGGAGGAAATCCTCTACCCGAGCGCTGCGGCAGCGCAATTGCTACTCTGGCGGCATGAACTTATTGAGAAAGTGAAGGTTTCCGGGGCCCTTGTCCTCGACGCTTTCCCCGATCAATTGACGTCCTGTATGGTTAACCGTTATCTTGAAATCAAAGCCAAACACATGTTGTAGACGGCTAGCCTCATTCCCTCAGTACTAATTTGTCGATGCCACTCGATTCCTCCGAAAGCAATAGTCCCGCGGGTAAGCGATGGGAATTGATCGACAAGTACGGCAGGCGGCATACTTCTTTGCGGATTAGCGTAACGGATGCCTGCAATATTCGGTGCAAGTATTGCATGCCAGCAGTGGTTTCGGGGTTCCTCAGCCAAGACCGTTTACTCTCGTACGATGCGATTGCAAGGATCGTCCGGGTGTTGGCTCAAGCCGGCATACGAAAAGTCCGTTTGACCGGCGGTGAGCCGTTGATGCGACCTGACTTATTCAAGTTGGTTGAGAAACTTCGCGCGGTTAGCGGGCTTACTCAAATCGCGATGACCACCAATGGCATGATGCTTCGCGATTCCCTGGACCGGTTAGTTCAAGCGGGTTTAAGTCACGTAAACATTTCACTCGATACACTGCGCGAACCTGCTTTTCGCGAAATATCCCGCCGCGATGGGCTTGAGAAAGTCCTCGAAGGAATCGAGGCTGCAGTTCGCAGTCCACTGCATGTTAGGCTCAATGCGTTGATTCTCAAGGATATCAATCTCGATGACTTGATCCCTCTGGTCCGTTACGCGCGAGAACTGCGGATTGTCATCCGGTTCATCGAGTTTATGCCCTTGGATGCCAACCGGGCTTGGAGTGCCGACCAAGTCGTCACCGGGGATGAGCTACGGCGGATTGTGGAGTCTGAGTTCGGGCCCCTGACGCCGGCAGATTCAAGCGATCCGTCGCAACCGGCCCGAGATTACTTATTTGAGGATAAGATCGGTGGAATCGGTTTCATCGATCCGGTTTCCAAGCCATTCTGTTCGGACTGCAATCGCTTGAGATTGACGGCGGATGGTAAATTCCGAAATTGCCTCTTCGGGCAGGACGAATGGGACGTAAAATCGCTCCTTGGACTTCCTCAAGGCGAAACGGCAGACGAGAAGATCTATCAGTTGGTTCGCACCTGTGTAGAGGAAAAGCACCCTTCGCACGGCATCTCGCAGATTGGATTTCATCCCCCAGAGCGGGCGATGTATCAGATAGGCGGTTGACGTTCGCGGAGAATGAAGTATCAACTGGGGCGGTTGCGATTAGAGGATCTTGGGTGCAAGAAGTAAATCAGAATTCCTAGCGGACATTGAGTCTTAGGAAATTCCCAGAATAGAAAAACAGAACAATTATGAAGCGATATGACGTGTGTGGTTTAGGGAATGCCATTGTGGACATTTTCCTGCAACTCTCCGATGAAGATTTTGCACAGTTGCAGTACGAGCGGGGAACCATGCGACTCGTCGAACTCGCTGACCAGAAAGCTCTATTCACGAAGTTCGCCGGTGGATCCCATGATCTTCAACTCGTCAGCGGTGGGTCGGTAGCGAACTCCATCATCGCTGTTTCGCAATTAGGTGGAAATTCCGCCTTTATCGGCTGCGTCGGTGACGATCGTTACGGATTGCATTACGTCGAAGAGTTCAGCGACCTGAAGATCAACATCGGCAATCCTGTGATGGTAGGGGAGAGCACAGGAACATCGGTCGTGATTATTACACCAGATGCCGAGCGAACTATGCGCACGTGTTTGGGAGTCGCAAGCCATCTTACGGCCCGACACATCGATGAAGACCGAATTGCGAATGCGACTTGGTTGTTCATCGAAGGATATGTTTTTGCAAACCCTGAAACCGGCCAGCATGCCATCCGCCGAGCCATTGAGGTCGCAAAGAGTCACGGAACGAAGATCGCGATCACATGTTCGGAAGCATTCGTGCCAGCGGCTTTCGGGGCTCCATTCCACGAGGCGCTCAAGCAAGCCGACCTGCTGTTCTGCAACGCACCGGAGTCCTTAGCCGTAACCGCCACGGAGAGTACCTCAGCAGCTTTTGAAGCGCTGCGAGCGATGGTTCCGAATTGCGTTGTAACGGACGGGCCGCATGGAGCCTTTGTGCGCTACAACGGGGAGGAATTGCATGTCCCCGCGTTCGCTTGTCACCCGAAAGATTTGACAGGTGCCGGAGATATGTTCGCCGGCGCATTCCTATACGGAATCACCCACGGATACGGACCGGGAGTAGCTGCCCAGGGGGCAAACTACCTGTGTTCGAAGGTGATCAGTCAAGTCGGTGCGCGGCTCCAAGACAATGCCGTGCGACTGTGGCAGGAAGGTATCGAGAACTTCAGAGCCGATGATGTCGGCGGTTGATCTAACCGCTTCTTCGATACTGATCTGATCGAAGGGTTGTATCCTTCGCTGGTGTAGCTTGATCTTTAAACCAGACTCGCTAGACCAGCTTATTGCGAACGGCCCATACGGCCGCTTGTGTGCGATCGGTAACCGAAAGTTTACGGAGAATATGCTGTACGTGTTCTTTGACCGTTTCGTAACTGATCTTTAAGTCTTCTGCGATCTTTCGATTGCTGTAACCGTTTGCGAGGCGTTCGATGACATCGCGTTCCCGAAGGGTCAGCGGTATAGGATGGTATCTGTGTGGCGGAAGGGCCGATGCGCAGACTGCAAGTCGGCGAAGTTCATCTTTGGTCCATATCGCTTCGCCACGAAACGCAGTTTCGAATTTTTCCCATATGAGCGATGGGTGATCGCTCTTTGTAATAACCCCGAGCACCCCGGCATTCGCTGCCTTCAGGAATACTTGAGGGTGCTCGTACCTAGATAACAATAGGGTCGCGATGCTTGGGTAATGAGTACGCATTTCCATAATGCATCCCATGGGATCTTTTGGAAGATAATCCAAATCGATCAGAGTTAAGTCAGGTGTTGAGTTTTGAAACAGATCGGAAATCGCATAATGAGGTTGCGCGGAATGAAACCGGCATCGTCTCGATGCGTCGCTCAATGCACTAAACCCCCAGCGGTCGATTTCATACGAGGATATGAGCAGAATATCGCGATTCATAAGAATTGTACGACGAGAATCTCAAGGATAAGACCGGTTGCGGTGAGGCGTTAGACGAAAAGGATGAACTCACCAATCGGAAGATTATCGTAGTCTATTTCCAGGTGCCGGTGGGGATTTTGGTTGGAAAAAAACTTCCCCGTATCCTGCTCGGATGGCAACCCGAAAGTCTCAAAAGTTGCCGTTTTCCCGGTTTCGCGATATCCAGCGGGGCTTACGGCAGTAAATGCCCAAGCTTGTCGCGTTTCGCGGCTAGGTAATTGGCGTTGTGCTCGTTGACCGGGGAGATAATAGGGACTTGGTCGACAACCTTAAGGTCGAATCCCCGAAGGTTAAAAGCCTCGGTTTTCTTTGGGTTATTCGTGAGTAAACGAATGTCCCGAAGCCCCAAGTCTTTGAGGATTTGCAGTCCGACACCGTAGTCTCGCATGTCGGCTTTGAACCCCAGGCGATGGTTTGCCTCCACGGTATCCAAACCTTCGTCTTGAAGTGCATAGGCACGGATTTTCTGAGCTAAGCCGATCCCGCGACCTTCTTGGGGCAAGTACACCAAAACCCCCCGCCCCTCCTTGGCGATGGCTTCTAGGGCCAAGTGCAATTGGTCACCGCAATCACATCGCAGCGAGGAGATCAAATCCCCGGTAAAACAACTGCTATGCATGCGAACCAAAGGTGCGACCGGACCGTCAGCTTGAATGTCACCGAATGTAAGTGCGATCGGCTCTTGGCTCTCGAACTGCACGTCATATACCACTACTTGAAACTCACCATATTTTGTAGGCAGACGGCACTGTGATGCTCGTGATACGAGCTTTTCGTTCACCCGTCGGTGAGAGATCAATTGTTCGACGGTGATAATCTCAAGTCCATGAGTTTGCGCCAACGCGATCAATTCATCGCGTGTGGCTCGATCACCCGAGGCGTTGAGTATCTCGCACAGAACTCCGGCGGGTGCCAACCCAGCCATTCTTGCCAAGTCCATCGAGGCTTCGGTGTGTCCAGCTCGCCGCAAGACTCCTCCTTCCATGGCCAAGAGAGGATACACGTGTCCGGGCTTAACAAAGTCCGAAGTCTGGGTTTGTTCATTTGCAAGACGAACAATGGTCTCGGCTCGTTCTGCGGCTGTAATCCCCGTCTTGCATCCCGCATGGTCTACCGGGGTCATGAAAGCGGTGCTTAACGGGGATGTGTTGGTCTCGACAAGCGGACGCAACTCCAATCGCCGCGCCGTTGAAGGGAGAATGGAGCAACACAATTGCCCATGTCCTGAGAGCATAAAGTTCACCAGTTCAGGGGTTACCAACTGGGCTGCACAAACAAAATCACCTTCGTTCTCACGATGTTCGTCGTCAAGAACGATGACTACCTTGCCCGCCGCAACGGCGTCTACCGCCGATTGAATGCTGCTGAAACGCTCCGGCATTGTCTTATCCTGCTCTTCCTTTGTCACGAATCGCTCGATTCGTTCTCTTCGAGATTGTAATCCTTCATCTTTTTATGCAAGGTGTTCCGGTTAATGCCCAAACGAGTTGCGGTCTTGGTCTGCACGTTGCCGCAACTCTGCAGGACTTGAATGATCAATTCCCGCTCCACCCGGTCGACAACCCTCGCATGCAAATCGTTCTGGTCCGGCTTTGCTAATCGTAGTCCCTCGGCAACCAATTGTTTCGTAAGGGATTCAAAGTCAAGTGGTATGGCTTTCGTCGGAACGACAAATTCTTGTGGCGTCGGATTGCCTGTAACGACACCTGGCAAAAGATCGACGGTCAATTCATCGGTCTCGGACATCACAACCGCACGCTCAACGTAATTCTGCAATTCCCGAACATTCCCTGGCCAGTGGTAGTCTTGAAGCGCAACCATGGCCGCGGGCTGGATGTGTACGACGAACCGTTCGTTTTGCTCGCTGTAAACTTTTAAAAAGTGCGAAACTAGCAACGGGATGTCTTCTCGACGTTTCCTTAAAGGTGGTAATTCAATGGGAACTACGTTCAATCGCCAATAGAGATCCTCACGAAATCGATCTTCGCGAATCTCAACCGCCAAATCTCTGTTGCTTGCGGCGATCAACCGGGTATCGACCGTGACTGTCTCGGTGTCACCAACACGCTCAAATTGCTTCTGTTGCAAAACTCGCAGTAGCTTTACTTGCAAGTGACGTGAGGTGCTATTGATCTCGTCGAGAAATATCGTTCCCGTGTGGGCAGCTTCAAATCTTCCTGCCCGATTGCCAACCGCACCAGTAAACGCTCCACGCACGTGTCCAAATAGTTCACTCTCAAGCAAACTTTCGCTAAGTGCACCGCAATTTACTTTGACAAAAGGGCCGCCTACGCGGTGACTAAGCTGGTGGATCGCATTGGCGATAACTTCTTTCCCTGTACCAGTCTCCCCTAGAAGCAATACCGAAGCGTTTGTTTTCGCAACTCGCTTGGTCAGAAAAGCAACTTTTTGCATCGCTGGAGACGAACCGATCACGCCGGGTAGGAACTCGCGTGGCCCTCCCCATTGCTGCCCGTCGTCATGCCCTGCGTTCGCCATTTCGATCCGACTCTAATCCCAAAATTCCCTGCCGGTCGGTTCGTTCACTATGCCCCTTGAAAGGTCGATACCACAGGCGGATTTGACGCCGCTTAAGGATTCGACTCGGTCTGCCGACCATACTCTGCGTCGATCGCGTCGAGAACTCGGCCAACGACGATGCGGGTGACCGGCTCGGTTTCCCCGCGTGTGTTGTAAACATCGTACTGACCGTTGATCATATCGGTAGAGATCAATAGCCCAAATCTTTGCACGGATTGCACAAAAATTTGGCTTGCTTGCTCGCGACGCTTCGCTGGCTCCTGAGCGTCCGATGCTATCCGTAGCAAATTTTGTTGCTCGGCTTGCGTATCAGCTAACCGAATAGAGACCCCTGTCCCATCGGTTACTTCTTCCTGCGGAAAGCGTTGTCGGAAGTAATTCGCTGCGTTTTCCTTCCATCCAACACGGTCTGCGGCGGTCGTTCTCGGATACCCCAACACATCATCCATGCGGTGGACTATGTCCCCAAAACCATCGATCGTTGGCGGAACAGAACCCACAATCACCCCAGGATCAGAATTCGCGACGGAGTGTTCAAGGCTGCTTAGAGAATCAGCAAGCAACGCGATCGGTACGGTCGATGTCGATGGATTGATGCGAATTCTTTGAACCAATTGACCAAGGTCCAAATCGCGAAGGTGATCGAGAATAAAAATTGCTTCTACTGGAGTCGCGTTTCGCAGTGTATTGAACACGTCGTCGACCGAGGAAGCTTCGACGTACCGAAATCCCATTTGTTCTACAAGCTGATGCATGTGGGATCGAAGCGAGGGACTAGCACCGACAATCATAACCATCGGGTCAGCCATCAGCCGTTGCATTTCTCGACCAACGAAATCGACGCGGCTTGATCCTTGAAATCCAGCAGGTTCGCTTCGATCAACGCTCGAAGTAAGCGTGGTTCGCTCCACATTTGAGTCGGTCGAGACGGTTCTAAGTTGCCGTTGATCGAGCAACGAATTCATCAAAGCGATTGTGGCCGGATAACGGACTTGAGGATCCCCCGAATTCGCGGCTTGTACTAATCGATCTCTGACGGGTGGGGGCATGAGTTTGCCTTGCCATCGCACCAAGTTACTAACAGCGAGGGCTTTCGCTCCACGCAAAGATTCTTGTTCTGCCGCATCCCAGATCAAGCATGCGAATTCGTGGCTATCGCGTAGGGTGCTTGGGACAAGCGACTGAAAATGTTCGGAGGCTGTCAAGTCTCGCGAACCTTCATGCGAGAGTTTTTCCATCATGGCAACGATCGCTTTGGCAGAGACTGCATCGCCGCTGGACTCCGACCTGAGCGTTGTAATGGCTGCTTGGGAAGCTCTCGCGAGAGCTAGTTCGGCAGCGTTGGCACTTGTGGGCTGCACGCTTGTTGCATCCTCACCTAAAGCCCACGTCGTTTGAGTACGGACGTCGTTGAGTTTCGTTAGTTGACGATATTGATCCAAGGATCGGTCGAGAATTGTCGCTGCATACTCGTAGGATTGCTTGGCATTGGGGATCGATTTACCCCGTGCGATCAAAGAATCGCTGATTCCTTGTCGCGTTGCTTGGCTGATCGATTGGTCGTGCAAGGCTGCAAGCAATTCCGGGCCCATGTCCGCTTGTGGGGAGCGATTGACGAGTCGAATCAATCGTTCTCTCGAATCGATGTTTTGGGTTGTCATGGCGGCTTGCCATGCTTTAGTGGTTTGCGGTCCGAGCAATGAGTAGGCTTCGACCATCGAAGGAGTGGGTACCAATCCATTCGGTCGCATCACGGCGTTAAGGATCGCGGCAATACCAGAATCGCCGGCGGCCCGAAGGCCATCGTATCCGCGCAGTCTCTCCGCTTGGTCTGGACTTGTTAAGCGTATGACGTGCCGTTGCAAGTTCGCCGGAGAATGGATCTCTTGATCAGCGAGTTGACGCAGCTTGGCGATCGTTTGTTGATGTTCGGGACGGAAGGCCTTCGGGTTCGACTCGATAGCACCGATAGCTCTTGCACCTGCGGACTGCAGGATTTCGATCGCCGAAGGACCGTCGAGGGGAAGCTTCGCGATTTCATCCAACCAAGCGCCGGCTTCATCCCAACGCCGAATCCGTGTCATCCAATCCAGAGCCTTGCCGAATTCCTTGGGTGTCGTAGGCGGATTGCCGCGCAATGATCGAACGACAGCGTTGGTTTCATTGGGATCGAGCGCGGACCGCGTCGATGGAGGTGCCGCAGGCGTGAGGCTTGGGGTGGTCCCAAAACCCGGATCGCCAAAAGGGTCTTGCCCGTAGACTTCGTTCGTTTGGCAGTAAAAGCAATTCAACGCAAAGCTGACTCCCATAAGCCCCGAAACTAGCCGACGCATGGGCTGGCGAGTACGCTGCGTGAACTTTTGGGTTGTCGCAGAAATAACTAAGTTTGCTTTGGAACGATCGAAATGGCTGGTCATTCGGATTCGCTGATCATTTCAAGGTCAAGGGTCAGGTTGCAAATTCCTTGGGGCTAGCATCCTGCCAAGCCCTCACAGTTTAACATCTTCTACCCGAGGATTCTAAACGTCAAAGTCGATTTCTTTGCGAAAGTTTATCAGGCTTACCCATTTCGCTTTTGGGCGTTCGCAACAGTACGCCGGCTGATCGGCAAGACTTGCCGAAGAAACCTTCGCATCCGTGCGAGGACCAACTTAACGGGATTGAATTTACCAGTCCGTCCCCTAAAACCGGGAATTCGTTACACTGTGGTGGGTGCTCGACTGAGTACTCTAATGGGCTATCCCGCTTCTATTTTCGCCTCAAGGCACCGTCCCCCATGACAGGATCCGCCACCTCGCTCGATTTATCGGATGCATTAGCCAAATTTGGCTTGCAGAATTTCCGGCGTGGGCAAAAAGAAGTCATCGAACATATTATCTCCGGCAAAGATTGCCTATGCGTTATGCCCACCGGAGGCGGCAAAAGCCTCTGTTACCAGCTTCCAAGCTTGGTGCGTCCAGGCTTAACGATCGTCGTCTCCCCCCTGATCGCCTTGATGAAAGACCAAGTCGACGGGCTTGAACGCCGAGGAATCCGCGCGACCCTGATCAATAGTTCGCTGACGATGCAAGAACAATCCGAGCGGCTTGACCAAGTCGCGTCGGGTAAGTTTTCGTTGGTATATGTTGCCCCTGAGAGACTGCGAAACCAAAAGTTTCTCGATGCGATCCGAGCTACTCCGATCCAGCTCTTGGCCATCGACGAAGCCCACTGCATCAGCGAATGGGGCCACGATTTCCGACCGGACTATCATCGTCTGGGCCGATTTCGCGAAGCCCTCGGCAACGTTCAGACCATCGCTCTGACCGCCACTGCGACCCCTCGGGTTCGAAAGGACATTCTCGATAGCCTTCAGTTGAGCACGGCCAGGACGTTCATCACGGGGTTCGCTCGCGATAACCTCTACTTCGGCTCGGTCTACAGCATGAGCGACCGAGACAAAGATAAGAACTTGATCGACTTCCTCGATGGACGCGATGAATCGGGGATCATCTATGTCGCAACACGCAAACGATGCGAGACGCTAGTAGAGAAACTTACTGAGGATCTGAAACTTCCCGTGGCTGCTTACCATGCAGGTTTGCTCCCCGAACAGCGCAAGCACGTTCAAGATCAATTCATGGCTGGGAAGCTCAAGGCGATAGTCGCCACGAACGCTTTTGGAATGGGGATCGATAAATCGGATCTGCGATACGTCATCCATTACAACATGCCTGGGACGTTAGAAGCCTACTACCAAGAAGCAGGCCGCGCCGGACGCGATGGACTCCTTTCGCAATGCGTCCTGTTGTTTAGCCCCCAGGATCGCTACATCCAAGAGTTCTTCATCGAGAATGCAAATCCGTCGAAGGAAATCCTTCAGTCGGTTTACGATTTTCTACTGCGTTGCGAAGAAGATCCCATCGAATTGACTGCCGAGGAAATCAAAGAGAAGATCGATCGATCCAGCACTGCCGAAGCGGTCAACTCAGCCTTGCAAATCCTCAGTCGTACCGGCGTTCTTGAGCGATTGGAAGTCGCCGGCGGGTTGGCGATGTTTCGACTTTCTAATCGATTATCGACGTTTGTTGATCTTCTACCACGCGACGCATCCGCAAGACGAAACGTGTTGCGATTGGTTGAAAAGGCGGTTGGCGATCGAAGAGACGAAGCCGTATATATCCATCCCCGTTGGTTGATGGAGCAGTTGCAGATGGATCGCGAGACGATGAACCGACATCTGCGGGAACTCAATAAGCTTGAAGATTTCGAGTACGTTCCTCCTTTCCGTGGCCGAGCGATCCACTTTCGACGCAAGGATGTGCACTTCGATGATCTGAAGATCGATCACGGAGCCTTGGCCGCCCGCAGGAAAGCTGACTACGAAAAGCTCGATCAAATGGTCGGCTACGCGCGGTCTAAAGCATGCCGACAAAAGACGATTCTCCTTTACTTTGGCGACTCGTCTGCTTCCGACTGCAATATATGCGATCGCTGCCAAGGTCGTTCGGGGTGGCCCAAGCTTCCCAAACAGCGATCTGTTAAACCGCCCGATCCGATTGCATTGAATGCAGCCTCCGATAGTGTCCAGACAGCGACGCCTTCCGAAGTGACTCCAAGTATCGAGCCAGTGAAATCATCAGCAAAGCCCCAAGCGACTCAGGAAGAGCCGCTCTCGGTTGCGAGCGTACAGCCTAAGGTTGAAACCAAGAAAAACGCAGATGCAAAGAAGACTTCGAGTGGTAAGAAACAAACGGTGGAGATCTCAGCCGAAGTGCATCGTAAAGCGATTCAAACCGTGCAACTTCTGCTCAACGCCATCGAACGAACTCACGGGTATCTGAGCAAAACGGTGCTTGCTCAACACTTTGCGGGTACGGCCAGCAAGTCGGTAACCGGCCTACGACTCGAACGACTTCCTGAATTCGGTGTTTTAAAACCTTGGAAGAAAGCTCATTCAGCGCAAGCCCTAGAGGTGATGCTCGAAGCCGGTTTGTTAGCACAAGCCGAGTTTAAACTCGGTAAGCAAACTTTAGTGCTGACGG
>Ga0214163_1000711_pt1 | contig 15044 bp, 15 predicted proteins | sample LakMenepilimnion_2_FD_153001 | JGI IMG/M metagenome (GOLD analysis project Ga0214163, IMG submission 153001) | Freshwater microbial communities from Lake Mendota, WI - Practice 15JUN2010 epilimnion v4 | ecosystem: Environmental > Aquatic > Freshwater > Lake > Epilimnion/Euphotic zone | place... | reverse complement strand
ACAAGGCAGATGCTCCATGTTCGAGACCAGCTCTGCAACAACGCACCTGCCCAGACCGCGCCCCCGAGTGCGAGGGCGCGGCTGTCGATTACACGCGCAGCTTCTCTTTGAACTTTGCGAATGTAATCTCACCTATCCCAGGCACTTTCTTTAAATCTTCAATAGCGGTAAAGGCACCATTGGCTTTGCGGTAACTGACGATGCGTGATGCAAGCACTGGCCCAATTCCATCGAGTGACTCAAACTCTTTCGCTGTTGCTCGATTGATTGCAACTGGTCCTGCTGCACGTGTTGGTGGTCGCTTTGCTCGCGTAGATCCACCGCTTGAATAGGAAGTCGATGGCGAATTCGGATAGACATAAATCTGCTCGCCATCTTTCAACAACCGCGCTTGATTGATATCAGAGGTATCTGCGCTAATACGCAATCCACCGGCCATACGGATTGCATCAACAACTCGTGAATTAGTTGGCAGGCTGTAAACACCTGGCTTCTTTACCGCCCCAGCGACATCGATGATTAACGTTTGCGATACCGCCGGAGCCTCAAATTCCACAGGGGCTGCAATCACTTCTTGTGATGAGCCACGCGTAACAAAGAGAGCAGATATTGCGACGACGAGAATTGCAATGATTGCCAAGCCCTTTTTCTGAATTGATGTGTAGTGGAGTTCGCTCCACCAAGTATTTACCTTCTCAAAGTATTGATTTTCCATCCGCGGATGGTGGTGTAAGGACAGGAGTGTGAAATATAGAAAAGGCGCAGCTGGGGATTACAGAACGATGTTGACAAGCTTTGGAGCGCGAGCAATAACCTTCTTAGGCGTAGCGCCAGCAAGTTCTGCAACAATCGAAGGCAAGGCCAGGGCTGCTGCTTCAAAATCTGCATCAGAAATAGATGGAGAGACTGTCATACGATCCTTAATCTTGCCGTTAATTTGAATCACGGCTTCAACTTCATCTGCGACGAGAAGCGCAGGGTCAACAACAGGCCATCCAGCAGTTGCGATTGCTGGCTTATGGCCAAGGCGCTCCCACATCTCCTCCGAAGTAAATGGAGCAACGAGAGACAACATGATTGCAATTGCCTCAGTTGCTTCACGCACTGCTGGATCCGCAGCTCCACAACCAGAATCAATCGCCTTACGTGTTGCATTAACGAGCTCCATTACGCGAGCGATTGCAACGTTAAATCTAAATGACTCGACAGCAAAGGATGCGTCGTTGAGCGCCTTATGTGTTGCCTTACGAAGGTCGAGATCACCAGTTGTGAAATCAACGCCAGGTGCGCTTGTGACATCACCTGAAAGTCTCCAGGCACGGCTTAGGAATTTAACGGAACCGGATGGTGAAACATCTGCCCAATCGACATCATCTTCTGGCGGACCAGAGAAGACCATCGATAGGCGAATTGCATCGACGCCATGGTTTTCGAGTTCATCTGAGAGGCGTACAAGGTTTCCGCGAGATTTCGACATCGCAGAGCCATCCATAACAACCATTCCTTGATTGAGCAGACGTGTAAATGGCTCAGTAAATGAGAGCATCTTCATGTCATACAAAACCTTGGTGAAGAAGCGTGAGTAAAGAAGGTGCAAGATTGCGTGAGTTACGCCGCCAACATATTGATCAACCGGAAGCCAGGTATCAATCTCTGCGCGGTTAAATGGTTCTGTTGCATTTGTCGATGATGGGTAGCGCAGGTAATACCAAGAAGAATCTACGAAGGTATCCATAGTGTCGGTATCGCGCATTGCAGCGCCGCCACACTTAGGGCACTTTGTATTGACCCATTCAGTTGCTGCAGCAAGTGGCGATTGACCCTTTGGCTTGAGATCGAGTCCCTTTGCATCAGGAAGTAGTAATGGAAGCTCTGAATCTGGAACAGCAACTTCGCCACACTTATCGCAGTGCACGATAGGAATAGGTGTCCCCCAGTAACGCTGGCGGGATACAAGCCAATCGCGTAGACGGTAATTACGTGAGCTCTTGCCTAACTTATCTGCTTCAAGTTGCTTTGTAATTGCAGCGATTGCTTCAATCTTTTTTAGGCCGTTGAGTGAACCAGAGTTAACTAGGACGCCATCACCTGTTGTTGCAATACCTGTTTCATTGGGATCTTCTTCGCCAGTTTCTACAACAACCTGTACTGGTAGTCCCATCGCCTTTGCAAAATCTAAATCGCGCTGATCGTGGGCAGGAACAGCCATGATTGCGCCCGTTCCGTAATCGGCTAATACATAATCAGATGCCCAGATTGGAAGCTTTGCGCCATTAACTGGATTGATTGCAAAGCGCTTGAGATCCACACCTGACTTTGGGCGATCTGTAGCTAAGCGATCGATATCTGATGCAGCTTTAATCTTTTCCAGGTATGCCTTGAACTCACCTTCGACAGCAGATCCTGTTGCAAGTTCTGCAGCGAGAGCAGAGTCAGCCGCAACGACCATAAATGTTGCACCGTACAAAGTATCTGGACGAGTTGTGTAAATCGTTACAGGTTCTGTGCGGCCTTCAATATTAAATTGAACATCGGCTCCTTGTGAGCGTCCAATCCAGTTACGCTGCATCATCAAGACTTTATCTGGCCACTTACCTTCAAGTTCAGACATGTCATCGAGCAAACGATCTGCATAATCAGTAATCTTGAAATACCACTGATTTAACTTCTTCTTTGTAACAGCTGAATCGCAACGTTCGCAGAGCCCTGCAACTACCTGCTCATTGGCAAGAACTGTCTGGCAACCTGGACACCAGTTAACCGCTGAATCTTTACGATATGCCAAGCCGCGTTCATGTAACTTTGTAAATAACCATTGGTTCCACTTGTAGTACTCGGGGTCGCATGTATTAAAGACGCGATCCCAGTCGAAGGAACATGCATAGCGGCGCATCGATGCCTTCTGTGTTGCAATATTTTCGTAGGTCCAGATACGTGGATCTTCATTGCGCTTGATTGCAGCATTTTCTGCAGGAAGGCCAAATGCATCCCAACCGATTGGGTGCATAACGTTGAAACCTTTTTGAATCCAGTAACGAGCGATGACATCGCCGAGTGCATACGCCTCTGCATGACCCATATGTAAATCACCTGAAGGATATGGAAACATATCGAGTACATACTTCTTTGGGCGTGCATCATCTGCTCGACCAGATTTAAATGGTTCGAGCTTGTCCCAAATCGGCAGCCACTTCTCTTGCACGTATGCAAAGTCGTATGCCGCGTGTTCGCGTTCTGTACTCACGTGGAGATAAGGGGAATCGAACCCCTAACCTCTTCCATGCCATGGAAGCGCGCTACCAATTGCGCCATATCCCCGTCAATGATGTTGCTTGATGGTTCGCGTACTTTACCGCACAGAGTCAGGTACGACTCCGCCGGATTCCTCACCAAATACAGGCTCTGGAATCGATCCCGCATTATGTTCAACTAATAACCAGCCCTTTGGCGACTCTTCGAGTATCGACCACTGCGCATTAGAAAGTCCACCGATACGAGACCAGAATGGAATCGGAAGATTTAAGAATGTGCCAATAATTGTTCTTGCGGTTCCTCCATGGGTTGCAACAACGAGACGTTGCTTATCTTTACCCTCGAGCGCTTCCATAATTGCAGCAAATCCACGCGCTCCAACTTCACTTCTGCGTTCGCCAATGCCGCCAGCGGGGTTATCTCCACCCATCGACCATTCACGTAATTTATCGAGATCTACTTTGCGAATTTCATCGCCAGTAAGACCTTCCCAGTTTCCGCAATTTGTCTCGCGCAAACGTGGATCTGTTGCAACTTCTAAACCAGTTAACTTAACGAGTTCGTGTGCTGTCTTCTGCGCCCGATCCAAATCACTTGCAATCATCATCGTTGGCTTCATCGAAGCCAAGATTGGAGCTGCATGTGATGCCTGAAACTTACCTACTTCGTTAAGTGGAATATCTGTATGTCCCTGAAACTTATTGGCTACATTCCAATCGGTCTGACCATGACGCCAGAGGATTACTTGATTACCCACGAGCTGCTTCTTCTCTCACGATATCGAGTTCGATCTTTGGGCAGTCATTCCACAGACGATCAAGCATGTAGTAACGACGAAGTTCCGTTGATTGAATATGTACGACTAGATCTGAGTAATCGAGAAGAATCCACTCATCGGTGCCTTCGCGACGAAGTGGCTTATCCCCCGCGAGGCGGAGTTTCTCTTCAACCTCATCAGCGATCGAGCCAATCATCTTTGTATTTGTCGCAGTAACAATAAGGAAGACCTCGCTGAGGACGCTCTGGTCGGATAGATCGAGAGCAACAAGCTCGCTTCCGAATTTATCGGCAGCTGCACGAGCAGCAATTTGGGTGCGTTCAACGCAGGCTTTACTTGCTGGCATAGAGGTTCTGCTCCTTTATATATGCAGCAACTGCTGCCGGAATTAGATCTGATTTCTTGGCTCGAATATCTGTCGCCGAGACTGCAATTGTATTGAGTTGAACGTTGTGGCTTCCTGGAAAATCTGGGCGGTCAATCACAAGAAATTCCACCATCTTCCTTAACTCATCTGCGCGGTGCCACTGGTCAATCTTCTCGTATGCATCTGTGCCCAGGATGAGAACAATCGTTGCGCCCTCATAGGTCTGCGCAATCGCTTCAACGGTATCGATTGCATAACTAGGCCCTTGGCGCAGAATCTCAATGGGATTTACTTCTACATGAGATGCAATTTCAGAGGGAAGTGCACTGATTGCTAATTGGCACATCGCACGGCGCTGGGCGCCAGTTGCAACAGGAGCGTTCTCGCGCAGACGTGGTTCACCTGCAGGAACAACAAGTAAGCGGTCAACAATCTTTTGTGAAATTACCTCTTCAATAACGCGAATGTGACCGTTATGAATGGGATCAAATGTGCCGCCGTAAAGCCCAACTTTCAAGGCGATTACTTATCTAGGCGAAGAGTGATGTACAGAAGAAAAGAGAAGATTGCGAAGGTGATTACTCCAAAAATAGTTGGAGAAACAGGTAGCTCGCGAACTGCTTCAGATGCAAGATTAATCATGAGGCAAAGATTACTACTTACCTGCAAGAAGTTCTAAAAAGCGCGCCTCATCGATAATTGTGACGCCTAACTCTTGTGCTTTAGCCATCTTAGAACCTGGGTCTGAGCCGACCAGCACATAATCGGTTTTCTTGGAGACAGAAGATGATGCCTTTCCACCATGAGCCGTGATTGCCTCTGCAATTGAATCGCGAGTAAATCCTTCAAGACCTCCAGTTACTACAAAGGTTAGTCCTGCAAGAGTTTGTGGAAGATCTGCAGCTTTCTGATTAACCATACTTACGCCAGCTTTACTCCACTCTTCGATAATTCTCTGGTGCCAATCAACGTCAAACCATTCGACAACAGATTGCGCGATGACATCTCCAAGGCCATCAATCTCAGCCAAAGTTTCGACCTTTGCCTTTGAGATTGCATCCATGCTGCCCAAATTTGTTGCAAGTGCTTGGGCCGCAGTTGGACCTACATGGCGAATTGAGAGCGCAACAATTGTTCGCCACAGTGGGCGGCTCTTTGCAGTCTCGAGCGCTTCAAGTAACTTCTCTAAATTCTTACCCTTGCCGCCATCTTTCTTGGTAAAGAATTGCGACTTCATTAACTTTGACTCGGTGAGAGAGAAGATATCTGCCTCATCGGTGATGATCTTGTCCGCAAGCAAAGCAACTGCCGCCTCATAACCCAGCACATCGATATCCAGCGCTGCGCGAGAGCCTATGTAATAAATGCGTTCACGAAGCTGCGCCGGACAGCTGCGCGTATTTGGGCAACGAATATCAACATCACCTTCAGTGATTGCACGTAGCTCTGTTGCACATTCTGGGCAGTGAGTTGGCATGACAAATGCCTTCTCTTTACCGGTGCGCTTATCAAGAACTGGTCCTAGTACTTCAGGGATGACATCGCCTGCTTTGCGAATGATGACTGTGTCTCCGATCAAGACACCTTTACGTTCAATCTCCTCTTGGTTATGAAGCGTTGCATTGGTAACCGTTGAACCTGCAACTTTGACTGGCTCCATGAAAGCAAATGGTGTGACGCGGCCTGTGCGTCCAACGCTGACCTTAATGTCGAGAAGCTTTGTTGTTACCTCTTCTGGTGGGTACTTATAAGCAATTGCCCACTTAGGTGCGCGAGATGTAAAACCTAACTTCTTCTGCTCGGATATGTCATCAACTTTGATAACAACCCCATCGATCTCGTGCTCTACATCGTGGCGATGGATATTGTAATTTTCGATGAACGCTAGAACTTCTTTACGGCTCTTGCAGACTTTAAAGCGGCTCGATGTTGGCAGGCCCAGTGCTTTCAGTTGCTTATAAGCATCTGATTGCGATGTGAAAGTAGCGCCTTCGTTTGCGCCGACGCCATGTACAACAACATCGAGTGCTCGAGATGCCGTTACTCGCGGATCCTTCTGTCGAAGTGATCCTGCGGCACAGTTGCGAGGATTGGCAAAGAGTGGCTTACCAGCTTCCTCAAGTTCTTCGTTGAGTTGATTAAATGCATCAACTGGCAAGAAGACTTCTCCACGAACTTCAATCCGTGAAGGGATCTTCTCTCCCTTCAAAGTATGGGTAAGTCCTTTAATGGTCTTCACGTTGAGGGTGACATCCTCACCGGTTGTGCCATTGCCACGTGTCAGAGCACGGACTAATTGACCGTTCTCGTATAAGAGGTTGATCGCAAGGCCATCGACTTTAAGTTCGCATAGATATTCAGGTGACGGCGAATCTTTCTCGACTCGATCAAACCAGGTAGTGAGCTCATCTTCATCAAAGACATTATCAAGGCTCATCATCTTCTCGATGTGATCATGCTGATCAAATGTTGTCGCAAATCCCCCGCCGACACCAAGTGATGGTGAATCTGGTTCGAGAAGTTCTGGGTGCTTTGCCTCTAAGTCCTGCAGCTCCTTTAGGAGCTTATCGAATTGGGCATCTGTAACGGTGGGTGCATCTAAAACATAATATTTAAATTGGTGTTCACGAATCTCGTTGGTGAGTTCGGTAATTCGGTGGCGCGCTGCGTTTGTCATGCCGTCTCGCAGATAGTCGCCGAACCAACAACGCGATCGCCGTCATAGATGACCATCGCTTGACCGGTCGCAAGCCCCAGCAATGGAGAATCAAGTTCTGCAATTAGTTGCCCGTTGTCGAGAAAGTAAGTGCAATCAAGTGCTGCGCCATGTGCACGCACCTGCACAAAGCCGCGAAGAGGAGCTGCGCCAATTTCTGGGCCGCAGAAGATTGGGTTTTCACCACGCATTGAAGTCACAGCTAAATCTTCTCGCGCACCTACGACAACGGTATTTGTGACAGGTTCAATCTTGAGAACAAAGCGAGGAGAACCATCTGCCGTTGGAACAGTTAGTCCTAAACCTTTTCGTTGGCCGATTGTGTATGTGTATGCACCCTTATGTTCGCCAATCTTGGTGCCATCTTGATCAACGATTGGTCCAACTTCGCTGCCTAAGCGATCGCGCAGCCAACCTGCATTATCACCCGATGGAACGAAACAAATATCGTGGCTATCTGGTTTCTGCGCAACAGCTAATCCGCGAGCTTCTGCCTCGATGCGAATATCAACTTTCTCAGTGTCGCCTAGTGGAAAAATCGCGCCATTGATTTGTTCGCGATTAAGTACCGCAAGAACATAGGACTGATCCTTAAGCGGATCGATTGCGCGATGCAGTGTGCGGCCATTGGTAGTTTCCTGAGTACGTGCATAGTGGCCTGTAACTACGCCATCAAATCCCATAGCTTTTGCACGATCTAGAACTGCTGCAAATTTAATCTTCTCGTTACAGCGAAGGCATGGGTTCGGTGTTCGCCCTGCCGCATATTCGCTCATAAAGTTTTCTACAACACCTTCATGAAATTCATCTGCCATATCCCAGATATAGAAGGGAATACCAATGACATCGGCTGCGCGACGCGCATCATGTGAATCTTCGATAGTGCAACATCCACGTGCACCGCTGCGGTACTTCTGTGGATTTGATGAAAGCGCAAGGTGTACGCCAATAACTTCATGGCCTGCTTCAACTGCGCGAGCTGCAGCAACTGCAGAATCGACTCCACCACTCATGGCGGCGATGATCTTCATTTTCTACCTACAGCGTTGGCAGCAAGTCCGCGTTCAATAACTGTTGGCAGCACCGATAGTGCATACGCAACATCTTCTGCTGTATTTGTAGATCCAAATGAGAAGCGCAGCGATGATTGAGATACGACATCGGTCAGTCCCATCGCCATCAAAACATGGCTTGGTCGATGAACACCAGCGGTGCATGCTGCGCCTGTTGAACAAGAAACTTTCTCTGAATCCATCAGCAGGAGAAGTGAATCACTCTGTGTACCTGGGAAAGTAATATTTGAAATTCCTGGAAGCCGCGGTGCGTTTTTTCCATTAATGACTGCATCGGAACGAAGTGCGGTAACGCCTGCTTCGAATGAATCGCGCAAGCCTTCAACTTTCTTCGCATCATAAAGATCTGCCTTTACCGCTGCAGCCAGTGCGACGATTGAAGGTGCATTCAAAGTTCCGCTTCTAATGTCGCGCTCCTGTCCCCCGCCATGTAGCAAAGGTGGAATCTCAACTGCGCGACGCAAGATCAGCGCACCAATGCCGAGCGGTCCCCCAACTTTATGGCCGCTAATGGTCATCGCAAAGAGACCAAGTTCTTTAAAAGAGAGTGGCACCTTGGTAAAGCTCTGCACAGCATCGCAATGAACGGGAATATCGCCTGCAATCTTTACAACATCTGCAATCGGCTGAATAACGCCAGTCTCGTTATTGCTATGCATTACTGAGATCAGTGCTATCTCTGAACCACGCTCCTGCACAACCTTCTTCATAAAATCTAAATCAATAACACCTGATGCAGTAACAGGAATTTCAATAATCTCTGCGCCTTCATGTTCTGCCAGCCAATGGGCGGGATCTAAGACAGCGTGATGTTCGATACTGGAGATTAGAATGACTTTCTTATCTGTGTGCCAGAAGAGTCCTTTTATTGCTGCGTTATTGGCCTCAGTTCCAGAGCCTGTGAAAATTACTTCGCTCGCCTGGCAACCAACTGCGCGGGCAATACTTTCGCGGGCATCTTCAACATCTTTACGAGTCGAGCGACCTTCTGCGTGCAGAGAAGATGGATTTCCTAATTTACGTAAAGATGAATTCATCGCCTCGATTGCAGCATCGAACATCGGCGTAGTGGCCGCATGGTCGAGATAGACGCTCATGGGAGCAGTCTAGTTCGTGAAGGCGAATTAGCCTTTCTTAGCGAGAACGCCCTCGGTCGCCTTAGGCAATACGTTAAAGAGGTCGCCTACGACGCCGAAATCTGCGATATCAAAGATGGGTGCTTCAGGATCTTTATTGACGACAACGATTGTCTTTGACGTCTGCATTCCTGCGCGATGTTGGATTGCTCCAGAGATTCCACATGCAACATAGAGAGTTGGGCTTACAGTCTTTCCTGTCTGCCCCACTTGATGTGAATGTGGATACCAACCCGCATCTGTTGCGGCGCGTGATGCGCCAACTGCTGCGCCCAATGAATCTGCAAAAGTTTCAACAGGCGCGAAGTTGCCATCTGTTCCGCGACCACCTGAAACAACGATATTTGCCTCAGTTAACTCTGGACGTCCACCCTTAACTGGTGGCTGTGACGACGAAACTTTTGCTTTTTTGGCATCCGCACTTACTACTGCTGTGCCATTCTCAATAGCTGGAGTTGATGCAGAGAAATCTGCTTCAACGCTATTAGGGCGCACAGTAATGACTGATGTGCCATGTGAAACCTTTGACTTAACAGTAGTTGATCCACCAAAGACAGATTGTGTAGCAGTTACATCCGCAGCAACATCAATTGCATCTGTGATGATTCCAGAATCTGTAAGGATTGAGACGCGAGCTGCAACTTCCTTACCGAAAGCATGTGAAGCAATCAGAACGGCAGTTGGCGACTTCTCCTTAACAAGGTTTGCAAGGGCATCTGCAGATGCAGCAACACCATGAGCTACAAAGTCATCTGATTCAAGAACGATGACAGATTGAATTGGCCCTTGGTTAACAGTTGCAGCAAGTGCTGCGCCTTTACCTGCTGGAGCAAGAACGACCGCAGTTACTGCGCCGATGCGAGCGCCTGCTGTTGCAAGCTCTGCCGTTGTCTTACTTGCCTTATCACCTGAAAAATCAGCGAGAATTAATACTGTGCTCATATCAACTTCTTCTCTGCTAGGAATGTCACGAGTGCGGTACCGCCATCGCCTTCATCGTTAACTTTTACACCTGCAGCGCGTGCAGGGCGTGGAGTTGCATCATTTACGACAGACCATGCGCTCTGCGCCGCCACACCAATTGCAGCTAAATCTCTCTGTTCAATTGTCTTCTTCTTCGCAGCCATGATTCCCTTAAAGGATGGGTAGCGAGGTTCATTAATCTTTTCGACAACGCTCAGCACTGCAGGGAAATCTGCAGAGATTTCATCAACGCCAGCTTCTGTCACACGAGTGATGGAAACTTTTCCTGCAGGATCGACAGTTACCTTTGAGGCAAATGTCAGCTGTGCCCACCCAAGGCGAGCGCTGATCATCGCTGGAACAACGCTCATACGTGCATCAGTTGATTCGGTTCCACAGATAACGAGATCAAATCCACCATCTGCAATTACCTTTGCGAGAACTGCAGATGTTGCAATCGCATCAGAGCCAGCAAGAGCTGCATCGCTGACCAAAATCGCATCGTTTGCACCCATGGAAAGACCTTTACGTAACGCCTCTGTTGCACGATCTGGCCCCATTGAAATAAGTGTGACTGTATGTGGGCCATCTTCTTCATTGCCGCCATGTGCTTCAACGATTCGCAAGGCTTCTTCTACTGCGTACTCGTCGAGATCATTGAGAACAGCATCAACGTTTTCGCGATCGAGTGTTCCATTGACCATCTTCTTCTCAGCCCATGAATCTGGAACTTGCTTTACACATACGGCAATCTTCATGGTGGAGATGTTACTGACCAGTAGCCTCCTTCGCAACGTATAAATCGAAAGTCAGTCAAAAACATAGGAAAGTAGCTACTAGTTCGTAATCCCATATATTACCCAGGTGCTTGCAATCATCGCTCCAGGTCAAGGATCGCAAACTCCGGGAATGCTCAGCCCATGGATTGAAGACCCAGCGCAGCGAGAACTCTTATCAACCTGGTCAGAAAGTATTGGCCTTGATTTGATTCATCTCGGAACTACAGCCGATGCAGATGAGATTAAAGATACTGCTAACGCACAACCACTTATCGTCGCTGCGGGATTATTGAGCGCACATGCTCTGAACCTTTCTGGAAAATTTTCATACGTTGCAGGACACTCCGTTGGAGAGATAACTGCGGCATCAATTGCAGGCTCACTCTCAGCCCTAGATGCAATGAAGTTAGTTCGTGCACGTGGAATTGAAATGGCGAAAGCTGCTGCAACAACGCCAGCAGGAATGTCTGCAGTTCTTGGCGGAGATCGTGAAGTGGTGCTGAAAGCAATCTCAGATCTAGGACTCGTTGCAGCTAATGACAATGGCGGTGGACAGATCGTTGCGGCAGGAAGTCTTGATGCACTTGCACAACTTGCCCCTGAAGGTGCGCGAGTTCGCTCATTGGCCGTTGCCGGCGCATTTCACACCTCTTATATGCAACCTGCAGTTGAACCACTGCGCGCTCTTGCGCAGTCACTTAGCCCAACGGAACCAACTGTTCCAGTTATCTCTAATCGCGATGGCGAAGAGGTAAGTGAAGGCCGTGAGATTCTCAATCGCATCGTCAACCAGATTGCCAACCCTGTTCGCTGGGATTTATGTATGGAGCGCCTTGCAAGCCTCGGCGCTACTGGTGTTATCGAGGTTGCACCAGCTGGAACACTTGTCGGATTAATCAAGCGAGCTGTGCCTACAATTGAGCAATTCGCCCTTAAATCACCTGCAGATATCGATGCTGCTCGTGAATTCGCTGCAGCTCACGGAGGCATCTAATGTCATCTTCAATCCAGAAGGTAATTGGAACCAAAACAGGTAGCGAGAGCCAGATTCTTGCAGTCGGTTCATATCGCCCTAAGCGTTTAGTTCCTAACTCTGAGATCGTCGATCGCATCGAATCAAGTGATGAATGGATTCAACAACGTACCGGTATTGAGTCACGTCGCTTTGCAGATGAATCTGAATCACTTTTAGAGATGGCTATATGGGCTGTTGAAGATGCCCTTAAAAATGCAAAGCTATCAATCACCGATATCGATACTTTGATTGTTGCAACCATTACTTTCCCATTCCAGGCGCCATCTGCTGCAACTGCAATATTGCAGAAGCTTGGCCATCCAAAAGCTGCAGCCTTTGATATCAATGCAGCATGTGCTGGTTTCTGTTATGGCGTATCGATGGCCCACGACTTTATTAAAGCCGGGACATCAAAGACAGTCCTTGTTGTAGGGGCTGAGAAGATCTCTGACTTCACAGACCCTAACGATCGCGCAACGGCATTTATCTTTGCAGATGGAGCAGGGGCAGTCGTTATCGGTGCAAGTAAAGATGCTGGCATTGGCCCTGTCGAATGGGGCTCTGATGCCGATAGCCGTGATGCAATTTTAATGAATCCATCGTGGATCGATGTTCGTGATGTTGAAACACAGCTAACAAAGGCTGGCAGCAAGTGGCCAAATATTTCTCAAGAGGGACAGAAAGTATTTCGCTGGGCAGTCTTCTCCATGAGCAAGGCGGCAGTAAAGGCACTTGAATCTGCAGGCCTTACCGTTGACGATTTAGATGTCTTTATTCCCCATCAGGCCAATGTTCGAATCATTGAAACGATGGCGAAAGAGATGAATCTGCCAGATTCTGTTGTCATTGCAGATGATATTCGCACCAATGGAAATACATCTGCTGCATCAATTCCGCTTGCAATGGATGCACTTCTGGCGAAACATCCAGAATTGCATGGAAAGCTGGCGCTCTTGATCGGATATGGCGCAGGTCTCGTTTACGCGGGCCAAGTTGTGAAATTACCGCCTAAACCATAATTTTTCTTGTAATAACTGCCCGATTACTGGGAAGTAAGCCTACTTTTCATAGACAATTACACACCTGTCCCCAAGACGGTAGTAAAAATGAGTAATCCAATAGGTAAAGGAATAACAATGGCGCTTTCACAAGCAGATGTACTTGCAGGAATCAAAGAGATTGTTGAAGAAGTAGCGGGTATCCCAGCTGCAAAAATCGAGCTCGATAAAAACTTCACTGACGATCTAGAAGTTGACTCACTGAGCATGGTTGAAGTTGTCGTCGCATGCGAAGAGCGCTTTGGTGTGAAGATTCCGGACGAGAAAGTAACTGAGCTTGCAACAGTAGGCGATGCAGTTAACTTCATCGTTAACGCAGCAGCGTAAGTAGATCCTTAAAAAGTAATTAGCGGTATGTCACAACGTCGCGTAGTAGTCACAGGCCTTGGAGCAACAACTCCACTGGGTTCCGATGTCGCCACAACTTGGAAGGCGCTTCTCGCTGGCCAGAGTGGGGTCCGTCTTCTTACTGAAGATTGGCGCGAACTACTTCCTGTGCACTTCGCTGCTCGCGTTGCGACAGAACCTGCAGATCAGATGGAGCGCGTTGAAATGCGCAGACTCGATCGTTCTGAGCAATTTGCACTCGTCGCATCTCGCGAAGCTTGGAAAGATGCGGGTTCACCGGACGATATTGATAAAGAGCGTCTTGGCGTTGTTATTGCATCAGGTATTGGTGGGGTCATCACACTTCTCGAACAATTTGTTAATCTCAATGAGAAAGGCGCTCGTGGTGTAAGTCCACATACCGTGCCGATGCTGATGCCTAATGGGCCGGCAGCAAATGTTGGACTTGAACTTCAAGCAAAAGCTGGCGTGCATACACCCGTCAGTGCGTGTGCATCTGGCGCCGAAGCAATTGGCTACGCCTTTGAGATGATTAAGAACAATCGCGCCGACATCATCGTTACTGGTGGCGTCGAAGCTGCGATTCACCAATTACCAATGGCTGGCTTTGCTGCCATGAAGGCGCTTTCTACACGTAACGATAATCCAGCTGCAGCATCTCGTCCTTACGACGTTGATCGCGATGGTTTTGTACTGGGTGAAGGCGGCGGAATTCTCATTCTTGAAGAGTATGAATCTGCAAAGGCACGTGGGGCGAAGATCTACTGCGAAATTGGTGGGCAAGGTCTTACATCAGATGGTTATCACATTGCCGCCCCTGATCCTGAAGGCTCTGGCGTACAGCGTGCAATTAAATTTGCACTGGCAAACTCAGGTCTATCGACAAAAGATATTGTTCACTTAAATGCGCATGCGACATCGACTCCTGCAGGAGATGTTGCAGAAGCAAATGCGCTTCGTAAAGCACTTGGTGCGGATGCAGATCATGTTGCAGTATCTGCAACGAAATCAATGACGGGTCACTTACTTGGTGGGGCTGGCGCAATTGAATCTGTCTTTATTGTTAAAGCACTAGAAGAGCGCCTTGCTCCCCCAACAATTAATATCGAAAATCTCGACCCAGCGGTGACAGTTGATGTCGTTCGCGACACACCACGCCAACTTCCTGCGGGAGATATTGCCGCACTGAACGATTCATTTGGTTTTGGTGGCCATAACGTGGTGCTTGCATTTAAATCGCTCTAATCTAGAGCCATGACACCGTCCGTCAATCTCCGAGATCCTCTCGACCCGGAAGCGCGCATCGCTCGCTTAGCTGATAACGGTACCTACGAGTTATTACTTCCTCGCACCGATTGTGGAATGGTTGCAGCGACCGCTTTAGTTAAAGGAAATAAAGTCGTTCTCTTTGCATCTGATCCCAACATTAAAGGTGGGGCGCTCGGTATTGATGGTTCACAAGTAATTGTTCAGGCATATCGCGCAGCGATGGGTGCACAGTCTCCAATCATCGGTATCTGGCATTCAGGTGGCGCACGCTTAAGTGATGGCGTTGCATC
>Ga0214163_1000710_pt1 | contig 15052 bp, 11 predicted proteins | sample LakMenepilimnion_2_FD_153001 | JGI IMG/M metagenome (GOLD analysis project Ga0214163, IMG submission 153001) | Freshwater microbial communities from Lake Mendota, WI - Practice 15JUN2010 epilimnion v4 | ecosystem: Environmental > Aquatic > Freshwater > Lake > Epilimnion/Euphotic zone | place... | reverse complement strand
CTTATAGATATTCATGAACATTTCAAAGTTATCTTCTATATTACTTATTGCTCTTAATTCCCATCCTTTACCTTGTATTTTATCTTTTTTTCCTTCACTACGTGTATTTGCTTTAAGCCATAAAATACCTGTTTCCTCTATTTTAGCATCATGAGTTTCATTCCATGCTTTAGAGTAAGCAGCTAATTGTAAGTCATATGATGTATGAAGTGAATTAGATGTTTTAATATCTAGTAACCATAACTTTTCATTCATACGAACAATCAAATCAGCTGTACCAGCATACTTATGTTCATCAGAAAATAAATGATATTCACTTACTATTAGTTCTGGTTTATGTGTGTTCCAAAAGTCTGCAAACTTAAGAATCATTTTCCACACATCTAAACTATATTCCGCTCTACCATTTTCATCTAACCAATTAATTTCTTCTCCGTTTAGGAAGCGATCAATAGCGGTGTGTACTTGAGTACCTTCAGCTGCTGCTTTAGAAGCAATAATATCACTATTGTGTCCTACATCTTTTAACCATGAATGGAAAAACTGATTTTTAGGGAAAAAGTTTAATACTGAAGTTACTGATGGGTAATATTCTTCATTTCGTCTATAAAAACGAGAGTCTAAAACATTTACTTGTTTATCACCCGCACTGTATTCTACAATACGTTTGATTTTTGGATCTTTGATTATGTTGACGTTTCTATCAATCATGCTAATTCTAGTTTTTTATAAATTAGTTGTCCGAGAGTTAATTGCTCAGCTTCATGAACTAATTTGGTGAATTTTTCAAAACCCATATCTGATGGGTCTTTATCTTGTAAATCAATCAGATAAACGTCTTTACCTAAATTGAGAAGTTGTTCAGCGTATGATAAAGCATCTTTTAAGGCGTCCCTATCTAAAGACACGTATACTGTTTTAACATTTGATTGCACTAATTTCATCATTAATGCTTTGGAAAATGTTTTTCCAAGTAATGGTATTGCATTACGTTTAATAGCAATAGCATCAAAAATACCCTCACATAATATAACGGGAACATCCCAGTTAATAAAATATTCAAGTCCTATTAGTTCGTTTTTGTTACATTTAGGTGCATCATATTTTTTCTTAGAGTTAGGATTAATATCCCTGGCTATGAAATAATTTAATTCACCATTAGCATCATATGATGGTACAATAATTCTGTTGTTATACCTGCCTTCTTCACAATAACCTATATTATACTTCAATATATCCGCCTTATTGATACCTCGTTTCTTTAAATACATTAAAGCGTGTTTAGCGGCGATATCTGTACGTGCGAGATTAGTAAGTGGTTTATATTCTTTAGGTAACTCAACTTTTGTTTTATCATGAACTACTTCTTCTTTTTGAGTGAAACCAAGTATTGATTTCAACTCGGCTATTTTATCAGAAGTAACTTTAATCTTTTTAAATAAACCTACTAATGTTTTACCTTTAGCGTTACATACCCAACAATGCCATGGATTTTCTCCTTTTAAATTAGGAACCATGTTCACCTCTAGTTTAGGCTTATGATGATTACAAAAAGGACATTTATAAGCGTAGTTATTACTACTCGTTTCTTTTCCTTTTCCTAATACACTGTTTACAGTATGTAGTAAGGCTGCATTAATCATAGCCAATAATATAGCTAAATTATTTTACTAAGCCAAATCTTTGGTAAAAAACTTACCTAGTATATTGTCGTTGTAAGATCTATTGTTACTGATTAAAACTTCTTCTTTACACTGATAATGCATTTCCCAATATGTGAGTTGTTTTTTAGTTAGACATTGTTTATATATCCAACGATAAAAATTTTCCTCTCCATACTGTTTAATATCAGCAAGTAATTGTTTATTAGAACCCCAATATGTCTTCCAATCACTTTCAACACGAATTATTTCATGTGTTGGTTTTCGACCAGGTCCTGTTGGTTGTTCTGCTAGTTGTTTTTTGGTAAGTTTATGTTTTTTATTATTCCAATAAACTTTTTTTCCGATATAAAATTTACCTGTCACGTTGTTGGTAATTTTATAAACAAAACCATAATATTTTTCGGGTTCAATTACATCCCAGCTTTTCCATTTCATAACATTATTTTTTTATAGATTAACAAGCAGTTAAACAATCAGGATCTGATGGAGCACCATCTAAACTAACATCAAATGCTGGTCCAGATACTTCAGTTTGAAGTTGATAAGTAAATGGACCTACCTTATAGTAAACACCATCAAGTGTTGATAAAGAAGTACTTGATCTAGCTACTACATCAGGTGTTACCTGAGCACATCCGCTTCCACAATCAAATTTCCTAGCTGAGTAGTAATAATAAGGTGGTGGTGGACTTGGTGATGGTGTTAAACTTATTGATGGTGTTAAGCTTATTGATGGAGTTAAGCTCACTGATGGTGTTGCAGTGATTGATGGTGTTAAGCTTATTGATGGAGTTAAACTTATTGATGGTGTTAATGATGGTGTGTTACTTATAGTAGGAGTAACTGTTGGTGTCATACTAGGAGTTACACTAATACTTGGTGTTACAGTTGGTGTAATACTAATTGAAGGTGATGGATATGGACTTACTGAAGGTGTTGGGGTTGGTGTAAAGTATGGTTTTGGTGTCCATTGTGTATCATATTTTACTAAAAAGGTCATATCACTGTTAGATGATATTGGAATTGGAGCTGACATTTTAGCTATAGCTAATAATTCTTGAGCATCATTATATAAACCAACAGCAGTCACATACGGTGAAAATTCTGATCCTGAAATAGAACCAGTTACATAATCTTTTAATATACCAAAGTATTTAGATCCTGTTACATTATAAAAAACATCACCATTAAGAGATGAACTAAATGGAAATAAAACAGCTTGTGAACCTGATAGTAATGTTGGATTATAACTCAAATTAAATTCATAATCCTTTATAGAACACTTAATAAAGTTCTCATAAACAACGTGGTTGTTTTGAAACTTTATTCTTGTAATTCCTGTATTTACTGTTCTATTATTCATAATTAACAAGCGTAAGTTGATGGGTTAACTGGGGCATCAATTGAAGATATACAAACACTATTTACAACATAGCCACATCCTACATAAGTACCGCCACCTAAACAAGGATCACTACTATTATAGGTTTGGCCAGCAAGGATTGTACCATAAGCTGTGTATGTGTATTGATATACACCAAATTGATATAATTCAATAGCTAAAATATAGTTTGTATCTACATTTACTGGTTCAAGTAATGTTATATCCCATCCTAATTCATCACTACATCCACCACCAAAACAAGATTTAGTACTTGCATTTAAGTCTATTACTCTAGGAGCGTAACCAATAGATGGTGATGGAGTTATACTTGGTGTCACTGTTGGTGTCACACTAGGTGTAGCAGATATAGAAATAGATGGAGTTAAACTAGGTGTTAAACTTATACTTGGTGTATTACTTGGAGTAGTAGATATAGATGGTGTCACACTAGGTGTAACTGATGGTGTAATAGAAGGTGTCGAGCTAATTGATGGTGTTACACTTATTGAAGGTGTAGCACTAGGACTAGCTGATGGTAAAGGGCAAAATGTTAAATCTAAAACAGGAGCAACATAGTCAGGATCTCCAATAGTGTTAGGTTTAGTAACACCAGTAGCAATACCATTATCTAAATAGTACTGTTCTAAGTTTGTGTATGCTTTAAATCCTGTATTACTCATTTTTTATAAATATTTTATAAGACAACGTAAGATACTACATCTGATATTGATTTACAAGTAACACCACATCCACAGTTAAATGTTGTAGAAGGATTGGTTTGTGTATCACCTATACCAAATGTTGCGTCTAAGTAAGAAGTGTCTACAAAGGTAATTCTAACAGTTCCTGATATTGTAGCAGGTGCTGCAAACGTTACATAGAATGTCTGTTGTGTTTCATAATCACCTGGATATAGGAAACATTCTCCACCTATTGTTTGGTTGTCAAATACTCCTGTTAATGTTGGGTTAGGATTAAATGAAGTACTTGGTGTTACTGATGGAGTAATACTAATACTAGGTGTAACACTTATACTTGGTGTAATACTAGGTGTCACACTTATGCTTGGTGTAACACTTATACTTGGTGTTTCACTAGGTGTTATGCTTATACTTGGTGTTACACTAGGTGTTATACTAATAGATGGTGTAGCGGATATACTAGGTGTAACAGATGGTGTTATACTAGGTGTTATACTTATACTAGGTGTAACAGATGGTGTTTGTGATGGTGTAATAGATATACTTGGTGTCACAGATGGAGTTGCACTTATACTTGGAGTAGGAGAAGGAGAAGTTTGAACACAGAAAGGATTAGCTCCTCTCCATCCTAATAATCTTACAGCGTTAGGGATAATAGTAAGTACAGCTACGTTTTGTTCATAGAATACATTACCAATATAAGAACCATTAGTTAATGTGGATCCAATTGATGAAGCTACAGAGCTTCCACTGTAAAATAAATTATAATTTCCATCATCATATATTTTAGCTGTGTATGTTGAACCACTACTAAAATATAATTCAAAAGTACTTGGTAAAATCTTTTCGCTTGTTAATGTTTTAGGTATGTTAACAACATAAATAACACTATCAGAAGCGGTTGGAAAGAATTTTACTGTATCTAAGTTACCTGGATTAACAAATCCATTATAATAAGATTGAGTACTTAAAGTACCATCATTATATGCTGTACCTTGTCTCTCAGTTAAATATAAATGAGATGATGTAGGTAAAAAGTTTGGATAATAGTTTAAATTGATTGAGTTATAAACTAAACGTTCATACTGTCCATTAGTGATAAATTCAGTATTTGGATCAAAAATAGATCCACTCTTATTTACCCCAATATTAACTACAATTCTATTATCAGCAAATGAGCCGGAATCTATATCCCAGCTTTTATTCGCTGTATATGGTACTACGAAAGTATCAGATACGTTAAACCTTTTGTAAATGTTTGCTGACATGGGCGTAACATTAGAAGTCTAATTTAACTCTTAATAATAATTCTTTAGTAAAATCTTTTACCAATGGTTTATTTAATTTAGCGATAGCTAATAAATCACCAGTATCATTATATAAACCAACACTTGTCATAAATGTTTGTGGGTTATAAATTAATGATGTATATAATAAATTACCATTAGAATCAATTACTGTTGGGTTTGATGTGTAATTAAATTCACTATTTTTAACACGAGTAAAGAAATAACGAGATGAAATTGTCTCTGAGTTTTGTAAACTAAATGTTGGAGCAGTCACAGCAGATGAAGAAATCATCTGGAAGACCATTCTATTATTAATATTGTGTGATATTACAGACTGGGAATTGAAATAAGTAGCTGCTTGAGATGAACTAAATTCATTAAATACAGCTCCTATCCCACCTAAAGCACCAGCTGGTAAAGCTAAAGCTCTTGGATTTAAGATGATTAATCCTTCATCAGGAATCATTAAACCATAAGATCCACTAACTGTATAGTTAGAAGAAGATGGAACAGTTGTTTGAGTATTTGGGTTATATGAACCACTTAATAATTGATAAACACGAGATGTTCCTATAAATGTAGAAGTAGTAGTTACAGTTGAATCATCAACTAAACCAATTGATACTGGTGAACTACCACTTGTAATACGCAAGAAGAAAGAACCAGGATTAAATGATTCTTTGAATCTTGATCTGTTTACAGATAAAACAATAATATCTTTTGAAACAAATTGTGTACCGCCAAAATAGAAAGCTGAATTTTCATCACCATATAATAATGATCTAAATTGACCATATACATCTCTTGTTGGTGTTTTATCAGGTACTAAAGGATTAAAATAAGTTGATCCTGAACCACTTACATGACCATAAGCAATTGAGAATTGAGACTCAGCACTCTGACTAGCTATTAGATTAATATTATCTTTAAATACATTAAGATAAAATTTACCTTGAGAGGGTGTTGATTCTTGGAATGACCAACTAAAGAAAGTGGTCAACTGAGTAGTATTTTCACTCCACATAGGGGCTACAAGAACGTCTGAACTTAGTACCTGATCTTCAGGTTGATATGCTCCAAATGACATATGTTAATTAGGTTTTAATTAATGATAAAGGAATAGTAATTCTAGCTCCACTGTCTCTACCTGTAACAGTTATAGTAGTGGTTATTGAAGCACCTGCTAAAGCTGTTGTTGGGAATAAAACGTTTGTGGTAGTACCTACTAATGAGAATGTTGTACCAATCTGACTCCTAGATAAACTAGCACCACTTGAATTTGGTAACGGATTAGTTAAATTTAATCCTGTTGTATCAATTCCAGTACTAGTAAATGTACTTAAGAATCTTGAGTCTCCCACAGTCATCATATAACCTGAAGGTTCAACTGTTGTTGTAGCTCCTAAGTAATTTAATGTTTGTGGAGTGATATTAATAGCTGATGCTTGGCGTAAACTAACAGCTGATATACCAAGACTTAGTACAGGTAATTTAGAAGTACCACGAGGTAAAGTTACTAACTTATATCTCATTGACTGTGTTTCGTCAACAAAAGCTTCTAATAAAGGCATTGCTTCAATCGCTTCACCAAAGAAAGCGGAACCTGATGGGTGATTTGGATTATATAAGGTATAATCAATCTCATCATCAGATAATGCAAATTGTGTAATTTGGAATGAACCATCATTACGCGCTAACAATTCACGGCCCTTCTTTGTTAAGACCGCATCTATTGTTACATACTGGTTATTTAAATACGCCATTTTAACTATGTTGTTTTATATAAATATATTAATGTGTTAAATTTGTTACTAAATTAGCTTCCTAAGGTTAATACAGTACTAAATATCTTACTCTTAAGTTCACTAACAATATTAGCTATATTATCATCTATTTCTAATTTTAAATTATTTTTCTTAATAATTCCACCAGAAGTTGGACCTATAGATTTAGTGTGCTCAATTACAATATTAGTTTCATCAGGTATTTTTTTCGAAAATACATAACGTTCAATTCTACCAAATGCGGCGGATGAAGTAACAGCTGAATTTACTTGTTTATCAACTTTAAATGTTAATGGACTAGTAGCAGTAGGAAGTGATACTTCAAGAATTGTATATTCATTAACTGATTTAAATTGATATGTTGGTACAGTAGATCCTGTCTCATCAAATCTTACAATATCTCCAGGCGTCAATGTAAATGGAAAATCTGGGATAGTAAACTTATTATAAACAGCATTTAGTTTTTCTATAGCATTTTGCCTAGCTGGGTTTGATTCTGAAATAAAACTACCTGAAAAATAAAGTACATCATTATAATAGGCAGTCATCTGTGCTGAGCATGATATAATATTAGTTGGTTGATAAGAACTACTTATTGATTCAGAGTGAACTGTTAACCAAGAGTTTTGATCTCTATCTGAAAAAGAAAATCCTGTTGTTATACCAGTTGATGGTTTAACACTATATGTGATAATAGGAGGTGTTCCTCCATTAACATTTCCTATATTTGATCCACAATCAACTCTCCAACTAACTGAGTTAGTACCTGCTCTCATTGTAGCAAAAACAGGAACAACTCCATAATAAAAAGCATAGTAACCAGACAAATAAAGTGAGGTGAATCTTTGATCAGGATTTGATAATCCATTACCAGTAGATGTAGGTGTCATTTTTACATAAAATATAACATCAACATCATATGGTAAAACTCCACCTCCTGTATATGAAAGTGTTCCTTCAAGAATAGTTTCTCTATATAGGTAATGTGTCACTAATCTCGCGGTAACATTACTTGTAAAGTTAGATTTATTTAAAGCAGGTACACTACTTATTCCTGTTGGAACATAATAATTCTGAATTACTCCAGGAGCTACTCTCCATAATGTAGGGACATATTTGTATCCACTATCAAATATTTCTTTATTACCATCTAAAGATTTTTGATTAGATGGGTTTTGGTTATCAAATAATGAGATATTAGCTATGCCAGGCACATCATAAATCTCACTTGGTTTAAATATGTTTTGTACTTGATATAAATTCCAAAGTTCTTTATTTGTAACAACATTATAATTACGTTGAGTTAATTCAGTTAATGATCCTGAAGCGTCAATTAAGTATTTAATATATATGTTTGTTCTTTCAGGCATAGCTATTAGGAATGATCCTGTAGCTACTGCTTCAGAGAAGAAAGCAAATTGAATTGTGTTTTTATCAATTACAGCATTTCTACCATATGGACCTAAACCAACACCCCATAAATCAAGATCATTATCCTCAAAGAAGTTATAGTTTGTACTATTAGTTTTAGAACCATCATATCTTGGTCTAGCGTGACGGGCATAAGTGTAAGTAAAATCTTGGATAGAACCACTGGATAAAATCTGTACTAATCTACTTCCACTAGTAATATATTCTGCTTTACGTCTAATATTTGATTGCTCAACATTAGACACATTATTCAATAATGGATTATAATCATAATTCCAAATTGATTCTGAATATGAACTTGTATTAGTTGGTCTATAAGTAGTGAATGGATTAGATTGACTAACAAATGTATCAAGTGTTCCACTTGGGAAAACACCTGTGAAGAAATCTCTAGCATCTGAAGTCATAGATACAGGGCCTAATCTTCCTTCTATAGTATATCCATAAAGCGATTGACTATAATCACCACCATTACTTCCTGAGATAAAAGCAGTATCAATAGATTGACTATATTCTAAATTAATAAATTCAGGTTCTGGTCTGTATATTACTGGTCTTTCAAGTAAGTGTGGTTTGATAACAATACCTGTAGACAAGTTAGTTCTAGCAGGTGTAAAGTCTTTAAGTGTTCTAAATAATGAGTTATGGAAAAACTCAATTAAACGAATAAAATCTTTATAGTTGTATTTATTTACAAATTTCTTAAAGAACTCAGATTGTAGTGGTTGTAAAAACTGATATGAACCTGTAGCAGGATTACCAATAATATCATCCATATTATAAGATGAACCAAAAGCGGCTATAATAGCTCTGTCAGTTTCATCTTGTGGAGATAAACTAGCATCAAGTATATGAATATCCTTAGTTAAAGGAATTGTAGGTTGTATTTCAATACTCTTATTTGGTAATAATAAATTACCATAAGTACTTCCACTATATACTCTTACTTTATCAGTTACTGGATTTGCATATCCTGAGTTAGCAACATCAGCATAATATGTTTCAGTAAATGAATAATAATTATTTTTATTTAAGAAGTTAGCAAATGTAGCGGTCCAAGATTGAATTGTTTGGTCTGGTGCTACAGAAGCAACACTTGAGGTTAAGTTGTGATTGTAAGTGTATAGGTTATTACCTAATGGCCATCTAGCTGTTAAATCAGAGAATGAAGAACTATAAGTATTACCTTCAATTGATTCAGGATTCAACACATGAGAGTCAAATACAGATTCAGATACATAGTTAGACCATAATCTTAATTCTTGTAATGAACCACTAAATGGATTAGATCCACCTCCAAATGTCATAGCACCTTCACGGTACCATAATATGTTGTCAGTAGTTGTAGTTAAACTAGCACTTGTTTTATGTCCTATTTCTCCCCAAACATTACTCTTAACAAAGAATTCATATGTTTGAGAAGTACTTGTTTGTCCTACTCTTAAATTAGGATTTCTTCTTTGTACTAATACAGTAAACCAATCAGTATCAGCATCAGAATCACTATTTGATCCTGTATAATAAACAGGTATAGTAGATGAAGTTACTGAATTTGAACCTAATTTAAATTGGAAATATCCAAACTGGCCTGTACTACCTGAGTATATTGAGTTATCAGATGCTGTTGGAGCATATAATAAATTAAATTGTACATCAGAACCACTATGAAATAATGATTGAGTAGCAAAGCTACTTGTTGGAAATGCTTTAAATCTAAATTCAACACCATTAGGTACTATGTCTGTGAAAGTTGTTCTTACAGCACTTTGTGAAGTGTAAGTCCAAGGTACACGTATAGTATTAGAACCACTAACATCTAAAGCATAAGTAAATCTATCAAATTCATATTCAAATGAAGATGTTACTTTATCTACACCACCATATTCAAGATAACTCATCACAGTACTAGGAACACCAAATATAGTGTTTAAGTATTGAATGAATCTATTTGTACCTTTAGATTTAAGTAATAAAGGTAAGTTATGGTACATACGTTTGTATATACCTTTTTGTAAGTCTTGTCCTGATAATTGATAATTAGATGCACTAACTAAAGTATCATATGAACCTGTTATAGGCTTATAACTACCATCAGGACTAATACCATAAAGATATTTAAATACATTTGTTCCATCTTCATCAGTATAAACATCAATACCCATTGATTGTAAAGCAAAATATACTAAGTCTTTAGATATACCTTGATTTAGAGCATTTTTAGCTTTATATAAATCTGAAAGTGCTTTAATATGAATCCAAACATCATCAAACATTTGACCCATTGAAGAGATAAACTTAAACAATGACTCATTATCTGTATTTTCATTCACATAACCAGGTACAGCATAAAGCAAATAGTTCTGGTTATTATCATCATACAATGAAGCAGATTCAAAACTACTACTATACCAAACTGCTGCTTCAGAAGAAGAAACAGAATAGTTTATATATGGTTTAACAGAGTTTCGTTTTGGCCAAGCATATGAACTTGAATCATTATATAAGTATTGCTCATATCCATCAAAACTTTGGATTGTACCATTTAAACTATTTTGATAATCTAAAGATTGAGTTACTGAAATTGGATCTACAAGTCCATTTAATGATGCGCTAGCAGAAGTGAAAAATTCAATTCTGTTTAATTTATATTGAAATCCTTCTAGTCTACGAGCCGCAGAAGAGAAGTGAACAAAGTCTTCATAAGTAGTATAATCAACATTAATAGCAAAATTTGAAGCACTTAATTGACCAAGTAATTCTTGTAATGGACCAAATGATGCTTGTGAACTAGTAATTTGATTAAAGTTAAAATACGGTGTAGGACCTACTCTTAAATTATCTAAATCTAAATCAAAGTTAGGACCACGTAAAGTAGGGAATGTAACAGGTACAGGATCAACAGTAATTGAAACTTCAAACGCTTGAGGGTTTGATAATTCATCAACTATTGATAAAGAATCACCTATCACATAATTTACAGGAAGTGGGTTTAATAACTTAATTAGAATTGTAGGTGTCTTAGATGGAGTAGAAGTAGCAACACCCGTAACTGGGTTAATTGTTACTACTGATGGGCCTGCATCTAAAGCTACGTTAGTGAAAGGTATTAATCTGTTTTCTCCAAAGTTTAAATAGTATTCTTTAAAATAAGTTAAACCTTGAATCTCAGCTATAAATCCATTAATAGCAGGAACAAAAGCATCTGGTGGGATATTATTATTATATAACCTAAGCTCTGTTCTACTTGGTGATATTTCTTTAATAAAGAATGTCTCAGAAACATCTAATACTAATTTAGGTCTTAAAATATTATATTGTACTTTATAAGTACCAAAAGAAACACCTAAATCTTTTAAATCTTTATCAGGTGAGAAAGATAATTGTTGTATAGCGTAAGAAGAAGAGGGTGAAAATGTACCAGGTACATTATATCCTTTAAAGTTAGGAATTGAATATAAACGTCTATTAGCAGGATCATAAACATGCATCTCGATAAAATCCTCTGACGCTCCAAAGTTTCTTACCATTTCCTTAGTCAATACTTGGTTGGCTATAGAGCCTGTCAAGATATTGTTGTTTGTTGATATAGTGTTAATTGTTACAGACATATTAAACTTCTTCTAAATCACCTGGGTTAAGTGATGATAATTGTAAAATTTGATTTTTTAAATCAGTGTTTTCTTGTCTTAAATAGCTTATTTCAGCTTGTAAATCTTCTAATGATACGCCAACTCGAGCTAAACTTCTAGATGCTAAACCTAAATGAGATTCATCTGAACCAGAAACAGGTATTTCATAATATAAAGAATCATATTGTTCAAAAAAACCATCTACATTTATATCAGGAGTGGCAAGACCATCTGTTGGAATAGCAGATGATGCCAATTCTGAAAATTCAGTATCAACAACATTATTAAATTCACTTAAACTATAAATAGTTTTCTGTATTGTTATTTGTTCAGACATTACTCAACTGTTTGCATTACTTTAAAATAGTAATCATCATCAAAAATATAAGTACCACCATCAATGATAGACTTAATTTGTATTTTATAATAACGATCTGGTTCTAAGCCATTCATATATAGTCTGAAGAAACTACTTGTTCCATCAATACTTAATTTAGTAGCTACATCGTCAAAATCAACTATTTTCAAGTTGGTATTTAAATCTATAATAGAATAGTATGAAGTAACTGGTAGACATTTATTGTACTTATAAAGACTAGTTGTAGCATAGATACGTTGTGGGTATTTTTCTCTAGCATACACTCTAAACTTCACATATTCATTATCATAGAAAATATTCTTATTATTTTCAATAGCTATGTTTATTTGTTCATCAGTAATAAACACGCTTGATGCTGTGTTGAATGTACTATCATTCCATTTAAACTCCAAGCTTGGTGGGTAAATAGTGTTAGTGTCTCTTGAGAAGAAATTAAATGTGTATTGGTAGTTAGGATCAAATTCAAATGAGCCAGTACTAGTAGCTGATGCTGACATACTGTTCATAATGATAAATCCATTATTATTAATAATACTTCCTGTCCACCAACCTACAAATCTAGTAACATTAACATCAATATCTTTAGTTGAAAAATAATTGAATGATTGAGTAACAGAAGATGTGTACCAGTTAGCACCACCATTTGCTGGTGAGTAATAAGATGAAGTTACACCTGTTGGTAATCCTGATAATGTCCAAGCTGAAGTTTGGTTTGAGTTTCTATACCTCCAACTAGCACCATCTGTTGTAACAGGTACATTTGAAAATCTACCTGTACCCATGTCCCAACTTTCATAGATTGGGTGTACTTCTATATTAAAGTTAGTTGGAATACTCTCAACATGAGCATTATATAGTTTTAAAGAGGCTGTGAAATTTGCTCCTGATTTAGAAATAGCGTCAGCTATGTCAGAGTTATCAAATTTAATTAAGACACGGCTAACTGATGAAGATGCATATAGGTTAGACTCATTTTTAGACAAGTCTAATATAGAGTCTAACCCAGCATTTAAAGTATTATACTCTGAGTATATTGTTGTGTCCTGTGAAGGAAATATTTTGTAAACACCCATTTATATTAGTATTATTCTAGTATAAATATGGGATAATCACAGAGATTAAGCTAATAAATGATGATATTCTTTAAAGTGCTTAATACGATCAGCTAAACCAATAGTACCACCGTTAACACGTTTAGTAATTTTAGTTACAACTGCGTCAGTAGCGCCTTCATCAGCCATCTTATGTAAGCCATTTTTATTAAAGAACCAAGCAGCTGATAATAAAGCGTATTTGTCTGCTACTGATGTTGGGTCTTTTGTTAAGTCTTCATTAATAGATTTACCAAATGCTGTGTAGTTATCTTTACCTGTTAACTGGATGTAACCACGACCACAGAATTTAGCGCCATCACCTGATGATTCAGGGCCATTACCCATTCTATTACCATATACTTTGTTGGCAATTTTTTCAGGTTGTCTAGCGTATGATGCAGCAGCTGCTTCTGTTGGGAAATATTTTTTAAATGTATTCGCTAAACCTTTAGCACTGTAGTTTAAGTTTTCTTTAGTTAGTCTAAATCCACCTGATTCATGACCACATTGAGCTAAAAAGTGAGCTAAACGTAGCGGAGTGTTGATTTGGAATTTTTCCATTACTCCTGGGATTTGGGCGATTACTTTGTCAGGAACATGTCCTTTTAATTTGTCTAAATTCATATTTTAATTTTTAGTAAGTTACTACTCTACCATAAATATCAGTGTCAGGATATCTTACCTCAAAAATCATTGGATCAATTGATGGATATACAACACCTTGTTTTGTAGCTGATTTAATATCATATCCGTAAGGAGAATAATTGCCTCCTACTAAGTTACTTATATCAACTTTAATTACTGATTGTACTCCTTGTACAGCCCCAATTAAATTATAAATGTCAGAATAGATAATAGGTTGGTTAATTTGCCATTTAGATATAACAAAATAATCTTTTAAAATATTAATACATTTAGTTAATATTTCTTGTGAGTTATAAGCTGGCAATACAGTTATGTCAAAATTAACTTTAATATTAGCATAATAAGCATCTTTAATAATAACAGCATCACTCATCATTTTATTGTATGATAAGTATGTTTTTAAGTTTTGTTTAATAACATTAGAAGCTGTAGTTAATTTACCATCTAAATTAGTTGATAAAATATAAACTGAAAGTGCTAATGGGTTACTTGTTATAAAGTTTTGTCTGTCTGTATCATTAGTTACTAAATAATCTTGAGCTACATAAGCCTTGTTTACATAGCCATATCTAGAAGGCATTGATAAAGTACGAACTAAATAGTCAGCTTTAGTTACGTTTCTATTTTGAGTTGGGAAGTTAGCTAAAGCTTGTAAACGAATTTCTTCAGTTGTTTCACCTGGTCCACCACCTGATGAAGGTTGAGGGTTGTTAAAACGAACTGAGTCTTGAACTATAGTAACTATAGATTGATTTAAATTGTATGAGTTAATATTAGTGGTAACCGCTCCATTTAATCCAATATCATTTACTGGTAAATTAGTTTCAATACCACCACCTACTAAGTAAGTTACTGTTAAAGTAGTGTTTGAAGGAGCAATACCATATTCATTAGTATACATGAAGTTAGATGGATCATAAGCCATAAACATCTTATCAACTCCATCCACTAAACCTAAACCAACATTATCTGGATTTGGTATAATAACTTCATCTGGTGATGATGTTACACCACTGCCAAACTCTATCATTAAATTATTGTCGTCATTGAAG
>Ga0214163_1000709_pt1 | contig 15056 bp, 12 predicted proteins | sample LakMenepilimnion_2_FD_153001 | JGI IMG/M metagenome (GOLD analysis project Ga0214163, IMG submission 153001) | Freshwater microbial communities from Lake Mendota, WI - Practice 15JUN2010 epilimnion v4 | ecosystem: Environmental > Aquatic > Freshwater > Lake > Epilimnion/Euphotic zone | place... | reverse complement strand
CTGCATTTGTGACAATGATCTCCCGGGAAATGAGCGCACTGTTCTTCACAGATTTCAAATTCATATCACTTTGCCCACCCACCAGGATCTTCAACTCTTTATTGATCATATACCTGGGCGCAACAACCAGCAGCACATCATTTGCTGCGAGCTTTGTATCCGGTGTTGGGGTGATCACTTCTCCATGATGATACATCCTAGACACTACGATCGGTTCCTTAAGCAGCGTAAACAACGTACGCAAAGGTTGTCCGTCCAACTGCGGATTGTCTACCCGCAGATGCACAGAAATCGGTCTGCCCTGCTGAAACACCGCCAGTTTGCGATGCAGCTCCCGTTGCTCATCAATAGACACACCAAACATGCGCTTCAGGATCAGCATGGCAAGGATAATTCCCACCACACCAAAAGGATAAGCAACCGCATACGCGAGTGCCATCAATGAACCATCGGTCACGGGTAAGTGAAGATCATTCATGGCAGCCTGCGCAGCGCCCAATCCGGGCGTGTTGGTGACCGCGCCACTCATTACTCCGGTTAACACGGTAATTGAACTATGTCCGAAAATGAAAAAGAGGATGGTGATCATCACACCCAACAAAACAATGGCAGCGGCCAGCGCATTGCTGACCAGGGCGTTCTTTTTAAGCGATGCAAAAAAGCCAGGACCTACCTGTAGGCCAATGGAATAAACGAAAAGGATCAGCCCGAAATCCCGGAGGAAATGCATGCTGTCCTTTTCTACAGATACGCCAAAATATGCTGCAACGATGCTGGTGAATAAGATCCAGGTTACACCGAGAGAGATCCCAAAGATGCGGATCTTCCCCAGCAAGATTCCGATAGCAATCAGGAGCCCATAGATAATAATGGTTTGGGCAATACTATGTTCCTTCAACAGCTGGATGATCCAATTCATAACTGATAAGTGATGCTATTAGCTAATCGCTAATAGCTAGTTTTCCGGCTGTTGACCCCAATGTTCCGGAGAGCGCCATAGACTGGATAGCAGCAGTTCTTTCATCAGGAAGAATTCTTTCGGCAGTTTATCATACATCGCCTCAAACAATTCTTCGTGGCTAAGCAATTCTTTCTTCCAGGCTTCCCTTTCTACATCCATCACTTTGGCAAACTTCTCCTTGTCAAAGGATTCAAGACCTGTCCAGTCCATGTCTTCATATCTCGGCATCCATCCGATCGGGCATTCCACAGCAGAGATCGATCCACGAAGGCGTTTAATGATCCATTGCAGCACCCTCATGTTTTCTCCAAATCCTGGCCAGAGAAATTTTCCGTTCTCATCTTTGCGGAACCAGTTCACGCTGAAGATCCTTGGTGCATTGGGCAAAGACCTGCCAAACTGCAGCCAATGGTTCACGTAATCACCCATGTGATATCCCATGAAGGGCAGCATCGCATAAGGGTCACGCCTTACCTTACCAATTTCTCCGAACGCAGCAGCAGTCATCTCACTGCCCATGGTTGTTGCGGTATACACACCGAAATTCCAGTTGAAGCTTTGGTAAACGAGCGGTACTGTTGTGCTTCTTCTTCCGCCGAAAATGAAGCCGCTGATGGGCACACCGGCAGGATCATTCCATTTATCATCGATGGCCGGATTCTGTTCCGCCGGCGCGGTGAATCTTGAGTTTGGATGCGCCGCAGGCTTTCCACCATTGGGATCCCAGGGCTTGCCGTGCCAGTCGGTAAGATCAGCAGGCGGCTCTTTGGTTAGTCCTTCCCACCATACGTCTTTATCTTTTGTGATCGCCACATTAGTAAAGATGGTATTGGCACGGATGCTCTCCATCGCATTGGGATTGGTTTCCATATTGGTTCCCGGCGCTACACCAAAATAACCTGCTTCCGGATTGATGGCAAACAATGCACCATCGGGCGCCTTATGTATCCATGCAATGTCGTCACCAATCGTACTTACTTTCCAGCCTTCAAATTCCTTTGGCGGGATCAGCATTGCAAAATTTGTTTTACCACAGGCACTCGGAAACGCCGCGGCTACATAGTTCTTCTCGCCATCGGGAGATTGAACACCCATCAACAACATATGCTCAGCGAGCCAGCCTTCTTCACGACCCATTGTTGATGCAATGCGTAACGCAAAACATTTCTTACCCAACAGTGCATTACCTCCATAACCACTGCCATAAGAAATGATCAGTCGCTCTTCCGGAAAATGAGAAATATATTTCACTTCAGGATTGCAGGGCCATGAAACATCTTTCTTGCCACCGGCCAGTGGCGCTCCAACGGTATGGATACACTGCACCCAATTGTTCTTCTTGATATAAGGCAACACATCTTCACCCATACGTGTCATGATGCGCATATTCACCACCACATACTCCGAGTCTGTGATTTGCACGCCGTAGCGGGAATATGGGGAGCCGATGGGACCCATACAAAATGGGATCACATATAGCGTTCTGCCATTCATGCAGCCCTCCATCAAACCATACAATGTTTTCTTCATCTTGTCAGGAGCCATCCAGTTGTTGGTGGGTCCCGCATCTTCCCTTCTCCTGCTGGAGATAAAAGTCTTATCCTCTACCCGCGCCACATCACTGGGGTCACTGAAACAGGCATAACTATTGGGTCTTTTCTCCGGATTGAGTTCGATGAAGGTTCCCTTACGGACCAGCATCTTGCATAGTCCGTCATACTCTTCTTTTGAACCATCACACCAGTGTACAGAGGAAGGACCTGTTAAAGCAGCAATGCCATTTACCCAGCTCTGCAATTCTGCACGTGCAGGCGCTGTCTCGTAAACAGAAAAATTGGTTTGAGTGATCATACGTAATAAGTTTCAGTGTTTGAAAGATTGATTTTATATGGGCAGCCTACTGAGGCCTTTTATTGTGTAAAGATTACGCATTGTGCGGTGTTTTAGCCTGTCTTAGGTCATGAAATATAATGATATAAGTAAGCAGTAGGAAAGGTTACCGTAAGTTTATACACAGGAAAAATGAAAACATCATGATTCGCAAAATTTTGGTTCAGGCTTTTGGCTTACTGCTGATCCTTAATGCCGCACGTGCGCAACAGGAAGTGAGGATCACCGGCATTCCCTTCCCGCTGTATTGGGACAACCCACCCAAAAACCATTTAGTCAAAGGCAGCACACTCACCATAGAAGCGGGAGAAAAAACGGATATGTTCCGGGACCCTAATGTTACTTACAATACAGACAATGCGCCGAAATTGCTGTTCAGGCCCGATGAAAATTTTGTGCTGACAGCCATCGTTGAACATCCATTCACCAACAAATGGGATGGTGGTGCCATTGTGGTGAAGGCCGATAGTCTTCATTGGATCAAGTTCTGTTTTGAGAAAGACTATACCGGTGCAAAAAGAATGGTCAGTGTGGTGACCAGGGATGTGTCAGACGATTGCAACTCCATCGCCATCACGTCCAACAAAGTACACATGAAAATAGCGAAGGCGGTCAATGTATTCACCCTCTATGCTTCGCAGGATGGAAAAAACTGGCTGCTGCTGCGTCACCTGCAATTCAATATGGACGCTGGTTTCCGGGTTGGCTTCCTCGCGCAATCACCCACCGGCACATCAAATCGGGTGGTGTTTTCTAATATAAAATATGAAGCGAAGAAGATTAAGGATCCTTATGTTGGGGAATGATTTTTAGGGTGAGTGTTTAGGGGAAGGCCTTAGCCCTAGTCTAAACCCTTCCCCTAAACCCTCACCCTACACACTTCCCCTATATCTTCCAGATCCCTTTCATCTCAGGATACGCCAAAGCATTCGCTTCATCATCATTAATGAATCGTTGTGTCTTAGGGTTAAAGCTGAGATTTCTGTTTAATTGCATCGCGATCTTACCCATATTCACAATCGTACAGCTGCGGTGCCCATTGACCTCATTCAACGCAAAAGTTTTGCGCTCTTTTACGGCAGTAATAAAATCCGTCACCTGTGGTGCCGGGTCCGGAAACTCCTGCAATTTTTTCTCGAGGTTGGGGATGTCTGACTTAAATTCCGGATACAGTTTTCCTTTTGGTCCTTCGATATATGCCGCACCAACATCTCTTCCGTCTCCGTCAAGGATGATCTTACAGCCGTCTTCATAGGTATATACGATCCTGCGGAAGGTTCCTACCGCATCTTTATCCTGCCTGTCTGCTTCAACTTCCACCAACACAGGCGAGGTATCGTCTTTGCCAAGGAAATATTGAACCGGATCGATGTAATGCTGACCCATATCGCCCAGTCCGCCGCCGTCATAATCCCAATAGCCCCGGAACGTGGGTTCTACCCTGTGCATATGGAATGGCTTATGCGGAGCAGGTCCCAGCCAGAAATCATAATCAATATAATCCGGCACCTGCTGCGGCTCAAGATCGGTCCTTCCGATCCAATAGAATTTCCAATCAAACCCCGTGTGTTTGCTGATGGTAACCTTTAAAGGCCAGCCCAACAGTCCGCTTTGCACGAGTTTCTTAATCGGCTTTACCGTGGTCTTCATGCCATAGAAGTCTTCTTCAAACCGGAACCAGGTATTGAGCCGAAAAATCCGGCCATATTTCTTTACCGCTTCCTGCACTTTCCGTCCCTCGCCAATAGTTCTTGTCATCGGTTTTTCACACCAGATATCCTTGCCTGCTTTGGCGGCTTCCACGGCCATGATACCGTGCCAATGGGGTGGCGTGGCAATGTGTACAATGTCAACATCTTTCATAGCCAGTACCTCGCGAAAATCCTTGGTAGCTTTCACGCCGTTACCGATTTTTTCCACGGCTGCATCGAGGTGTTTTTTGTTAACATCGCAAACTGCAATGACGGGCGTATCACCATACGGCACATGGTTCATTCCCATGCCGCCCACGCCAATGATGGCCTTGGTGAGCTTGTCGCTTGGTGGCACGTAACCCTTGCCCAGTACATGTCTTGGTAAAATGATGAAGCCGCCGAGTGTGGTGGCGGTGTCTCTGATGAAGGTCCGCCTGCTGATGGATTTCCGGGAGCGCATAAATGTCAATTTTAGTACCTAAAGAGGATTAATTTACAGTAAAAAAAATTAATGCCTTTCTTAACTCGAAGATTTACAGCAACTTGCACCAGATAGCGGTTGAATCGTAGTTTTTCTCGTATAATTCCTATTGTTTTACATTCGTTAAAGAGCAATCTTTGTATAGTAATCCTTATTCAAAATTCAATCCTGTGACAATGACCAGAAATCCAATGAAACAAACCGTTGTAGCCATCGCGATTCCAGCACTGCTCTTCATGCAGTTGCCCGTTCAGGCCGAATGCACAAACTGTGCGCCTGACACGCATATTGTTTCCGTTCCAAAACCAGCAGAAGAAACGAATAAATTCATCAAGCTGAATGCAGGTACTGGCTATATTGTAAGCACTACTCTGCAAGAAACGCCTTTTATCACCATCACTTCCCAGCAATTCCTGGAAGAACTTGGAAAAGTCTACCTGGAAAAATGCCGCGAGAAAAAAATTGGTGAGTGGCCATTCGTGATTACGCAGGTCAACAAGACCAACAACGCGAAAGAAGCGATTCAACAGCCTACCGCTGTGAAGATCTCCTGGATCCGTTTCGGCAAAGAAGAATTGCAATCACAGGCGCACCTCAACATTCTGATTGATGCATTGATGGAAATGCGTGATAAAGAAACCTGCCTTGTAAAATTTGAAGGTAAACAAGCATGCTTCAAAGTCCTGGTGAATGAAAATAAGGTAGAAGAACTTCATGCCGTTGCTAAACAATAACTATTTTGCTTTTTGCTGCCAGATTTCAAGTACTGCCTCGCTGATCTCATGCGGGGCAGTATATTTTTTGCCCATCAGCTTCGCCATGGTCTGGGCTAATTGTTTTTGGTAAAGTTGCATCGGCTTATTGATCTCTCCTGCTGCTGGCACCACACCTGGCGCAATCACAGCAAACCAGATCTCACTGGCATCCGGAACGCCCTGTCCATGGTCCGTCCACTGATCCTTATTGATCCCGCCCCTGCCATGATCAACTGTAATGAGCATCGCCGTTTTATTGCGGTATGTTGGATTTGATTGAATATATGACCACAGCTCACCCAACCAACGGTCTACCTGGCGCGTGGCATCAAGATAAGAACGATAATATCCATGGTGTGCCCATTCATCGGTCTCACCGTAAGAAATATATACAACCCGAGGTGAACGTGCTTTGATGTATTCCATCGCTGCATAATGCGTAAACACGTCCAGACATTCCGCATCGCCAAATGGCCGATAAGAATTTTTCAGCATCTGATTCACCAATTGTTGCTGTGCATTCAGTGGTTGACGAACCGTGTCAAATCCATTCACTACTTCAAACCCGGCACGTTGCTCATTCAGGATCCTGTCAAATGCATTCCAGGCACCAAAAGCAACTACTTTTCCCCTATAGCCTGGTTGTGCGTTCAGGTATTCCAGCACTGTAATATGAGGATTGGGTTTGTATTCATTTGAATTGACCGCAGTATCTGGAAAACCGGTCATGATTTCGTTATACCCTGGGTAGGAAAACCAGTACGGATTGGCATTGTTTACTTTATTGTCCAATAACTTATTGCCATAAATCTGCCCCTGGCTTTGGATAACGGACCATAAAAACGGCATGAGTTTTTTCCGCCTGTTAAGTGGGTCCGTATCATAGAAGTTGGCAAAGATATAAGCACTATCGCCCTGGTTGTATTTACTGTTTGCAGCAATTTCCGGATCCATTCCCGTAAAAACATCCTGCCAGCGAAGTCCATCCGTTGTTACAACCACCAGATTCTCCACCAACTGTTGTGCAGTCAATGTTTGCGCAGAAAAAATCAAACTGATCAGGACAAAAATTCTCTTCATACTGGCAATTTAGTTTCATTTACTCCACGCATACGCGGTTCATATTTCCTTAACGAATCGTTCTTACCAGCGTAACATCTGCTTCTGGCTCGTCTTCACCGCAGCATCAATAACCTCCACCACCACCATGTCTTTCCAGCCTTCCAGACCATCCAATGGTATAATGGCTTGTTTGCCGTCCAGGATCATCGCTGACAGCATCGGCATGGCAATCACCGGTGCGGTGAGTTTTGAAATGAATTATCTCCTTTTCATAATAGCTAATTGCTAATAGCTAATAGCAGGTATGGTAATAAGTGATCCAAAAAACAACGCGTTCAGGAACAACTTGTTCGTTCCAAACCAGGTGCCGCGGAAATTGGGATCATCGGCAAACAGGATCACCCTTCCGGACCCTTCATTGCCAATGATGATCGATGCGGATTTTTTCACCCGCTCCAGTGACGACTTATGATAGTATCCACCCACTACAGGATTGTCTGTATACTTCGCAACGGTTCCATAAGGGTTACTGCTCGGCAATAAAAAGGTCTGGCTGTTTTTATACACCGATAGCTTCCTTTTCGTGTAGCCATAACCAATAGGGCTTGTGGTATCCAGGTCAACCTGGAAGATCGATCCTCCCAAGGATTTCGCCCCTTCAAATTCCGTAGCATCGTCATAGTCCATCCGCACCGTGGTCTTTGGTGTATCTACCGTCAACAGTTTCTCTTTGGTAAATCCATTCCGGATCGCCCACTCTGAACCTCCTTTAATGGTAACTAACGTTCCCCCATTCTGCACCCAGGTTTTCAATTTGTCTGCAATACTCTTGTCGTAGTTGCCAGACACCAGAACAATGGTGTTATACCGCTGCAGATTGGCCCTGCCAAATGATGCGAGATCCATTTTTGTGATGGGCATCGACAAACGCTGATCCAGCAAATGCCAGATCTCGCCCGCCTCCGTAGCCTGCACACCCATGCCTATCAGCATCATGACTTTTGGCGAAGCAACCGTGCGCATATAATTACTACCCAGGTCTATGCCGGATACATTATAGCCCGTTTCTGCAGGATAGATCTGCACGCCTGTTGCAGCAGCTGCTTTGGTAACAGCAGCATATACCTCTTCTGGTTTTAAACGCTGCAGATTTACTGGGATCGATATCGATCCATATCCAAACTGCCGCGGCTTACCATTTACGCTCAGACTGAATGGCCTCGTAGCCGTCTGCACCATCACGCCTGCTTCCTGCAACATGAAGATGGCTTTATGTGCATTATAGTCTATCAAATCAAACACATACGCGTAATTACTGCGCAGGGGAGCAATAGCTGTCTGTTTCGGTAACTTAATAACCCTATTACCCTTAACCTGCAATGGCGCTTTCAACTCAGCATATGGCATCCCATAGGCATGCACCATACTCCAGGTAGAGGCATCGTAGAAAAGCGAATCGGTATACGTGATATCTTTTTCAAAGATCGATCTCACCATGATGTAGTTGGATTGATCCGTTGGCACGTAATATGGTAGCGCAGATTTTCCATCGGTCTCATACACTTCTATCTCGTGCATCAGGAGAAGATCCAGAAATGCATTGGTGCGCGTAGGGTCCGAAGGATCTCCAAACGCATACCCCTTGACCAGTGATTTTTTTGCCTGCTCGGCCGCATCACTATAAAACTTTTTCCGAAGGGTATACAAGCGCTGGCGTTCTGCCAGCGATGCCTTGATGGTAGTCAACGATGCGATGAACTGATTCCTGATGGTAAATGCAAACGTAATGGGAATGGTGGTGGTCTCCTGCACATGCCCGCGCGAGCTGCCTTGTTCAAAAAGGAACCCTGCACCGCCATAGAAATTGATGTAGCTGGATCCATAACCGGGATACAATTTATCAAACGCTTCTTTCGTGAAATACATCGATCCCAATCCATTCATCGCCTGTGAAAAGTACTCACCGTATTTTGGGTAGATGGTGTCATACAAATAGTAAGGCACCACGGGATTGTTGCTGCTGTATTTTCCGGGATCAAAGTAAAATGTTGAAGTGCTGCCCATTTCATGATGGTCCGTTTGCACATAGGGCCTCCACGCATGAAACAACTTCACCCTGTTCCTCGCTTCCTGGTGCACCAGGGGGAACCAATCCCGGTTCATATCAAACCAGTAATGATTGAATCTTCCGCCGGGCCAGATCTCCGTATGCTCCCTGTCTAACGGATCAGCCACGGGTGGAAATGCTTTGTGCATGTTCGCCCAGTTTGTGTGCCGATCCCGACCATCGGGATTGATCACCGGATCCATCAGGATGACCATCTTGTTCAGCCAGTTCAGGGTCTCGGGATCTTCGGAAGCGGTCAGATAATAAGCGGTCAACATCGCCGCTTCTGAACTGGAGGGCTCGTTGCCATGCACATTGTATCCCAGGTGGATCACCAATGGAATATTGGCATCGCCATTGCCCAGCTGTGCTTTCAAATGTTGCTGCCTGATTTCTTCCAGCTTCCCATGATTGGCCGCTGTGGTGAAGATGGCTACAATCTGATCGCGGTTCTCATAGGTCTTTCCAAACTTGGTCACCGTTACGCGGTCACTCAAACGATCAAGCTCCTTGAAATACTCCACCAATTTTTCATGCCGCGTGTGTTGTTCCCCAACGCCATAACCGAGAAATTGCTCGGGGGTGGGGATGCTCTTGTTCATCGTGGCATCATTGATCTGGAAAAAGGTGGACTGTGCCAGGCATAACATCGAAACATGCATGGCCAGCAGAAGGAATACTATTCTCATGAAGCTTGTTTTGAATGTTAAATATAAGCTTTGTGGCAAATTGACTAAAATCCGCAGGGATGCGATAACATATATGAATGTGCATTGATTATTAACTAATTTCGCAAGCAAACCAGCGGAGAATGTACATCTATAATCTGCCTGATTGGCCGAAATTCCATTGGGATGATCAGTTTCTAGCACCCCGACTCAACGAACTCAAAATAAAGCAAGCCCGATTGTTGGGCAGGATGGAAGGTTTGGGTCCACACTACCAGGCCGTCACGCATTTGCATACCATGGCTACAGAGCTCATGAAATCAAGTGAGATCGAAGGCCATCCGCTCAACCGCGAGGCCGTTTATCATGCATTTGGTGAACTGTTGGAGATGCCGGACGTGAAGCCCTTGGAGCAGAAGATCGCACTGAAGAACATCGACCTCAATATTGCGGAGCATGCTGAGAAGGATTTGCAGGAGGAGATCGATGGCCTCGCGCGCATTCAGCTGGATGCGGTATCGCAATATGATCAGCCCCTGTTCCACATGAGATTATTCGGCTGGCATACCGCCATGTACCCAGACAGTTCCAGGCAGCCCGGTCAGATCGTGGGCCGATATAGAAACAATCCCAAGGACCAGCCCTTGAAAGTTATGTCCGGACCTTCGGGAAGAGAGACTACACATTTTATCGCCCCTGATGAAGATACCCTTCAGGACGAGATGAATACCTTCCTGGGGTGGTTCAATGAAGACCAGATGATGGACCCAATCATTAAGGCGGGCATTGCCCATATCTGGTTCCTAAATATTTACCCTTTCTCCGCAGGTAATGGCATCATTGCCCGGATGATCACGGAAATGCTGCTCTGCAGAGCGGATCTTTCTCCGCAGCGATACTTCAGCCTCTCTTCGCAGATGCGCAAAGAACGCAATCAATATTTTGCCGTTCTTGAGCGCGGTGGGAAGGATTCTATGAATGTCACCAACTGGCTGGCATGGTTTATCGACTGCCTGCATCGTGCATTAAATAATGCGGACGACCTGGTGGGGCAGAAGATCTCAGGTCTTCGCTGCAGGGATAAGATCAATGCCCTGGAACTGAATGAGCGGCAGCGCGCCATGCTCAACTTCATGGCGGAAGATCCGGATGCACCGGTGACCTCGTCCACCTGGGCCAGGCAAACCAACAGCTCCCAGGACTCCGCGGGCAGGGATATCAATGAGCTGCTGGTCCGGAAGATCCTGGTCAAAGAAGTAGGCGGAGGCCGAAGCACCAGCTACTCGCTCGGTCCGCAGTTGTTGTAGTAGCTTTTCCCATCTGCAAAAAAAACTTTCTGATCCGCCAACCTGGGGGTATGGCATCGCCGTACATATATCAAACGAAGCCTTACCTTCAATTTGATGATATGAAAAAATCCCCATTCCTTTTACTGATCCTTTTGGCAACAGCTTGCCAGAAAGAGTTGTCTTCAGACCTGTTGGAACCCGGCGTTGCCGGCAATATTCAGGGTCTTCTGCAAAAAGTGGAAGTCATCGATATACCCCAAAACAGGGTGTACATCTCTCAACTATTTAGCTATGATGAGACCGGCAAAACCCAACGGATCACCAGCAGCACCAATTTCTCTTCCGGAGGATCTAGCCTCAACGGGATCGGCACCGCTACTTTTGCAAGAGATGCGCAGGGAAGGGCCACCAGCATTTTAATGGAAAAAGATAATGCTTCAATAACCGCAGTGCTGAATTATCAGGGATCCACCATCAAGCTCAACTACATTAAGAACACCAGGAATCAGGGTAGTTCGCCTGTTGTGTTAGACAGCATGGTATTCACCTACAATAGCCAGGATCAAATTGCCAGGGCAGATCAATATACCTCTCAAGCAGGAGGGCAGTTGAAGAAGATCGGTTACCAGGAATTCAGTTGGGATACAAAAGGCAATCTCTTGTCCAAACAAACTTACCAGGACAATGATGGCGATGGGGTGTTTGAAGCATCGATCAAGTACAGCTGGACATATGACGACAAACCCAACCCAAGGCAATACAACGATCCAGCTATATTCTATTGGAGCACGTTTTGGCCTACGGGAGGATCTGCTAACAATGTGATCAAGCAGATGAACGACTACCCCGTTAACGGTGGCCCGGATGATGAATTGAATTACACGTTCCAATACAACCCAGACAACAAACCCGTAACAGAAACGCAAGCCCTGAGCAACAGCATGACGAAGTACTATTACTACTAATAAAATCTTTTCTGCAGGAGTTGGATGATTTGATCAAAGGATGTGCGGCCAATGAAAGGCTGAGCCAGGAAAAACTCTATCGCCTGTTTTACCCTGGCCTCATCCTTTTATGCAAAAGATTTTTTGCCAATGATCATGAAGCCATCGAAGTACTGAACAATGGCATGATGAAAGTATATCGAAACATAAATGCTTTTGACGGATCCAAAGGAACCCTTTTCAATTGGGCCTATACCATTGTTCGGCATGCGGCACTGGATCAGTTGAAAAAGAAACGGTTCCCTTCCATGCAACAACTGGATGAACATATTGAGCTTACCACTGAAAACACACCTGAACTGCAGATTGAATCCAAAGCGTTCTATGTACTGCTCGATGCATTGCAAGAACCCGGAAGAGCGATCTGCAGTCTTTTTTATGTGGAGTCGTTTACCGTGAAAGAGATCGCTATGCAAATGAATATGCAAGAGGGTACGGTAAAATGGCACTTGCACCAGGTCAGAAAAAAACTAAAACCCGTACTGGAAAAATACTATGGCTGATTGGCAAACATATCACGACAGCGATCTTCCCATATCGGTTCCTCCTGTGGATCTGGCATGGCAGGATATGCAATCCAGGCTTGATCGGGAGAAGCGCAGACCCATGATGCTATGGTCAAAATTAGCGATGACCCTTGCGCTCCTGTTGAGCTGGCTTGTGATACTTGAGCCCGTACGCTATAAAGGCAATCCTGTTGCTGCGCGTTCAGCAGCAGGCAATGAAATAAGTAATTCATCTGCATCTACGCGTCAAGAAAATACTACACAAACAAAGGATCTGGCTAATTCATCTGATCTTTTTGAATACCCATCACAATCCACGAACAAACAAAACAGAAAACAAAAAACCAAAGCACAACCGAATAAAAATGGTGGACAGGATGTTTATGAACCCGCAACATCAGAACCCATGGTTGGTGACGATATTTCTCCTGACCTCACTAAAGAAAAAACAACACCTAAAGCCACTGATTCTTTGATAGCTCAGCCAAAGAAAACGACTGATACGGCGAAGTCCATCAACACCTCACCTGAAGACGACAAGAAAAAAGAAGAAGACGATTGGAAGATCCGATTTGGTCCGCAATGGGAATTACAAATTCCAACCACTGGCTTCAATGGATATTTCGATGGTCCTTCCGTTAAGCCGGAACCCTGGCGTAACCTCATACCAGGTTTATGGTTGGAGGCTGCACACGGCAAGAATGCGATTCATTTCAGCTTCATGCCGATGCAGCAGCAAATGGTTTCAGATAAAACATTCCGCATCCAGAACAGCCTGATCCAAAATCCGGACACCACCATCAGCAGGGAAGAAACCAAACATATCTACAAACTGCTGGGGATGTCGGCCTCCATTGGCTACGCCCGAAACCTGCGCGGCAACTGGTGGGGCGGACTTAACTTACAGGCATCATGGTGGCAGCAGGCCCTCGCGCAGTCAGATGTGCAAGACAGCTACATCGTTTCTGGTCAGGTGGTAGATACTAGACCATCCACGTATGCATACAAAGTAACGGATGAATGGAGCTACTTTAACAAGATGCAGACCTTCATGATGGCAGACCTGACTTACCGGAAACAACGCTGGCAATCCGGCTTGCGATCCGGCATTGCGTTAACGCCATTCAGCAAAGGCGATGGTCCTTCAAACATGTTCCGGGGATCTGTTTTCTTCCGATGGAGTTTTGGAAAATAGCGAACGCATATACTAGCGAGGTGTGGGAATATGATCAAAACTCAGGCCGCGATAAAACTTCCATTCGCCGTTTTGCAACATCCAGAGATGAATGAATTTTGCTTTTGAGGTCTGGTAAATGGGCTTGCCAGGTTCCAGCGCCCAGAACTCATGCGCACCCATTTGAATAGCGCCATAGAGTTTACCATCCTTGTGCATCGGATACACTTCCATGGAGCCGGGAACCAGTTTGCGGATGGCCTTGTAGTTATTGCTGCAAACGCCCTCTTTCACGCTGTTCACAAAATTTTCTTTGCCCAATGTGATACCGCCCTGGTCATGATAAAACTCAAAATTATCCGATGTAAGTTGGGCAAGCTGCACCTGGTTACAAGTGTTGAACGCAACATCAAATAATAAACTATCCAGCCTGGCCATCGATGCGTATAGTGGTGAGCCAACTTTCTCTTGTCCAAATCCCTGCAACGTGATCAACAGGGACGCTATGATCATTATCCGTTTCATGTTCATCGCCTTTCTTTAGTTTCCCCAAACTAAACCGTGGAGTCAGATTGAACTAACGCTATCCGCATGAGTGGTCAAATAGCCTGTTCACTGGCTACTTTTCCTGCCGGTATACTACTCCATCCTTCATTACGAACTTAACCTGACGGATAACCGAAATTTGGATCGATGGATCTCCGTCCACATTGATGATATCTGCCAACATGCAGGGCTTCAACAAGCCTACCTGCTGATTCACCGCACCCGAGGGAACAGTAAGTCCCGGTCCGGCAGCAATAATCTTATTTCCCTCCACCACCAAAGCCCTGCGCGTGCGCATTTGCTCGCCATCAAAAACCCTGTCTGCCGTCAGGTAATATTTAGTTTGCGTTAGTTGATAACAGGGGAAGGAAAAGGTTCCACTTGTACATACTACATTTATTTAATTGTCTACTTCAAAGCCTCTGCACATATCCCCTTAAGGTAACAAATTGTTGCATGCGTTCGTAAACCGGAATAAAGGCATTAACTTATCAGACAATCTTCAGATTATGAAACCATGGCTTCTGGTCCTCGCTTTGTTTTTCAGCGTTCCGTCTTTTGCACAACAACCCACCCGCATCACCTGGGACAGTTGGGGCGTGCCGCATATCTCGGCCAACACAGATCAGGAACTGTTCTATGCCGAAGGCTGGGCACAGATGCAGCTGCATGCAGACCTGATCACACAATTGTATGGACGCTCACGGGGACGCGCAGCCGAATATTGGGGCAAAAAGAAATTGCAGGAAGACATGATGGTGCACACGCTTGGGTTTCCGGAGATCGCGGAAACATGGACCAAACAGGCTGATCCTGCATGGCGGGTGTTGGTGCAAGCGTATATCAGGGGGCTCAATGATTATGCAGCGGCGCATCCGGAAGCCATTGACCCCATCAACCGTGCTATCCTTCCCTTTGT
>Ga0214163_1000708_pt1 | contig 15057 bp, 18 predicted proteins | sample LakMenepilimnion_2_FD_153001 | JGI IMG/M metagenome (GOLD analysis project Ga0214163, IMG submission 153001) | Freshwater microbial communities from Lake Mendota, WI - Practice 15JUN2010 epilimnion v4 | ecosystem: Environmental > Aquatic > Freshwater > Lake > Epilimnion/Euphotic zone | place... | reverse complement strand
TCGACACTCCTGCGCATGTACGTCAAGCGGCTATACAGGCAATAGAAGCCGGTAAAACGCGCTACACCCAAGTGGCTGGCTTACGCGAACTTCGTGAGGCCGTAGCTGCAAAGTTCAAGCGGGAGAACGGACTTGAAGTGACTTGGCAACAAACCATTGTTTGCAACGGTGGAAAACAGGTGCTTTATAACGCGCTGTCTGCCACTCTCAATGTTGGGGATGAGGTCATCATTCCGGCGCCTTATTGGGTTAGCTACCCCGAAATGGTGCAACTTACAGGGGCCACCCCGGTCATCGTGCCTTGCAACGAGGCTGATGGATTCAAACTCACAGCTCAGGCGCTCGCAGCTGCAATTAGCCCGCACACGCGATGGCTAATCCTGAATTCGCCGTCTAATCCAACTGGTGCTGTCTACAGCAAGTCAGAGCTTTTGGCTTTGGCTGAAGTCTTGCTGGCCAACCCCCAAGTCCTGGTGCTTTCCGATGACATTTATGAGCACCTGATATTCGATGGATTGCCTTTTCACACTATCGCACAAGTAGAGCCGCGTCTGCGGGAGCGCACCCTGACCATGAACGGTGTTTCAAAAGCCTATGCAATGACCGGTTGGCGCATCGGATTTGGCACTGGACCTAGCTGGTTGCTGGAGGTCATGGAAACCTTACAAGGGCAGCAAACGTCAGGGGCCAGTTCTATATCGCAACACGCAGCACTAGCGGCCCTCAGCGGGCCACAGGAATTTGTGCATGAAACGCGAAAAGCCTTTCAACGCAGGCGCGATAGGGTTGTGACACGCATAAATGCTATTGAGGGTTTGAGGTGCAGCACACCGGCAGGCGCGTTCTACGCGTTTGTTGCCTGCGAAAGCTTGATCGGCAAGACCACGACCGCAGGTACTTTGCTCCAAAGCGATGAGGACGTGGCGCTCGCCTTACTGGATGAACACGGCGTCGCTACTGTGCACGGCAGCGCCTTTGGCCTAGGGCCGTATTTGCGTTTGGCCTATGCATTGGACGATGCTGCGCTCGAAAGCGCATGCGTTGCGATAGAGCTTTTTTGCAGCACGTTGCGTTCACGAAAAGCAGACAGAAATTGAGCTGCGCTCACCACGTTATGAAGCAAGGTCCTCCATCAGTAATCACCGCTATGGCCAAAAGCAGAATCACCGTTGATATTGATCTGGACAGACAAGGCAAGCATGTGGGATTCGCCCGTTTGCCACACTCTGTAAATCGTTCCGCATACGGGTGGCTGCCGATTCCGATCGTCAGCATCAAAAATGGTATCGGACGTCGCGTATTACTGCTATCCGGATCCCATGGAGACGAATATGAGGGACAAGTTGCCACCACCAGGCTGGTGCATGAATTTCAGGCTCATCAAATTCAAGGGCACTTGATCATCTTGCCTATGACGAACTACCCTGCTGCGCTTGCTGGCATGCGCACTTCACCACTGGACGGTGGAAATTTAAATCGCTTGTACCCTGGTAGGGCCGATGGATCTCCCAGCGAAATGATCGCGCATTTTGTGGAGACCGAATTGATGCCTCGCGTCGATCTCGTCCTTGATATTCACAGCGGTGGTTCCTCTTTGAACTACCTGCCGTGCAGCACTTCGGTTGTTCAACCCGACGCACAGAATAATGCTTTCGATCCCGTCACACTCATGAAATGCTTTGGCGCACCCTATGGCTTGCTTTTGAAAGGTAAAAGCGGCATAGGCAGTATTTCTGAAGCCGCGACCCGCAACAATATTCTTCGCATCGGGACTGAGGTGGGTGGACGCGGTTGGATCGAGCGGACTTACCGTGAACTGTGCGAAGCGGGCATCAAGCGTGTTCTCGCCTATCTGGGCATCATCAAGGCTGAGGGCCTGCCATCACCGAGTGAAACGCTGCTGGTAGAGACTTTGCCAGAAGACTACGTTTATGCGCACGCCCATGGGCTGTTCGAAAGCGCGGTTCATTTAGGCGATCACGTCAAGCAGGGTGATCTGGCCGGTGCCATTTACTTTCCGTCCACACTGCAACGCGCGCCCGAACCCGTTTATTTTGAATCGTCCGGCATGGTGCTTTGCGAACGACCCCAGGCCATGTGTGAGGTGGGGGACTGCCTACTCCATCTTGCGCGGCCCTCATCCACACAAAGGAGTTGATTTATGACTATTTTCAAAAGATTTTTCTGTTCGTTGACAGCCTTTTTTGCTGCCAGTTTTGTTTTGGTTTCGCCTGCCCAGGAGCCTTATCCGTCAAAGACGATTTCGATCGTCGTCCCTCAAGCACCTGGTGGCGCCAGCGATGTGACGCTACGCCTGCTTGCTCAGCAATTGACAGGCATTCTAAACCAGCCAGTTGTGGTGGAAAACAAGGCGGGTGCGGGGGGTAATTTGGGTACAGTATTCGTTGCGCGATCGAAATCCGATGGCTACACACTTCTATTTAACCAGACCTCCCATGTCATCAATCCTTCTCTTTACAGCAAGGCTGGATACGACAATGCTCGCGATTTTATCCCTATTGCTTCCGTTGCAGATGGCGCATTTCTGCTGGTTTCCAGTGTCAAATCTGATATCAAATCCGTAGAGGACCTCGTGACCCGAGCCAAGCGTCGACCCGGGGAAATTCGCTATGGTTCAGCTGGCAATGGCACAGTCAATCACTTGGCCGGAGCGATGCTGGAGAAGACTGCAAATATCGATCTTCTGCATGTTCCATACAAAGGCGGTGCCGAATCTGGTTTGGGTTTGGCTGCGGGGGATGTGGATATTTCATTTCAGGCGCCAGCTTCCGCTCTGCCATTTGTCCAGAGAGGCCAGATCAGAGTTATTGCCCAGACCAACCCACAAAGACAGTCAAGTTATCCGTCAACGCCAACAGTCGGGGAAATCTTGCGAGGCTATGGGGTCACACCCTGGTACGGTCTCTTTGCGCCTAAAGGGACACCTGACGCGGTTGTTCACACGATCAACGTGGCGGTGAACAAGGCATTGGCAAGCAAGGAATTTCAAGACAAACTTTTGGCCATCGGGTTGACCCCTACACCCCGCAGTCAAATTGAATTTGCACGGTGGGTCGCGGAAGAAAGCGAAAAATGGCAGCGCGTGGTGAAGGAAAGTGGTGCGACGATTGATTAACCAGAGCAGTGCCTGCGCCATGTGCCGTTCCTTGTGAAACGCCAAATGACTCCCAATTCAACTTATTTCCCCAACTGAACTTTTAAAAGGTGACCTCATGAAAAAATCGTTACTCGTTTTTGCTGCAGCACTGGCTTGTGCAAATGCATCGGTTCAGGCCGACACACTCAAAAAAATCAAGGACAGCGCAGCTGTCACTATGGGTGTACGCGACTCGTCTGGGGCACTCTCATACACATTGGGAGGCAGCAGATACGCCGGCTACCACGTTGAGATCTGCCAAAAAGTACTTGCCGATGTACAAAAACAATTGGGCTTGTCCAAACTGGACATCAATTACCTCTCAGTCACATCTCAGAACCGCATCCCTTTGGTACAAAACGGCACGGTTGATATTGAGTGCGGCTCTACTACCAACAATGCAGCCCGTCAAAAAGACGTAGCTTTCGCAGTCACTACATTTGTGGAGGAGGTACGAATAGCGGTGAAGACCAGCTCTGGAATCAACTCCATCAATGAACTTAATGGAAAATCTGTTGCGACAACCACTGGTACCACTTCGGTACAACTTCTTCGTAGGCATGAACGCGCAAATGGCGTGGACTTTAAAGAGGTGTTCGGTAAAGACCACGCAGACAGCTTCCTTCTGCTGGAGACTGGTCGCGCCGATGCTTTCGTTATGGACGGCGCAATTCTGGCAGGTAATATTGCAAGGTCAAAGAGCCCGGCAGATTTCAAAATCGTCGGTGAAGTTCTTTCTACGGAACCTATTGCCATCATGCTGCGAAAGGACGACCCTGCATTCAAGAAAACGGTGGACGACTCCATCAAAGCTTTAATGAAGTCCGGCGAAATCAGCAAGCTTTGGACCAAGTGGTTCGAGCAACCGATACCTCCATCAAACACCAGAGTCGGTATGACTCCGAACGAAAACACCAAGTTCGCCTGGGCCAATCCCAACGATAAGCCTGCTGAAGACTACGCCAAGAAGTAAGCTTTTATGAGCGCCTGGGACTGGCAGGTATTCTGCAAGGACACCATTGACCAAGCCATAGTAGCCAGCTGTTTTGGTAGTGGTAATGACCAGTCATACCTTGATTGGCTACTCTCTGCCTGGGGTTGGACGCTGAAGGTATCTGCACTGGCTCTCGTGCTGGCACTGATGGTGGGGATTTGCGTTGGCGTTATCCGCACGCTGCCCCATCGTACGTTGGCTTTAGCCGGTGATGCTTGGACGGAACTCTTTCGCAATATTCCTGTGCTGGTCCAAGTGTTTCTCTGGTACTTTGTAGTGCCTGAGTTACTGCCCGCCATGAAACGCCTGCCAAGCTACTTTCTGGTGGTGTGTGCTCTTGGCTTCTACACCTCTGCGCGAATATCAGAGCAGGTGCGCGCCGGCATTCAAAGTATCCCCAAAGGACAGCTCTATGCAGGTCTGGCGATGGGGCTGACGCTAGCGCAAACCTATCGGTATGTCTTGTTGCCGGTGGCGCTGCGCATGGTAATTCCCCCGCTGACCAGTGAGGCGATGAGCATTGTTAAGAATTCGGCTGTTGCCTTTGCGGTCTCTATCGCAGAGCTGGTTATGTTCGCGCGCCAGGCATCCGAAGAAACGTCCCGGGACATTGAAATCTATCTGGCGGTAACGATGCTTTACTTTGTCTCCTCATTGGGGGTCTTTGCACTCGCGCGCCTCATTGAGATAAAGGTCAAGGTCCCTGGTTTTCTCGGAGCGAAGCAATGAATCTGGATTTCAGCTTCATTACGGGTGATTTGCTGGTCAACTATATCTGGGGCGGCTTGAAGTATTCGGTTTTGCTGACGTTGGTCGCCATGGCGGGCGGCATTGTGCTGGGCACTCTGCTGGCCATGATGCGACTTTCAGGCATCCGGGCACTGGAGTGGCCAGCGTCTTTGTATGTCAACACCATTCGCAGTATTCCGTTGGTCATGGTCATCCTATGGTTCTTCCTGCTGGTGCCATTCATCATCGGGCGGCCCATTGGCGCTGAGAATTCTGCTTACTTCACTTTCATTATTTTTGAAGCGGCTTATTTCGCCGAAATCATGCGAGCCGGAATTCAGAGTGTGCCCAAAGGCCAGACCTATGCGGGTTACGCCATTGGACTCAATTATGGTCAAACTATGCAATTCATTGTTTTGCCGCAGGCGTTTAGAAACATGCTCCCCGTTTTGCTGACGCAAACCATCATTCTTTTTCAGGACACCTCACTGGTTTACGCCATTGGCGCATATGACCTGCTCAAAGGGTTTGAAGTGGTTGGAAAAAACTTTAACCGTCCGGTTGAAACCTATTTGGTTGCGACCGTCGTTTACTTTGTGATTTGCTTCTCACTCTCGATGCTGGTTCGCCGCCTGCAAAAAAAGATTACCATCATTCGCTGAAAGGCTGCGCTGTGATTCAAATTCAAAACGTATCCAAATGGTACGGAAGCTTCCAAGTCTTAACCGACTGTACTACTGCCATCCAGAAGGGCGAGGTGGTGGTGGTCTGCGGTCCGTCAGGTTCGGGTAAATCCACACTGATCAAGACTGTCAATGCCCTTGAACCAATTGACAATGGAGACATTCTTGTTGACGGCACCTCGGTTGTTCACCCTAAGACCGATCTACCTAAGTTACGCAGCAAAGTAGGTATGGTGTTTCAACACTTTGAGTTGTTTCCACACCTCACCGTGACCGAAAACCTGACTCTCGCGCAAATTAAGGTACTTCAACGTAACCAGGAGGAAGCCAAAAATCGCGGTCTCAAGATATTGGAGCGCGTAGGTCTGTCTGCACACAAAGACAAGTTTCCGGGTCAGTTGTCAGGCGGACAGCAACAGCGCGTAGCCATTGCAAGGGCTCTGAGCATGGACCCTATCGTGATGTTGTTTGACGAACCCACCAGTGCACTCGACCCCGAGATGGTAGGCGAAGTGCTTGATGTGATGGTTCAGCTCGCCAACGAAGGCATGACCATGATATGCGTTACCCACGAGATGGGTTTTGCAAAACGCGTGAGTGACCGCGTCATTTTCATGGACCAAGGGAGAATCGTTGAAGACTGTCAAAAAGATGTTTTTTTTGGTGACAGCGATTCGCGAACACCACGCGCGCAGGATTTCTTACGCAAGATCCTTCAGCATTGAGAAATACCTTGAATAAGGGTCGTTCACCCAAGTGGCGATTTCGAGATTGTCCGACGTCAGCATGTGTGAGACAAATAGGGGTACTTGATTAAAGGAGGGTTTTGGTTCATCTTTCAACCTAAGGAGTGAAGATGAAATTGAAATCTAATCAACCCAAGGCCACTGCAGAGCAGGTGGTCAAAGACATCCGAAGAGCCACCAGGCGGCATTACTCAACCGAGGACAAGATACGCATTGTTCTCAGTGGCTTAAGGGGTGAGGACAGCATTGCTGAGCTGTGCCGCAAGGAGGGTATTGCGCAGGGCCTTTACTACAGCTGGAGCAAGGAGTTTCTAGAAGCGGGCAAGAAGCGCTTGGCTGGGGACACAGCTCGCGCAGCCACCAGTGACGAAGTTCTCTCTATGCGCTCTCAGACCCAAGCCTTGAAGGAGGCGGTGGCGGATTTGACAGTAGAGAACCGGTTGCTCAGTTGACAACTATTTTTTGGTTTTTTTCATAATTGCCCAGCTGATATTTTTTTTCCAATTCAGTCATCCCATGCAAATAAAAAACCACCTTGGGACGCAAACAGTCTAAATTGAAGAATCTGTTGACCTTGGGCTGCTATACAAATATGTTGCTGTAGTGCTGATGCTGCGGTGACCAGCAAGTGTTTTCAATATATGTATCGCTGTTCCCTTGTTCGCAAGGTTCGTTAAGAACGTTCTGCGTCCGCTGTGGCTGCTAGCGCCCTCAAGTCCAGCTCCTTCGTACAGCAAGGCAAAAGTTTGTGCCAAGCTGTTTGCGTTGAAGCCCGCCTTGATGCTCTTTTGACTTGCAAAGAATGGGTAATTTCGATCCACGCACTTGGCTTGATCTGCGTAAGCTTGCAATTCTGACTTCAGCTTTGCACTGACAAACACTGTGCGAGCATGACGGCCTTTAGTCATGTCGGGTAACAATCGGATTTCATCTTTAACTTGCCCATCGCTATTTGTGACATCACACCAACGCAAGCAAGCAACTTCACCAATTCGTAAGCCCGCCCAGTGTGTAAGCAGCATCATGCTTCTGTTGCGAGCTGTGTACTTGCGCGTATTGATGTAGTTCAGTATTTGATCCAGTTCTGATGCTGTGAGTGTTTTTGCTTGTGCCATTTCGTCTCTCCTAAATCATGTGTTTGCGTTAATTGCATTGTGTTTTCATATACTTATCTGGACAACCTGAGTCCGTCCAAACAGGCGGGTTTCTGAGTTGCAGCAGGGTGAAATTAACTGGCTGTGGATAACTTTTTAGCGGTTTTTTTCTTCAATGTTTTCAACGCTCAAACATTGAAATCTATTAAAAGCTAACTTTTTCGTGATTTTTCGTGGATAACTCGCGCGAGCTGTGGATAACCAGCGCAGATTGGCGAGCAAGCCCTACAAGCGCTGATCTGGGTTCTCAGCACTCAAAGTATTCGGGCGGGTAAATCCTTGCGCTGTAGGGCTTTTAATCGCGTCGCATTTTGCGAGTAACGGCTGAAATTTGTGCGAGTAGTGCGGTTTGTATCTGCAGCCCGAATGGGTCCTGCAGGTCTAAATTTTTGCGCTGCGGATTTTTTAGGAGGAGTACTTATCAAATCACCATGGTGATTTTTACTCGGTACCCGTTCAAGTTTTCGGGTTACCAAATGTCGGTTGTCCATATGCGTGTTTGAAAACAAACTTTAGTCACTTAAACGAAAAAGGACTAAAGATGGCAACCAATCAAAAAATTCAAGAATTGCAAGAACAGCAAGTGCGCGAGATAGCCAAGCAGCGTCTGCAGTCAGCAATCAACTCTCTGCAACGAGCAATGTATGACTTGGAGGTCTACGCCGACAAGTATGACAACGCAAGTACAGACTACGACCGCGCAAAAGTAATCAATTACGCAATCAATCATTTGTATTGCAATATCCAACCGAACCTGCGTATTGACTTGCTAGCAGACAGCCAGGCTGAGTTGGCCAAGCTGGAGGTTAGCAATGCGTAAAAAATTCGACCCTGCCATGCTCACGCAGTTCATAGGTACAGAGCGGTACTACCGCATTAGCCGACGCCATTTGCTAACTGATGGCACTAAGTATCTTGCTGAAGCTGCATCATGTTTTTGGCTTATGGACGCTATTGCTAGTCACTTAAGTGAGATTGGTACCAATGAATGGTTTGTTGTCATCAAAACTCATGTTAAGCGCACTCGAGCTGTTATGGTGTACCAAGATGGAAATGGTCGAGAACTAGCTCGGCAGGAAATTGGCTACACAGATTTGCCCACTGACCATATTGAACTTTATGCTTGTTGGGATGGAGATCACTGGGTCATCATGCTGCCTAGCGAGTATTGACCTGACTTGGGCCAGACTGGATGCTGTGAAATCCGAATTGAGCCCATAGCAGCCAACGCGCATCTTGCGCGTTCAGAGCTCGAACTTCGGTTTTGATCACTTGGCTGCGGCCTTTGACTTGTGCCCGAACTGACGCTTGGTAGGTGTGCATCAAGTACTTATCATTTAAGTGAAAGTAGGTTGCACAAAAAAGCCAGCGCGAAGCTGGCTATTTGATTGACATATTTCAACTCAATGCTATGACTGGTGATCTTCTTGATCACGCAACTTGATCAAATCAGCAGCCGTCAATTCAACGTTCTTACCGTCAACTGCAACAACGATACTCGTGTTGGTTTTAATGGCTAGATCTTGGGCTGCACGAGCTGCTCGTTCCATGGCCGCATAGGAGCCTGCCAAATCTGGATCAGTGGAAGTGCGAATGTCTTTGGTGTTCATTTGTTGCTCCAGTCAATTAACTTAGGCTGCATGCCTGAGCTGTCATAAAACGCCCATGAATCAACTGACTTACAGTAACGTTCGTGGAAGTTTATCAAGCCTGCTTTGAAGCGTCTGCGAATAACGTCTTCAGGAATGTTGTGTCCACCTTGCATCACACGGCGGGCGACCCTTGAAACTGCGATGTCTTCATTAGGCAAAGACAAGAACCACAGCTTAACTTGGTAGCCAAGTGCTTGCCAGACTGCAATCTTTTTCATGTAAACCAAACCGGAGAGAGTAGTTTCAAAAGCAAAGCTGTGCCCAGCATCCACGCATTCATCAATTTCTTCCAGCATAAGGCGGCCAGCTTTGAAGGAGGCCGTCTCAGGATTGAACGGAGCCAAGCCAGCAGCGATCAAGTCGGCGTTTATGAAACGCAGCGTTTTTGCTTCTGCAGGCAAAAAGTCACGGGCAAATGTGGTTTTGCCAGCGCCGTTGGGTCCTGCAATGATGATGATTTTTTTCAAATTTAACCTGTGTTTTAGTCATTTTATGCTCTGCAGGGACACTTGCCAACCGGAAGACTTGCTCTAAATCTCTAGCCAAAAAAACAACCGAATTGGTCGGTCTCAATTACTGTTAACGCATCCTCCAGACTGCACTCTGCTTCGGCGGGTTCATACAACTGCCACTTGCCCGTCTGGCGCATCCAGTAGATATTCCATAACTCGCTAGTTTTGACATATTTGAATCGCGCCACAGGGTATCTGGACTTTTCACCGGGCGAGCCCTGCCACTTTGGCCTGACTTCAAAAATCGATACAGCTTGTCCATCAATTTCGTAGTCGTAGTCAATCTTGCTTTTAAGTTGGACAGGTACTTTATTCAAACACCATTCACTGATGATGCTATCAATTTCGCCTAGTTCTTCATTGCTAAATGCCATGTTTGCCTCGCACCTTAACTTCTAGAGTAATTTTATATTTTCTGCTGAAAAAATGATCGGCGATACTCAAAAAAAAGGACTTGTTTGATTTGATCTCAATTCAACTGATCGGCACATATGGTTATTTATTGCGGCAATGTCTTCACTTATTAAATGAATTTCAACAAATCAGGGTTATAAATTACTATATGCATGTGACTTTTTTTGTAGTCCTGAAATCTATAAAAAGGTGCTAAATACACTGGTAACAATAGATTTCATTTGCAAGGAATTTGTAACCAGTGATCAAGCTCACAGTCCATGATTCGGTAGAGGCAGCACTGCAGAAGGCTTTTCCCAAGCCTGCTGCGGCTGCTAAGCGGGCGCTGACTAAATACATCAGCGTTGTCGAATCCATGCTGTTTGATGCCCTACAGCGCGGGCTAACACCCGAGCAACGCAAACTAGGACTCTACGCAATTTCACTGGAACAACTTGCAAACAAAGGCGGGCAGATCGGCCCCAAAAAGATCCGCGTTCACAAGTGGCTCACTGACAACGACTGGGATATTGTTCAAACAGTGGTCTTGGGCACCAAGTTTTCTGGGCAGAACTCACTGGTCAAACTCACTGCCTTGGCCACAATTCAAAATTCGCTTCAGGTTCCTGTGCAGTCACTTTCTGCCGCTACAACCGATGAAGAGATTGATGCCTATCTAAGCGGAGATGATGTCAGCAACATCGCCTTGTTCGATCACCTTTATCCAGAATACAACTTGGAATGGCGCGAGGACAAACTCAATACATTATTTGATTGGGTCCCAGTGGATGTTGAGTCTGTCAAAGCCTACGTTTACTGGCTAGAAACAGAATCTAATTTAATCTAAGGGCCAAAGAAAGATTTGGCACTGCGCCAATCACTATCTATCTTAGGCATTGCTTCTGTAACCAAGGGCTACTACCTGCAGCGTAAAAAGCCTAGTCCGTTTGGCCGCACCTATTACGAAGGAGTCAGCGTTCAAAACGTCAACAAGGAACTGCGCAGAGCAATGCTGGGTAATTGCTGGGAATACGATATTCGCAGCAGCGTTGTGGCTTGGAAAATGGGCTATGCCCGTGGCTACTTGGCAGCCAGTGGATTAGACCAAGATTTAAAGAAATCATTTCCGTCCACGCTCTTGTACTTGGAACACAAGGCGGACTTCATGGCAACTGTCAGCCATTATGTTTTTTTGGAGAGCAGCCCAGTTCCTAAAGACCTAAGACCAAAACTACTCAAGCGTGCTTTTACAGCGATTAGCTTTGGAGCGCGCCAAACAGCAAAAGGGTGGTTAGATGCTTCGGGTAATTGGACTAATCCTGCACTGGTAGACATTTTGCAAAACTCAGATGACAGAACTCGATTTTTATCTGATTTCACTGTCAAGCAGTTCATCAAAGAGCAAAACGCATTGGACGATTACCTCTACGATTTGTTCAAAAAGTTTCGACCAGATCTTTTGCTTGAGCGCTACTTACAGACTGACAGCGGCAGGCCCAGTAAAGCCAAGGTTCTCGCTTACCTTTATCAGCACGGCGAAACACAAGTCATGGACATTGTTCGTCAAGCTGCTCTGGCCAAGGGGCTCGTTCCCATTGCCAACGTGCACGATGCTATTTTTTTCAAGCGTCGTTTAGGCGCTGAATTTAAAAACGCAATCGAGTGGCAGATGCGCGAGCAAACGGCTAATCCTTATTGGCACCTAACTCCCAAGCAAATTGAGCGCTACACACCTCGGTCATTAAACGCAGAGCGTGAGCTTAGCGAACACAAAAAGAGGATTGAGCAAGAGGAACTTTTGGCCAAAGGATACAAATCAGTATTCTCAAACATCTTGACTGGCTGACGCTGCCAGTGGAGTTCTTCCAAACTGTCGGGATACCAATCTTTTCGGTTGCTCAGCGCCATGGTCTGACAATAAATTAGTTATTCCTGCAACACACACAAGGAGTAGCAAATGTCAGGTTTAAGTGCATTGAAATTCGTGGCCAATAAGCCGCAACAGGGCAACAACCCTAAGCATGCGCGGCGTCAAAAATTCAGCAATAAACTTCACGAACAGATACAAATGGCCAAAGCCATTCAGGCTGGTACTGAGTTTGTGCCAGTCAAGATTCGCAGCGTTAGAGACCAAGAGACAGGGGGAACGCGTAAGGTGGAAGTCCCCAAGCGCTTGAAGCCATGGTGGTGGCCAAGCGAAAACGGCAAGTTGTGCATCACTGTTCGCTATGGTGCTCGCACACTTGAAGTCATTGAAGGAAAGAACGCCATCGAGACTGAAAACATAGCAGGCGTCATCACAACGCTTGAAGTGCTGCGAACAGCTGTAGACGCGGGCGAGCTTGATGCTCGCATTGAGTCTATTAGTGGACTCGTTAAAGCAGGCTTTGAAAAGGAGGGCGCATCAAGCAAGCGAAATACGCTAAAGCTGCCGACCAAAAACACTTAACTTTCTAGATCCTCAATAGGCCGACCTTAGCGTCGGCTTTCTTTTGACTAAATTGGTCTGATGGATTGAATGGGCTTAATTGATTTAGATTTTGGTTTTAGAAGTAGTTGCATGGCCTTTTGTGCGCGTTGGGCCTTTTGCCTTTCTCTCTCCATCTTCAACGCGTCGCTTGCGCGTTTGCTGCTTGCCTTTAATTGGTCGAGGCGAAGTTGCTCTGGTGATTTTGGGCCTTCAATTTCGTAGATCTTCATATCCATATTTATGAAGGCAATTCAGTTTGCATAGGTTTATGCGTCGAATTTGCTAAATAAATGTAGAGAAAGGAGACCAAAGATGAGATTTATGGAAATCGCCAACCCTGAGGATCAACTGGCACTTTGGAGGTTGATATCTGACAACGTATGGTCAGCTGTCATGGCCCAGGCCAAGCAAGCTGCAGCACAAAAAGCTCAGGCCGCAGCTATCCCCAAGCCAAAAAAGTTCAAGCCTAAGAAGCCCATACCTAAGGCACCCCCAGCCCCAAAGCCGAAACCACCAGCCCCCAAGCCGCCCCCAGCTAAAAGTCCTGTACCCCCTCAGCCAAGGTCGGTGGCTCCTAGCAGGCCCTCACCATTACCCAGCTCCCAACCCGTGCTCAGACCCACTCACTCAAGTAGTTTTAGTCAAGCTGATTTGCATGGCATGCAGCAGCAGGCTCAGGGTGCAGGGCAGGCCTATTCGGCACAAAAACCCTTCTAGAGGCTCGAAACCGTGGATTTATGGCGAGAAATACTGTGTTTTTAAATTTCTTGATCATGGGGACGAGAGGCATAGTAAAAATGGTTGTGCATCGTTGCCCATCGCGGCCAGTGGCTGTCATAATTTCGTCATGGAAATTTCCATCGACACAATTGATACAACCGCTTTGACTAAGGCAAAGCTCTCTGAGATGCTGTTCGAACAGCTGGGTTTGAACATGCGTGAAGCCAGAGACTTTGTAGATGCTTTTTATGAAGAAATTAGCAAGGAGTTGATTAGTGGGCATGAAGTAAAAATTGCGGGGTTCGGCAATTTTGAAGTTCGCAACAAATCAGCCCGCCCAGGGCGCAACCCAAGGACTGGAAAAGAAGTGACCATACCTCCAAGGCGGGTGGTCACATTGAAGGCCAGTGGTCAATTGAAAACGCAAGTCAATAAAGCCTGAGATGTAGCGCTAAAGCGTAGCTGATTTTTTGATGAATAACTAATGATGGAGGGTAGTGAATGGTTAGTGCCTTAGTACGCCCACTATCATGACAGTAACAGCTGCTCAGCGATTCTGAACAAGCATTTAAAAGATCTGGATTTTCGAAGTCATATGTTCCGACACGCACTGATTGACAGGATGAAGGCCTTTTCATTTCTTTACCTGGCAAGAAAAATAACAGCTAAGGTAGCAGTACCAAATACAACAACTAATTTTTCCTGTTTCTTGGATAAATCAATATTGCTTTACGTGTTTGAAAGTTTCTGTATAGTTTAAAAATGAGATTTATAAGTACGTTAATTTTGTTGTTTCTTACAGCATGCGCAACTCCACAAGAAAGAGCAATATCTGCATATTGCGGTGCGGAAGCTTTGAGAACGATTCCACAACAACTGGTCAGTCAGCCCGTTGTGCGGTCTGTTTACATTGGGGATAGGGTATTGGGGAGCAGAAATATTTGCAAAACAATAAACTTAGAATCCAAAGATAAAGACGGAAAAATTACCAAAACAAAGGAAACTGTTTGCAAAAACTACCCTATTTTGGAGCCCATGTATCACCAACAATTGGTCAATGAGCTAGTTGATGTAAACAATAGTTACCGCCATCAGCAAATAGAAAGCTGCAAAATAGTTTCTAAAACTAACAATATGTTTTCTGACATCAAGTAAGCCTGCTGCCCCGCATTTTTACCACCCCCGTACAAATCTTTGAGTCTAGTTTGATTGCAGTGCTAGCTTCTTGCTCTTGGGGGCAGGTTAGATAGGTATCTTTGTTGATAGATCGTTCAAGCCACGGCAATTTTAAATCTCGAAGCAATGGCGAAGACTGCTATAGCAAAACAGTTTCAGGCCTATTTTCCGGTTGTCCAATTTATTTGATGAAGTTAAATTTATGCAATGTTTTTGATTGCATTCATTTTTTGAAATGTCTAAAAGTGGTGAGCTAGCCAACATAGCCCCACCGTATCTTCTTCCCCTTACGCAAAGGGTAAAAGTTAAGGGTATTGATTTTGAAGAGGAATTTGTTGCTGAATTAATTTCCAAATATTTCAGCAATAGAGATCCATCGAATGAAGCACGTTTGTCTGATGCACTTGAAATTTATATATCGGAGAGTACTGCAGGCGACGGGAGAAAGTTTCGTGGGGATGCTCTTAATTCATTTCGTAAATTTGTCAATTTAATTGGTGATCGGCACCTCAGTGAATTGCGTCATATTCACATATGTCAATTTAGGGACTATTTGTTTGAAACTGGCTTAACGCCTGTGACAGTAAGAAAGCAAACAGCGATCATGAGTGCCATGCTCAACATTGCGTTTAGACATTTGGACATTGATCGATTAAGTCCATTTCGTGGTC
>Ga0214163_1000707_pt1 | contig 15072 bp, 13 predicted proteins | sample LakMenepilimnion_2_FD_153001 | JGI IMG/M metagenome (GOLD analysis project Ga0214163, IMG submission 153001) | Freshwater microbial communities from Lake Mendota, WI - Practice 15JUN2010 epilimnion v4 | ecosystem: Environmental > Aquatic > Freshwater > Lake > Epilimnion/Euphotic zone | place... | reverse complement strand
ACAGCGGTACCGTTACCATCAACGATTTCATAGGTAAATTTCTTTCCATCGTATGTTGCGTAGTGCAGATCACGATCTTTGTTATCAGAGTAGAAGATGTGAAGAGTCTGAGTTGTTCCAGAACCATTTACGCATGTCGACACTGGGCTAGTAATTGGATTCTTTGTACGTGGCGCAGTTCCACCGGCACCATCAACGGTGAGTTTCTTCCACTTCTTGCCTTCCCACGTTGCAATCTTGAGACGACCACTTCCGGCATCTGAATAGAGGACAGTGGGTTTTCTATTGAAAGTAATGCTCGATATATGAGCGCCCGTTGAATTCTCATCAATGATAAATCGCTTCCATGAATTCTGTGGTGTTATTGGAGCTGTAATCACTGCATCCGAGGCTCCATTGGAATTGGAAGCAACTACGCTAAATGTGTAGCTGGTGCCATTCTTCAACCCTGTGAAGGTAATTGGTGAAGTTAAACCACTCTTCACCTCATTGGTAATCAAATTCTTGACTGAGTATGTAGAAATCTGCGCAGAGCGTGCATTTGCTGGGGGATCAAAGGTAATGATTGCCTCTCCATCTGAGATAAGCGCAGTTGCATTTCGCACAGCTTGTGGAATTCCAACAGCGAGGCCAACAGGTGGTTTTCTACGCATATCTTCCATCATCGCAAGTAGGAGCGGACCAGGCTCTCTAAAGATTTCTCCCGCTTCCAGATTTGGAGTCATGATTCGATTGATTGATGAAGAGTAAGTGGCTTCATCTAAATGGCTTACAGATGATCCTTCTTCATATTTGGCTGGTGTGTAGAGCAGGGGTTTTGTGCCACCGTTTGCAGCGATACCTAGTGTGCCCGACCAGACAAGCGTTGAAGTTAAAGCTTTACCAAGTTCGAGCGATGGGCTTGGCAGATCGGAGAGTCTGCGTCCATCAGGTAACTGAGCATAAGCATTGTATGGAGTTGGTTGATCGATACTTCCAAAGCCAAAGAAGCTGTCGTAAGAATCGGTTGAAAGAAATCCGAGACCATGTCCCATCTCGTGAAGAAACACAGATTGAAGGTCGTACTCATTAATTTGCGGTGAGCCATCATTACGTGTATTCCAATTTGCTACAGAGTTAACCTCAATAACCATCTCGGGGTTAGCTGCATCCAAATCTTTTCCAGCAAGTGCATTTGCAAGGGCAGATGGATACCAGAGGCTGGGATCTGGAGCTCCATCAAAACCTGCGTAGAAGTTTCCAGGACGAGCACTTCCAAGAATTCCACTGGAAGCAGATCGGCTCCATGTCGCCTCGATTGTTATTGGGGCTCTAGATGCAAAGTTTGCACTCCAGATATCGACAGCCGCTTGGAAATCTCTCTTTGCCCATTCAGGAAAGTTCTTATAGGTAACAACGAATTTAGATTTCTGTTCGAGGTTTGCAACTTTGGGTGGACGAGTTTGGGTTGAATCTGCACTGGGTCCTGCATAGATATGTCCCCATACAGTCGAAGGAGCAACTCTGAAGGTAGTGAGCGCTTGCGATTGAATCGGTATAGCGAAAGAGAAGAGGAGAGTAGATAGGACGAGAGCGCTTACTGATCTCCTTTTTAAGCCTCTCATAGCGGGTAACGCTATCAGGGTGGGAGAATGCAGTCATGGTCACAGTTACGGTTTATTCACGCCACGGCTGCCATCTATGCGAAAATGCTGTGGAGACGATTAACTCATTAAGAGAAGAGTCAAAAAAAGAGTTGGAATTCTCTGTGGAAGTTCTCTACATCGATGGCAATCAAGAGCTGGAAAAGTTATATGGCACTGAAGTTCCGGTGATTCATATCAATGGCGAACACCATGACTTTTACAAAGTTGATCCGGTTAGGTTTAAAACTTCCCTTGAAAAATATCGTCTGCATCAATAATTTTGTACGAGTAACCCTGTTCAGCTAAGAAGCGTTGGCGGTTCTGCGCAAAATCTTGATCGATAGTGTCACGAGAGACAACAGAATAGAACTTTGCACCCCGACCATCTTCTTTAGGTCTTAAGATTCGACCAAGTCTCTGCGCCTCTTCTTGTCTTGAACCAAATGCGCCAGATACCTGAATTGCAATAGTTGCTTCAGGAAGATCGATAGAGAAGTTTGCAACTTTAGAAACGACAAGACAGGTGATCTCTCCAGTACGGAATGCTGCAAAGAGACGTTCGCGTTCTTTCTGCGGGGTATCTCCCTTAATTACCGGAACGCCAAGTGTTGCTGAGAGATCATCTAGTTGATCTAGATATTGACCGATGACAAGGATTTGTTCATTGGCGTGATACGCAACGATTTCTTCAACAACTGTTCTCTTGGTTCGCGTTGTTGCACATGTTCTGTAACGGTCTTCTGGCTCTGCAGTAGCATAAGTAAGTCGCTCAGCCTCAGTGAGATTTACACGAACTTCAATACATTCAGCGGGCGCGATATATCCCTGTGCTTCAATCTCTTTCCAGGGCACATCAAAACGCTTTGGTCCGATGAGCGAGAAGACTTCACCTTCCATGCCATCTTCTCGTACCAAGGTTGCAGTTAGGCCAAGACGTCTGCGCGATTGGATATCTGCAGTAAAGCGGAAGATAGGTGCAGGAAGTAGGTGTACTTCATCATAAATAATCAATCCCCAGTCATGGGTATCAAAGAGATCTAAGTGGGCGTAGACACCATTCTTCTTCTTTGTCATTACTTGGTATGTAGCAATCGTGACAGGGCGAATCTCTTTCTTTGACCCTGAATACTCGCCAATCTCATCTTCATTAAGTGTTGTGCGCTTCAATAACTCATCACGCCATTGGCGCGCTGCGATGGTGTTTGTTACCAAAATTAAGGTTGTCGCCTTTGCATGTGCCATTGCTGCAGCGCCAACAATTGTCTTTCCAGCTCCGCAGGGAAGAACCACTACACCGGAACCACCATGCCAGAACCCTTCTGCTGCATGCTCTTGATATTGACGAATCTTCCAACCATCTTGCTTAAGGGCGATGTCGTGAGCTTGCCCATCAACGTAACCTGCAAAATCTTCTGCTGGCCAACCAAGACGCAATAGTGATTGTTTGATCTGTCCACGCTGACTTGGGTGGACTGCAATAGTTTCATTATCGATACGAACGCCCAGAAGTGGAGCAATCTTCTTTGCTCTGATTACCTCTTCAAGGACGCTGGTATCAGTCGTTACAAGAATTAGTCCATGAATCGGATCTGCCTCAAGGCGCAAGCGGCCATAGCGAGACATGGTTTCGGCAACATCAACAAGAATTGAATGTGGAACTGCGTATCGTGAATATTTGATGAGGGTATCGATTACTAACTCTGCATCGTGGCCTGCAGCGCGTGCATTCCAAAGACCGAGGTTTGTTAATCGATAGGTATGGATATGTTCAGGAGAACGCTCGAGTTCAGCAAAAGGTGCAATGGCACGACGACATTCAGTTGAGAGAATATGGTCTACATCAAGAAGAAGAGTCTTATCGCTCTGGACAATCAACGGTCCATCGGTCATGAGAGCAGCTCCTGAATAAATGCGTGTAGGAAATCGCTACGTTCTTGCATAGTTGAAATTTTCACCCATTCAGATGGTGCATGAGCACCGCCACCAACTGCGCCAAGACCATCAAGTACTTGTGCACCAGCTGCGGCTGCAAAATTTCCATCGCTTGCTCCACCGACCTCTGCACAACCAAGAGGTGGCATTCCTAACTTTGCGGCAACTTTCTCAGCACGTTCGTAGAGAGCCTTTGTCGAAGCTGGTTGCAATGGTGGGCGATTAAGCCCACCAGTTACTTCAATTTCAGCCTTCGGGTTAACTGATGCAAAGGCTTTGATCTCACGATCTACACGCTCGAGCTCTGCCTGAGAAAATGAGCGGGCATCGATATCTAGTATCGCGAGATCAGGAACAGTATTCGTTGTATTTCCAGAAGATAAAAGAGTTGGAACAACAGTTGTGCCGTGTTCTAGATTTTCGAGGGCAGATAGCTTCAGAATTGCGTGTGCAATTTCAGTTGTTGAGTTAACGCCCTTCTCTGGTTCTAATCCTGCATGAGATGCTAGACCGCGAACTTTAATTTGATACATCGCAGTGCCTTTGCGGCCAGTCTTTAACTTGCCATCAAGGGATGCTTCTAATACCAATACCGCTTTCGCCTTTGAAGATACTTCTTTGATCAAAGCCTCTGATGCGTGGCTACCAGTCTCTTCATCAGTCGTTGCAATAAGGGCAACTGAACCTTCAATTCCGTTAAGTGCATAGAGAGCTTGGATAAATCCAGCCTTCATATCAAATGTGCCAGGCCCGCGAAGAACATCGCCTTCGATCTGCCAGATCGGTTGGTATGAACCATGTGGCCAGACGGTATCGAGATGAGCAAGTACAACAATCTCTGGCTCTTGCGCACCCCACCAGAAGACAGGACGTCCTTCAATTTCTTTTACTTGCGCAGCTTTTCCAAGCACTCGTTCTGCAATTTCGCTAGCAAGTGCAACTACAGATCGGCAGGCGGCGAGATCATCGCTGGGTGATTCGCAACGTACAAGCGCTTCCAGGTCTGCCAACATGGGTGTAAGTCTGCCGTATTCCGCACTGTTCTCGCTCGTCATAGCGCCGCCACCCCAGTTATACGCGCAATTCGGAAGGTCTGAACTTCACCTGTTGCATGATCTCGAGCGATTAATGAGCCGGCAGAGAGTTTGAGTGGATCAATGATTCGGTGCGAGACCAAACCATTGTTATCGGCGTAACCGATAGAAAGTGATGTTGCAGGTTGATTTTGTAGATAGTCACTTAGAAGATCGAGAGTTTCATTTGCAGTTGTGCGCGGAAGTGAACCGAGAGCTTCTTGTGCAATATTTCGCATCGTGCTCTGCTTGCGACTTGATTTCTCGCCGGTACGCAGTGCGCGTAGTGCACCTTCAATCTGAATCTCATCCGGTTTATCAATCTCACCAATGATTCTGGGTGGGCGCGCTTTATTCTGTGCACGTTGAATTCGTGGACCGCTGAGAAGAATTCCCCGAGAATCTTCACCTGCTGGTAAATAACCACAACTGCGCAGGACGTTCATCGCCTCTGCAGCATCGTGGCCGCAGATAAGAACCTCAGGTGCAATTCTGCGAAGAGATAAAACATCTAACCGCTTATCGCCGAGAATTTGTGTAATCAGTGATGAATCTTCGCAACGAATAAATGATGCAGTGTTTCCAACGCGAAGTTTTCCATGTTTCTTTGCAACGTCCGCAATTAAATATTCGAGCGGCTGCGGCATCGGAGTCTTGGAAGTCTTTCCAAGGAACTTACTTATCTCATCTCCGGTACGGCCATGATCTAATCCACGTCGGATAGAGCCTTCTGAGAATCTAAATACTGTTGCTCCGCCACGTGATTCGACATCAGCAATAAGAGCGAGCTCTTGAGCAATCTCATGTTCAAGCGGCCCTGGAGCAATTGCAGTGTTATCGCTCTGAATAAGTATGTGATCGACTGATTTCGGTAGATCGGTAACGATAGATTCGTTATCGCCACCGTCAAGGAAATCGATTCCATATGTGGAAATCTGACCTTGACCTGTAATTCCCAGCCACTCTGATTCGCGTAAGGTCCAAGCAACATAATCCTTCTGCAATCCACCTGATCGTTTACTTGGCGCAAGCCACTGTGCAGCTAAGTAAATCGCTTCTAAGTCCGGAGCAATCTTTGAATTCTCTTTAAGGAGTTGGAGCACAAGCTTTCTGGTACTTGCAGCCAGCGATCTATCGAGTTCAGGACCAAGCGGTGCAACATTCTTCTGGCCCTCTTTACCGACTAAACCTGACATGCGTGAAGAAATTAGCCAAGCAGATGCGAGAGTCTGCCAACGCACGGATGCGTTCTGCGTCAACCAGATATCAAATTGATGTGTTGGCAGGATTTTGTCATCTGCATCAATCGTCAATAACCCGGCAAGATATGAAATTTCTGCAATAAATGCTGCACAACTTTCATCTACACCAAGATGCAGTGAGAGCTCCTTAAGTTCGCGTACACCGAGCCCGCCAGATCGAAGAGCAGATGCAGGTTCCTGCGCCCAAAAGTTTAGGACTTCCTCAGTCCATCGAAGGAAGGTCGTTATATTTGCAATCGCAGCTAACTGAGTGTTCCGCGCATCTCTTGAAGAGCCGGTGACTGATGGTGGAGTACTTTCGAGTTCGCGATGAACTTTATTTCCGCGCAAGTAGAGAGCGACTTCTCTGGGTAGTACAACGGTCTGTTGGCTAAAGGGAATAAGAAATTTCTCTTCAAGGAGCCACTGCACTCCGGCGCTAGGCTTCTTTAGATCACTTACTGAGCCTCTTGGTGGACCCCATAGCATTGCATCTAGAACTTTCTTCGATGCTGCAGGTGCTTCATCAAGCTTCTTTAACTTTAGTGGGGCGAGTGAAGCGGGCCCGAGCCCTGCGATCTCATTTCCCAATACTTCACGTAGATTTGATGGAATTCGATAACCATCTTTATCCTGATAAATCAGCGCTCTATCAACCAGAGCAGGAAGTACGAAGAGCGCCGATTTCTCGCTCAGAGATACGACTTCTTTCTCTGTAAATGGCTCATTCAACACTGCGCAGATTTCAAGTATCTGTAGCTGCCATTTATTAAGTCCGTCTACAGCTCGCGCAAGACTTGGCGCAGAGGATGCTCGTATGGCGAGGCTGGCAATATCTGGCGGTACTGGTGTAACTAAATCTGGGCGGTGGGTAAATATGGCAATCAGCGCTGCATCATCAAGAGCGCGCAGGTAATCGGCATAAGAACGAATTTCCATAACCTGCCAACGATAGCCGTTAGTGAGGTTGCAGTGCCAATCGAGTTAACGTTTGCGCGGGATTAGCCAGGTCGTGAGAGCTGCAATTCTGCTGACAGCGGGACCAAGTAAGCGATTAATGAATCTTGCCCTACGGAAATCATGGATTGGCCAACCTTCGGCAAGTGCACGAATCCGCAAGATTGCATCTGGATTGATTGCACAAGGATGACCAACTGCTTGCAAGAGCGGGATGTCATTGTGGCTATCAGAGTATGAATAACAATCATCGAGATTAAAGCCATGTGATTGAGCAAGCTCTCGGATTGCTATCGCCTTCTCATTTCCGTGAAGTAATTTTCCTTCGAGTGATCCTGTGTAGATTCCATCCTGGATTGTTGCCTTGCTTCCCAGCGCCCCAGTAAGTCCTAATCGCGATGCGATGATATTTGCCATATCTTGTGGAGCGGCAGTTACAAGCCAAACTTCTTCACCTTTATCTAGATGCGATTTAGCTATTTCGAAAGTGCCTTGCCAAAGTTTTGGTGAGACGTACTCATCGTAAATTTCTTCGCCAATTTTCTTAATCTCTTCAACCTTATGGCCACCGATAAAGTCTGTTGCAGCATTTTGAAATTTCTCAATGACTTCTTTCTTCTCTGTTCCGGTCATTCGGAAACGAAGGTTGGCGACCACAAATCGAGAGATATCAGCCTTGGTGAAGAAGCCACGTTGATACATGCCCCTTCCAAGGAAGTAGAGAGTCGACCCGCGGACCAGGGTGTTATCTACATCGAAGAAGGCGGCTCGTTTCGAGGTGAGTGCCATGTCACTACCCTAGCGATAAGGGGGTTAAATCGACGCTTTATGATTGCTCCCATGAGTTCAACAGTTCATGTCATCCGCCATGGAGAAGTAGAGAATCCAGAGAAAATTCTTTATGGCCGCCAACCAGGTTGGCGTCTTTCGCAGCGCGGACAAGAGATGGCTGAAGTAATTGGTGATTGGTCTAAATCGATAGATCTTGGCGCGCTGCATGTATCGCCACTTCAACGAGCGCAAGAGACCGCGGCACCTATCTCAAGAGCACATTCGCTTCCAATAACAACTGATGAGAAGTTAATTGAAGCTGCAAATATTTTTGAAGGAAAGAAGTTTGAACTTGGCAGTGGAGTTCTGCGACACCCTGCAGCCTGGAAGTATCTCTATAACCCATGGAAACCATCATGGGGAGAGCCTTATGAAGAACAGATTTCTAGAATGTTGGCTGCAATCTTTGATGCAAAGAAAGCTGCAAATGGAAAAGATGCGATTGTTGTTTCCCACCAATTACCCATTTGGATATTGAGAAGTGCAATCGAAGGCCGCAGATTGCTCCATGATCCGCGCAAACGCGAATGTACTTTGGCATCAGTAACCAGCGTTCACTTTGATGATGAAGGAATGATTTCGGGAACTTCATATTCAGAACCAGCAAAACACTTACTGCCGAAGAAATAAGATGAAGAAATTTGCCCCCGCATTTCTAGCGCTATTGCTACTTACGGGCTGCAGCAACGGTGGCGCATCTCAAGCAGAAGAGAGTTTTATCTCTGGGGATGGAGCAGTCACATTTATTAAGAAAAGTGATCGCATCAAGGCACCAAAGATTTCTGGAATGACATTAATGGGCACCGATTACAACTTTGATGGTGGAAAAGTTGCCGTAGTAAATGTTTGGGCTTCATGGTGTTCCCCATGTAGAGCTGAAGAACCTGCGCTCTCGGCTCTTGCACGTAAGTATTCAGATGTTGAGTTCATAGGAATTTTGACTAGGGATAACCCGGTAAATGCAGAAGCTTTCTCACGAAAGAGGAATATTCCCTATCCAACACTGATTGACGATTCAATTCTCGTCGGATTTAGAAAGTCACTTCCTGCAAATGCAATTCCATCAACTGTTGTAATTGATGAGACAGGGAAAGTTGCAGCAAGAATTTCAGGAGCAGTCACCGTTGCATCGCTGACTGATTTAATCGAGAGGGTATCTGCAGAATGACGGATTTCTTCGTCGATCAACTATTTGGTGGTTTCCTCATTACCGCCTTTCCACTTGCTCTCCTTGCAGGACTCATCTCCTTTGTATCTCCCTGCGTACTTCCTTTAGTGCCGGGATATCTTGCATTTGCTGCAGGCTTCTCTAAATCTCGAGGCAAAGTTCTCTTAGGTTCAACTCTATTCGTGCTGGGATTCAGCGCGCTCTTTATCTCTTATGGCGCCCTCTTTGGAGAGTTAGGTTCCCGCGTTGTTGCAAATGAAGAGGTAATTACCCGCGTGCTGGGTATCTTCACAATTCTTATGGGTGTTATCTTTCTTGGCGCATTTCCATTGATGCCAACTCTCAAACCAAAAGTTTCGACAACTGGCGGACTTATTGGCGCACCAATACTTGGATTTCTCTTTGGTGTTGGTTGGACGCCATGTATTGGCCCAGCTCTTGCAAGCGTTCAGGCGCTTGCATTCCAGGAGTCGAGTGCGACGCGAGGAGCGATACTCGCATTTGGATATTGCATAGGTCTTGGACTTCCATTTATTGCTACAGGGCTCTATCTCGATAAATCAGAACCGCTGCGAAAGTTCTTAGTAAAGCGCGGGGGACTTATCTCAAAGGTAGGCGGCGCCCTACTTATCTTTATTGGTGCGCTTCAATTATTTGGCTTCTGGGCTGATCTGATGATCTCTCTTCGCTCCGTTATTTCAGACTTTACCCCGGTGATTTAATGAGCAAAGATATCGATTTACCAGAGCTTGGATTTATGGCCCTTGCACGATATTCATGGCGCCAGTTAACAAGTATGCGCACCGCGCTCATTCTCTTGATGCTTATGGGAATCGCGGCGATTCCAGGTTCATTGGTACCTCAGCGAATCACTAATCAAATTGCTGTCCGAGAACTGTTTAAGACAAATCCAGATTTAGCTCGATGGTATGACAGGTTTTACTTATTTGATGTCTACGGTTCGCCTTGGTTTAGCGCAATCTATATCTTGCTCTTCATCTCACTCATTGGCTGTGTATTGCCGCGCAGCGTTGAGCATTACAAAGCTATGCGGGCGCAACCACCTACGACGCCAAAGAACCTCAATCGACTTTCACATCACCAAGAGCTAGCGCTAAGCGGCGATGGTTTAGAACGTGCTGAGATCTGGTTTAAGCAGAATCGATTCCGTGTACGTATCGAAGATGGTTCGATATCTGCTGAAAAGGGATATCTCCGCGAGACTGGAAATCTCCTCTTTCACCTTTCACTTATCTTGATTCTTGTTGGAGTTAGTTTTGGATCACTCTTTGGAATGCGTGGAGAAGCGATTGTCAATGTTGGCGAGAGATTTATCAATGTGCCAACTTCTTTCGACACTCTCTCATTTGGAAAGTTAAAGAATGAGAATGCGCTAAATCCATTTCAGATCAAAGTCGATAGATTTGAGGCGAAGTACAACCCAAAGACAAATGCACCTGAGGATTACACAGCTTGGGTGACGGTGAGAGATTCTGGAAAAACCTCGAAAAAAGTTATGAAGGTTAATGGCCCACTTACCTTTGGAGATACTCGCGTATATCTTCAGGCAAATGGATACAGCCCTGTCGTTACAGTCCGTGACGCACTTCAGAATGTGGTCTTTCAAGGACCTGTGCCGTTCTTGCCTCAAGATGGAAATCTAAGGTCGATTGGATCAATCAAAGTTCCTGATACATCGCCTCAACTCGGATTTGTATCTTCCTTTGTTCCAACCAATGCGCGAACTACAGATCAAGGCGCCGTTTCAATATTTCCTGAACTTCTTGACCCCAAGCTCCTCTTCTCAATTTGGGAGGGCGATCTTGGTTTAGATTCAGGTATCCCTCAATCTGTCTACAAGATCGATACCACTGAAATGAAACAGATTGCTTTGGGGTCTGTAAAGCCAGGTGAAACCTATTCATATGAAGGTGGTTCAATAAAATTAGAGACTGTTGTGCCGTGGATCAACCTTCAAATCGTGGAAGATCCCGGAAAGAGTTATGCGCTGCTCGGGGGTATTGTTGCCATCCTCGGATTACTTTCATCACTCTACGGGCGTCGTCGTCGTATTTGGGTTCGCAGAACTCAAGAAGGTGTTGAGATTGCTGGGCTTGCAAAGAACAGCGCACCGGGACTTGAAATCGAATTACAGAAGTTGATAAAGCACATAACGGGAGAGAAGTAATGCAGACTACGTGGGCCTACATTTCCAACTACTTTGTGTATTCAGCGATGGCAGTTTTCGCCCTCTCCTTCATCTCACATGCATTTGAAACAGCTTTTGCGGTCCGCACTCCAGAGAATTCAGATTCAACTAATGGAAATCTGATGACCAAGACTCTCGATTACAAGCGCACAGAACGTGCAGCGAGAGTTGCAACCGCATTTATGATTTTGGGTTTTCTTCTGCTTCTCTCCGGTGTGATTTCTCGCGGAATTTCCAATGGCCATGTTCCTTGGGGAAATATGTATGAATTCTCAATTACTGGAGCACTTGCATTTACTGGCGCTTATCTCATTGCCCTTCGTAAATATGACCTTCGTTGGCTCGGACTCTTTATCTCACTTGGTGTACTTCTAACTCTAGGTACAGCAATTACATTGCTCTACAGAGATAGTGCACCACTGGTTCCAGCACTGAAATCAACTTGGCTGGTGATTCACGTCGTTGCTGCAATTATTTCTGGTGGCGTCTTCCTACTTGCCAATGTAATTGCCGGCGCTTATCTCTACCTTGATAATTTAGAGAGCAAAGGTGGAAGACCGGCATGGCTACGCAGACTTCCAGCTCTAGAAGTACTTGATCAGCTCTCGTACAGACTCGTAGCGTTTGTATTTCCACTATGGACCTTCTCAGTTATTGCAGGAGCAATTTGGGCAGAGAGCGCTTGGGGTCGTTACTGGGGCTGGGATCCAAAAGAGACTTGGGCATTTATTACATGGGTTGCATATGCAGCATATTTACATGCACGTGTAACTGTTGGTTGGCGTGGACGTCGAGCTGCTTGGCTCTGCATCTTTGCAGGATCTACATTCCTCTTTAACTATGTCTATGTAAATATCTGGGGAACAGGTAAGCACACCTACTCTGGTCTTTAATTTTTCTTAAAGACCCTTCAGAAAATCTGGATCATCATCGGGCGGCAAGATTCGCTTCTGAGGCTTATTCTTCTTCGGCGCTCTATTCAAAGGATTTCGCCCGATAATTAAATAGGCGATAGGCCCAATAATTCCAGTAAGTACAATAGCCAGAAGCCAACCCCACTTTGGAAGCTTACGAATCTCAGTCTCATCTCGGCGCGCACAATCAATAAATGTGTAAAGGGTGAGCGCAAGTGTTGCGACGATAAAGAAGCCCTGGAGTTTGATCATGGATAAATTGTAATAGGTTAAATCGAGAGCGCGACCGCGAATGTAAGGGCGAAGAGGATTTGGAGCTTTCCAGTAGAAGCGAGCAGTGGAATTAACTCACCGCCTGTCGAACCACCTAAAACCTTGCGGATTAACGGTAGAGAAATTGGAAGGGTCATGAGGATTAGCACCGCCCACAATTGCCCTGATAAGAAGGCGAAGAGATATGCGCTGAGAATGAGAGCAACAAAGTAGAAACGAGAGCCTTTATCTCCAAATCGCACGGCAAGAGTCTTTTTGCCAACTTTCGCATCTTCTACTCGATCGCGAAGGTTATTGATTGCTAAGAGCGCACATGAGAGTGAGCCCATGGGAATAGATGCGAAGAAAACTTTCCAGGTCAATTCCAGAGTTTGAACATAGTAAGTGCCCATTGTTGCGATGACTCCGAAGAAGATGAATACAGAGATATCGCCTAACCCCTTGTAGCCATAAGGATTCTTTCCACCTGTATAGCCCCATGCAGCTGCAATCGAAGCGATGCCAAGTGCAATTACCCACCATGATGAGAGCGCAGCCAGTGTCAAACCTGCAAGTGATGCGAGAAAGAAAGAGATAAAAGCTGCTCGCTTTACTGCAGCAGGCTTTGCTAAACCGGAGGCAGTAAGGCGTATTGGTCCAACGCGACTGTCATCGGTTCCGCGCACACCATCGGAGTAATCATTGGAGTAATTCACGCCAACTTGTAGAGCCAGGCTTACAAAGAGTGCGAGAGCTGCGCGAATAGGCGACCAATCTTGGCCAGCAATCACCGTTGCAATCAGTACGGGTGCAACCGCTGCAGGAAGTGTGCGTGGACGCGCACCTTGAATCCAGATCTTAATTGGGAGCCTCCATATGAAGTTCGGCTAATTTATTGCGATCAACTTTACCGATACCAATCAAAGGTAACTCAGGGAGAAAGAGAAATCCCTTTGGTTTGGCGAAAGTTCCAAACTCTTGAACGAGATAATCTGAAATTTCGTTCTGTGAAGGAAATCCTTCTCCAGAGACAGCCACGTGCAGCGCTGCTCCCCATTGGCTATCACTTACCGGGAATGCAGCAAAAGTTTTATGTGGGAAGTGTTTATGTAGGGCACCTTCAATCGCACTCAGTGAGATGTTCTCCCCACCAGAAACAATGACATCGTCACTTCGACCTTCAACAATCAACTTTCCATTCTCAATTCTTCCAAAATCAGTTGAGTGGAACCAGCCATCGACAAATTGAAGGTCCCAAAGAGGCTCAGCACCGATGTAACTCTTAGCAATTACCGAACCCTTAATCGAAATCTTCTTCTCGCCAGTTATCGAAATCTCTACACCTTCAAGTGGAATACCGTTATAAACACATCCACCGGTAGTTTCAGTCATGCCATAAGTAGTAACAACATTGATTCCAGCTTCTTCAGCTTTGATATGCAGCTCTGGTGCTAGATGTGCACCGCCCACCAGTACTGCTTTGGCACCTTGAAGATGGCGGAGTAAATTCCCATCACCGTTAAGTGCGCGATGTAACTGTGTTGGTACGACTGATGTGAAATCAACTTTTGGATATTCGCCTTCAAAATTTCTGAGATCGATTGGATCTGTCCCAAGTTCTAGCGCACGAGTTAAGACATTGATGCCGGCGATATGTGTAAGTGGAAGCAGTAACGACCAGACGTTTCCGAACTCAGCCCCAAGAAATTTATTGGAAGCCTTTGCAGATGCAAGAAGTGCAGATGCGGATATGCCAACGCTCTTTGCAACCCCGGAACTTCCGGTGGTTGAAATGACGATAGAGATTCGATCATGGACATGTTCTGCCGAAATTGGGCCAAAGGCCAGGGCAGGACCATCTGAGACGAGGGATTTAGCGAGACGGGCCATTAACTCGCTGACAGTCCACTCAGGGTTGGCTGCGCGAAGTTCTCGTTGTGCGTTCTGCTCCATTGCCCGCGTAGGCTATCGCTCGTAGACCAAATGGAGGAACCGTGAGCAAGCCTATTAAGCGTGATTTTGGTGACCGAACTATCCCTGCGTGGGCAACTGGCCCTGGCGGAGAAAACTTTATTGATATCACCTATCAAGTTGCAGAAGGCATGGCGAAGATAACGATTAACCGCCCCGAGGTTCGTAATGCATTTCGCCCACAAACAATTATTGAACTCAAGAGCGCATTCGATTTAGCTCGCGACAATGCAGAAGTCGGCGTAGTTATCCTCACCGGTAAAGGTGATGAAGCATTCTGTTCTGGTGGCGATATCAGCGTTCGCGGTGATGACGGTTATCTCGGTGATGACAGCCTTGCACAGCAAGGTGTTGGAAGACTTAATGTTCTAGATCTACAGGTACAAATCCGTCGCACACCAAAGCCTGTCGTTGCAATGATTGCTGGTTGGGCAATTGGTGGCGGTCATGTTCTCCATGTTGTTTGCGATTTATCAATCGCTGCAGATAATGCAAAGTTTGGTCAGACCGGCCCGATGGTTGGTTCATTTGATGGTGGATACGGTTCAGGATTATTGGCTGCAAGTGTTGGACAGAAGAAGGCTCGCGAAATCTGGTTCCTTACTCGTCAATATAATGCAACTGAAGCGCTATCGATGGGACTTGTAAATACCGTTGTTCCACTTAAGGAGCTAGAAGCAGAGACAGTTTCATGGTGCCGTGAAATGTTGCAGAACTCTCCGATGGCGCTTCGCTTGTTGAAGGCATCTATGAATGCTGCAGATGATGGTTTAGCTGGCATTCAACAACTTGCAGGAGATGCCACTCTTCTCTTCTACTTATCTGAAGAAGGGCAAGAAGGGCGCGATGCTTATAAAGAGAAGCGCAAACCTGATTTTGGAAAGTTTCCCAAGCGACCT
>Ga0214163_1000703_pt1 | contig 15087 bp, 19 predicted proteins | sample LakMenepilimnion_2_FD_153001 | JGI IMG/M metagenome (GOLD analysis project Ga0214163, IMG submission 153001) | Freshwater microbial communities from Lake Mendota, WI - Practice 15JUN2010 epilimnion v4 | ecosystem: Environmental > Aquatic > Freshwater > Lake > Epilimnion/Euphotic zone | place... | reverse complement strand
TCAAGTTTTCTGGTTACTATAAAAGTCCCGTATCCTTCTCTGCTTCCATCTAAAGGATTTGCGTTTCCCTCTATTCCAGTCCATTCTTTCTTTTCTTTGTCTACCGATAGTATTATTCCGGTATGTCCATGTCCAGGATATCCGCCGGTTTTTTTATCCTTGCTAAGGTAACAAAAAACCATTCCTGGTAAAATTGAATCCATTCCCATACCAGGTTTATAGTTTACTTTCTTTGCTTTAGAATTTTCCCAGTGATTCTTAACTGCTGCATCTTTAGGAATTTTACTCTTTATCTCCGGAGAAAATGAAGTTTTAGATAAAATACCATGAACAAAAGCTGCACACCAGGGAGCACCTGGATTTACCCCGACACCTTTTTGTAAAACCTCAACTTCAGGACCTTTGTTGCTACCTCTTGGTAATTCCTCCGCCTGCTGTGATTTGATTGCTGCTTTGAAGCTATCAATTACCGATTGATCTTTCTGTGCAGAACTTTCAAATAGATATTCATTAAAGGATAGAATCCTGACCACTACAATTAGATTTTAGTCTATATATCAAAAAAAAGGACCTACTTTAAATATAGGTCCTTTTGTTTTTTATCCCATTCTTTCTGGGTAATTGGTTTTGAAGCAAGATCCCAATTGGTGTCAGGATCTATAATCTTCTTCTTCCCCTTCTGCCAGTCTGCAAATGTCCAAATAAATCTATTGTACCCTTTACCTACAGTTTTGAATCCGGTATCACCGGGCTGTATTGCAATTGGGGATTGTGGTGGAGCATAGAAACTGGTTTCAGCGGATTTAGAGGAGTTGTTCTTCATATTTGTCTTTGTCGTATATAACGGCTTCGATTTTGGTTTTTGTAACCTGGAAAGATTCGTAGCCTCCGATGGTGCCGTCCATATACTCTGCAACTTTCTTTTCTACTTCGATGACAGAGTCACCCGCAACTAGAAATTCTGCTTTTTTATAAACTGGATCCCCATTCTTTTTTACCTCTCCAGATTCGAATTTGGTTTTAACTACCCAATAGCTCATTTGATAATTTTTTAGTGATTAAGCTTTATTTTTTGCCTCCTGGATTTCAACTCTTAATTCTTGAGCTAAGTTTTTTAACTCCTGCATAGCTTTTCTTACTCTAGTTCCTGCAGTTGAATTTCCTTTAGCTGAGAATTTCTCAACGTCTCCTTGTGTTTGCTCGATTAGAGCTTTAATCTGTTCGAATTTTTCCATTTTGTTTTATTTTTAATTTGTAATTATACCTATGTATTTATAAAAAGTTTCTTATCTGCTGATAATTAAGGTCATTTTTGACGATCCCTCTTGTACTGCCCAATTGGTACCAAGTTCAGAAAGAGATATCGATTTCATATATTCTAGGTATGAGCCCTTTCCGTCATAGACTAAGTTATCCTGAACCTCATCATATATTCTAATAACTTTTGGATTAATCTGGAGATAATCATTTACACACTTGTAAACATACTTCATCAATCTTGATAGTTCGCCAGATCCCATTTTAAATTTCTGTGAATTCATCTTAGGAATATCTTCCTTATCAGCTGCAATGTCTTCCAGGATTTCTGGTGATATCTCATTTATCGTTAGAACGCAATAAGAATTTTTAGGCCCTTCGATTACTTCACGATCAGAATACTTACCGATAATTAAATGGTATGCGTCTGTCTCTCCGCTTTCTTTATCTAGATTAAAGAAATAATGGTAGATATCGGATTCCTTTTTCATTAAGAATGGAGAAGTACCGAATCCGTCGCTCTCGTTCATATGAAAACTAAAATCGCTAAATTTGGTTACGAATTTATTCATTTCTGTTTATTTATTTTTCTTTTCTAGGTCTTCCACTTCCAAGCTCTCTGAAATACCTCTTCCTTTCTTAGAAGAAACCATTTGCTGATAGAAAGAAGATACTGACTGAGGAACTGATTTCTTAAATGCTAAAAAGTCCTCGTTATCTAAGTATCCTCTTATTTCACTCCCGCTATTTTTTCTTGGGGTTTCTACTAATTCTATAGATTCAGGGAAGTCTGATCCTAATTTCTTTAGGAAATCAAATTGTTTATTGTAATCCTCTGATCTATCCTCTCCGCTTCCAATGGAAACTGGAAGATATCCAAGTTCTTTAGCACGACTGCATATTGGACCCAAAAGTCCTCTATTGACAATAAAATATCCCTGTATTTTTTGAGGTGCTTCATTTATTAAGCTTTCCATATACTTGGAAACCAATGTTGAATCGAATGGAGAATTACCAGATTTGTTATGCCCGGGATGAACCACTGCCACTATCGATGGAAGTCCGTTCTTATCCATCAGAACATCCACCATTTTCATGTGTCCGTTGTGGAAAGGCTGGAATCTACCAACTATAAGATTTACTTTCTGTAAATCTCCCTTTTTAACTTTCTGATCACTCTTAACTGATTCATCGTCTATCGGCTTGGTTTCAACTTTAGGCTTATCTACAGAATCAATAGTTTCTAAAGCAGTGATGAAGTCATTGTAAGAATAAAAGTGGTCATCGAAATTTTCATCAGCTTCATCACCTTCTAGAGTTAGGTGATCGAGATTTCCAGCCGATAGATTATTCTTTTTAAAGTCTAAGAATGAAGGTATATCAGATTCATTAGCCTTAACTAATTTCTTTTTTCTGACAACACCATCTATATCAGAAACCAGCATATTAAATTGGTCGATTATACCGGGAGTTATAATTCCGCCGGCCCTTTTCTTAATCTTCCTGAATGAATTCAAAATGAGCTTAAATAGCGATTCGTAAGAATCATCCTCTTCGATCCATTTCATAACTCTAGGATCCCGGATCATATCACGGTTTAACCTAAATTCATCTTTCTTTAGATAGTCTGGCTCTTGAAAGTCTGATCCTTTATATTTGTATCCATATTCTTCTAAGAATTTAGAAAAAACATCTGATATGAAGGAGATGTATCTTTCATCCTCTGAATCTCCATTAACTCTAAAGCTTTCTATTCCCTTGTCCAGAATGAAATTCATCACATCTAGGATTGTGATTCCTAGAAAATCACTAGGTTTTTGTTCTGATTTTTTACTAGATTTAGATTTGGCCATCTCTGTAAATACCGGATCCACCATTTTAGAAAGTAGAACCTCGCCTCCATTATCCTTATCTGCATCGGAGCTAAATCTAAATACTATTCCCTCTATCGGCTTATCTAGATCGTCGTTTAGTGCGCTGCTCTCTATCTCTGGATTAAGAACACTAAGTATGAACCTAACAAAACTCTTGGTTTTATATTCATTAACAAGCTCATCAAATGGAGTTCTAAGGAAATCTAGAATCTTATCTTTCTGCTCCTTAGATAGAATACCCTGAAAAATTATAGGGGGTCTTTCGACTCCTATTAAATCAGCCCACATATCAAGATTTTCTTTATCGGTAATCTGCTCAGCGTCCGAATCACCTTTAGGCTTAACATAGGAGAGTATCAGATTATTCTTCGGAACTCTATCGTAAGCAATCTCTACCGGACTGGAATTTGAAAAGTATTCCAAGCCAAATCTCCATCCTCTAGGAATTTCCTTAATAATATGTGCAGGTAGAGCTTCTATATACAATATAGGTTTTTCGTAGTACTTCATTAAAGTCCTATCCACCATAGTAATAGGATTTCTTTGATCTCTTTTATAAAAAATAAATTTGCCAGTCTCTACGTCTCTCTCGAACACAAATGCTGACCCGTCCATTTTTTCATTAACGGTCACATAAGAATTGAAAAGCTTTTCTACAAAATCCTTCCCCTTCTTATTATAGATGTCGTATAGATGACTTATTCCTGACATATCTTCTTCTTTTAGTAATGTATATTATATCTATTAAATTCTATTTATTTCGGACGGAACCTCTAAACCGGTTCTTTCTAGATATTCCTTAAATTTATCCTTAATCTCCTCTAGATTATCATATAATTCAAAAGAAGGATCGCTAATTATAGAAAATACTTGCTCGAATGTTTTTACCTCCTCCGGAGTATACCCTGGTCCCAGTGTAAAATCTATAAATTCTTGTGGATTCCTGGTAACAAATCTCTCGCTTCCCTCTATTTTTTTAGGGTTCTTTAACCTGGACTTAATTTTTCCTGCATATGACTTTGTGTGCCAGAATAAACCATCGCTGAGCATTAGAACAGGAGAATCATAATCCAATACCTGTCCATCCGGGTCTACCTTAATTATTCTTCTTCTTGATGCTAGTATTGCTGTCAATAACCAATTTCTATGAGCCGATTTATATTTGCTCTCCGCTATTTTATAATTAGGTGAATAATAAATAAATTTAGCCCAATCCATGCTGGATACAGGGATTAAATCTAACTGAACTATCCCTTTACTAAAATCACCCTGAATTGGCCAGCCTAAACTAACTATGCTTAATCCCTTCATATGATTTATTTCCGGGTCGAATCCTAATTTTTCAGGAAGATCCTGAGAGACCAATTTATAAACCTCAGATGAACACTCCTTAGCAGTAATCCCATGTTCTCTAGAAAACCAGCTGCTGTCATATCCTATATCAAGATCTCCTGATGTATCCTCCGGATTTTTCTTTTTCCCAATACTACCGATTACAAGATATTGAGATCCCTCCTTGGTTGGATTTATACCTAGGATGGGAAATAAAATAGATTTTATGCTATCCAGTGTTTTAGGAAACTCGTCCTCTCTAATACTCCTAGATGATTTTATAGCTGCTCCGCCTTCAAACACTCTGGAGAATCCTGAGAAATCCATCAGTTTATTTGGCATATTTGGATGTTCTTTTGTAATATCTTTCCATCACACCATCTATATAATCAGTGTAGATTTCTTCGTCCTTGTTTTTGGGTTTTACCGGGTCATAATCGGGTCCAAAGAATTTTTTACCCTTGATAACACCAGATTTATAAAATTTTTCTGCGTCAGCTTCTGTTGTATCTGATTTAATATTGTCCTGCTCCCATTTATTTATGATCTCTTCCTTTTTATTACTAAGATCTTCTTTGGAGTATTTTGATACTGTGTCCTTATTATCCCCTTTTGTAAAGAAGTCTGATATAGCAGCACCTGCTCCTATGATTAATCTAAAAGCTCCGGGTATTAAAGCCGTGGCCTTGTTTGCAGCTACAAATTTATCAGTATTTGGGTCTGTATATCTAGAATAAAATCTGGAATCGTCAACTTCTGACTTAATCCTATCATTTACTCCCCTTAGCCATTTGCTAAATTTGTTTTTGCCCTCGTAATGTGACGAGTCTTCATTTAAACTTTCGGATACAAAGGAATCAAATTTCTTAATTTTCATCAGACAAAACTTTTTATGTATATATCCCCGTTTAAATTAGAGTTTTATATTGTAGATCTTATATTCAAATAATTCTCTTTTATAGATCTCGATTCTCTCCCTGCTGTGCTTTAGAAGGTAATTCTGGTATTTTCCGGTAGAAAAATCATCAACGAAATCGATGACATTTACCTTTTCTTTCCCCTCCATTTTTCTCATACCCCTACCTAAACTCTGCTTGATCAGGATTTCGCTTTTGTATGACTCCACTAGGAAAATATTATGGATGTTATTTATTGATATCCCGGTAGAAAATGTGCCATATGTTGCTACCAGAACCTTATTCTCCCCTGCTGACATTCTTGACTTATATTCTTCCCTTAAATTCTCACTGGTGTCACCGTCAACATAAAAAACCTCCTTATCCCTGTTTTTTTCTCTCAGATGATTCCATATCTGTTTTCCGTACTCGTCTTTAACTGATTGAAAAAGGACCAGGGAATTCTTAGATCCTTTACTTATAAAATCAACAATATAATTCAATCTTTTCTTGCTCTCAACAACAAGTTTTCTCTCTATATTGTATATTTCATTCCCCTCAATATTATTTGAGTTTGTTTTAAGTTCGGCTAGCTTATCCTTATATTCGGGTTCAAGCCAGTCCATAATAATAACACGAATCGAAACCGGGGTAGCATAATTGTTATCAAAAAGGAAGCTCGGTGGAATTTCTACAACCAGAGGACCTAAAAATTGCTGTATAGTGAGATAATCAGCGGTTCCTTTTTTCGTTAGTGTTCCAGTTAAACCGAATCTCCACTTAGATCCCATGCAATGTGCTACAATTTTCTTTATGGACATACTGTTAGTGTGATGTGCCTCGTCAACAAAAACTGCATCTATGCCCTCATAAAAATCAGATTCCTGCTTAACCAGAGATTGGAAGGTTCCTATTATTAGATCGCACCCTTCTCTTATTTTGCTTCCTCCCCCTATCTGCTGAATTTTTACTCCGAGCCTATCTAATCCATAATCTACGAAATCGTCGCTACCTTGGAAAACAAGATTTGTATTAGGAACAATCATTAGAAACTTTCGAATCAGCCCTTTAGATTTCAAGTATGCAAAGATCATAAATGATATTAAGGTCTTTCCTGATGATGTTGCCACCTCGGAAACTGAATATCTATACCTAATAATCTTCCAGGCTGTCTCTATTTGATAGTCTCTTGGTTTTTTATTAATATCCCCTCCTATCCCATCCTTGAAGAAATCATTAACCCATTGTGTAAAATCCTCTAATGAAATGCTATTGAGTATAATATCCTCTAGACCTTTAATCGATATCTCTATTTGATATCTTTCACCTATTTCTAGTACTTCCCTCCATAATCCTATCGGGATTTTCCACATGCCTCCTTTTTTCTCTATGAAGCATATGCTTCCGTCCCATATCTTCTTCTTAACGAGAGGATGGAAATAGAAGTTATGAATTTTTTGTGTTAATGAAATGTCTATCTGCTTTTTCTCTACCTCGTCAAGAGCCTCTACTAATATCATCCATTGCTGATCCTCCGAAACTTGAAATCTTAACATAAATCTATTTTATTTTACAGTAGATCCTCGTAGATATTCTTCCAGAGATATTCTGGATTTAATACCATAAAGCATATGATCTAATGTTTGTACTGTTTGATCGATAAATTTTCGGTGACCCTCAACTAGCTCAATCTTCTCTGTTATCTCGCTAATGTCTCCCTCGATCAGAACCGTTTTTTCATTTGCACCGTATCTAATGTCACTTTTCTCTGAGTACTCCTTTAATTTTCTAGATTTTTCCGTTCTGTATTTGGAATTTAATTTAGAAACTATTGAAGCCAGCTTATAGCTGTACTCTAAAAGTACCTGTCTTTGACTGAATAAGTCAACCTGTGCTTTAGCAAGAGTCCTAATGTCCTTCATCTCCAACGCTAGGACCTGTACTTTCTCCCTCCATTCGGACCTTTCGATCTCGAATAACTTATTAAAATCTGCTTTCTCTGAACTTGACATTAGAATAGTTTTTTGTTTTTGTTTTTTCTTTTTGAAATGTCCACCACTTTAAAAGATTGGGTGGAAGATTTCTTAGTCTTTTCCTTAGGTGGATCTATTGAGGGTTCTACAAATTCAACATCCACGTTTAGAATATTCGATTCTATTATTTTGAGCGGGTATTTAAGTTTGGGCTTTAGCTCTACATTTATGCTAGATTCCCATTCCTCTATTCTTTTATTTATTTCATCCTCACTCATTGATAAAATATCTTAAGTCTAATATATCATCAGTAAAATAACCTTCCAATCTCTTTATCTTTTTTCCGGTTGATCTGAGATGAACGACCAAGTCATTCAAATCCCATTTTCTATTTTTTGTTATGTTATTTTCCTCTAAGAATTTTCCCCAATTAAAAACAGAAACCCCCTTACTTAGTAAGTCCATGCTTTTTTCTATGCCAGCTCTATCCCAATCGTACCAATATCTAACTCCTTCAACCTCAAACGGAAACTTATTTTCTATGGAGCATAGTCCTACTGAATTGTTCCAAAACCAGGAATCCATTGGTCCTTCAAAAACAGTAATAGGGGAGCTGAAATCCAGGGTCCCTATATTAAAAACATGGGAGATTGGATCAACCTCTCTAGCACGGTTTAAAGTTTCCTCGTCGGTAACTCTAAGAAGTTTTTCATATATTCCGCTCAGCTTATATGTTAGATACTTTGAACTTCCTTTAACTGATTGCATATTTCTTACCTGTAGACCAATTATCTTATCATCAGGTGTAAGATTGAATAAAAATATCTTTTCTTTCTTGGCATCCCAAGCAAATCGATTATCCATTTTCTGATGTCTCCTCTGGATGTATCTTTGTATGGTAGATCCGAAAACATTACGAAGACCTAGCTTTTCCATAAAATCAGATCTGCTGATCAGAATTTCGTTTATATCATTCTCGAAAAATAGAGAAATGTCGATATTACCATACACGCTTCTTCTCTTCCCTCTATTCTCATCTAGTATTGATCTAATCTCACTTTTTTCGTTGCTGGATAATTTTGAATATACGGAGAAATCCTTAAAGAAACTTATAGAATCCTTATAGATACCACATCCACCATTATAGCACTTATAAGCTAACGTATCTAGGTAAAAATTACCCCTTTTCTTTCTGGAGTCATTAGAATCCCCACAATACGGACAGGATACATTAAGTCTGTTTCCAGCTTTGTAAACTATCTGCTTTCCGGGATTACCTGGAAATTGTCTAGTAAGAACTTCTCTTACTAAAGATTCTACCTTTGATATCTCCATAATATAAAAAATGGGGGCAGCCCAGAGACTTGCCCCCAATTTATAATTTTAATTAAAGATCTGCGTAAAGATCATCTAATGATGTAGAAGACGACGTAGAAGGAGCTTCATACGAGGTCTCTTTCGGTGTTTGTCCTCCGACTTTAGTGTTAGAAACTTCTTCTAACATTTGCGAAGATGAGCTAGGGGTAGATACTGGCGGCTGCTGAACCGGATTTGGTTTAGAAGGTGCGGAAGAAACAGCTCCTACTATCTCGTTTACGATTCTTTGCTCTGGTACAGTATTTCTGATTACCGCCATAACTTTATCGTTTACCTCGTCATCCCAATCTTTGTAATCGAAAGATGATAGATTTCTAGGACCTGTCTTTAAGTATTCCAAGATTTTATTCATATCCTCTTGGTTTTTCTTCATTTGTGATCCTTCGATTTTAATTGGTGTTCTTTCACCTACGAATGAACATAGGTCGTAGTTATTCCACTCACCAACTTTTCTTACACTGATAGCAAATTCTCTACCTTCGAAAAGATCGTAAGGATTACAAGCATCGCCATACTCTGGCTGAAGCTGTGCCTCAATCATTTCATTTATTTTCTTTCCAAACTTAAAGATCATAATTTTTCCCTCTAAATCTGGGTTGTTCTTATCTTGTACGATTTGAACTAGTGAATAGAAATCTTCCTTTCTAGAAAAACTCTTTGCCAATTCTTGATCAGCTGCTGAATGTGAATTTTTCAATTTCCAGAAAAGATCCTTAAGAATAGATTTTTTACCAACTGTTGAAGGACAATCTACTGCAAATCCATTTCCACTTACTGGGTCGTTCAAATACACATAGTATTTGTGGATTTTGGATTTTGCTGGGTTTTCTGAATTAGGGATAAATCTGATTAATGATTTATAAACTCCATCCTTTCCATCTTCTGGATAAGGCTTGTAAAATTCAAGATCTTTCGATCCTCCTGCTTGGTTAGTCTTTGTTACAAATGACTCTGCGTCCAAATTAAAAATGTCTAAATTGCTCATGATTTTTTAAATTAATTTTAGTTTTTATTTAAATTTTTATTTTTGTTCCAATTCTTAGGACGATTGGATAGCCCACAATAAGAGGGATTGGATCTATGGTCCATCCCTAAGATTTATAACGTTGCGTGATTTTTTATTTATAACGATTCCGAAGATATCAGATCGTAGGAGAAGCTTTTTCGGTTTCCAATTTTCTCTTAATTTCATAAATTCCCTCTAATTCCTTTTTTAAATACAAATTAATCCAAGTTGCATCAACAATATCATCAATGGGTTTATTGACCTGTTTGGCTTTAGTTACCCATTCTTCCTTGTTGGTTGCTAACATTCTAGTAAATACCTCTAAATTTGTTTCGTCCTCTTTAAAATTACATAGAGCTTCGTAAAGCTCATCTTTTTTAGCATTGCCCTTTAATGCAAACTTTTTTATACTGGTTGGAGAGAAAACGTAAAACGAATCCACACCAACCTCTCTGATTATTCTTTCTCTTAGCAAAGATGTTGCCATCGAAATATCTATTAGTGCGTTTCCGTTCGAAGAGAAGCTTAAACCCTCCATAGCCACACTAAAATCTGAATTACCCATTATACCCTTAATGCTGTCCCAAAGTCCATCTACGATGCTTAAAAAGTACCCTATCTTCATTCTTTCTCTTCCGCTATAGTCTTCAGGTAAATCTTGTTTCTCTATAAAATCCAGAGTAAAATTTGGGTCACAGTCTAACCAGTAATATGGCTTCTTTGTGTTCTTGATTAGGGATTCTTTGGATCGCTCGGATCTGGTCACAGAACCCCATGTGTATACACCATCTTTAAGACAACAGAAAGCTGGCGAGTTGATCGAAAAATCTATTCCGACTAAATTCATTAAAATTATAGACTAGGTGGAACTATTTTTTGACCAGTGCTTCCAGTATAACCATATACTTGGGAAAGCTTATCGTAGCACTTCTTCATCTGCTCGTCAGTTAAACAGTTAACTAGGTCATTTAAAACTCTTTGGTCATTCCCTGATGCTGCTACCAATAGATTTTTCATACGATCCTTTTCTGTGAAAAGTGGCTGACCGTATTTCATCTCGTTTAGTTCCTGTAATTCTGAATACTTTTTCATTTCTTTCCTTATTTGATCTATATATCTTACTTAGCTTCTAATTTTACATCTAAGTAATTGAACTTAAATCCCATGGTAAAATTAGCATCCTGAGCTGCATTAGCGGTATAAGCAAATTGAAGTTCCGAGAATGATGATATTATAGCTTGTTGAAAAGTAGCGGATACAACTATATTTCCCTCACTATCCATAATTCTTAAAGGTAAATTCTGGATAAAAACTTGCTCTTGTGCAAAATTAACATACCACAGAATCGTATCTAGCAGTATAAAATAATTGATGAAGCCATCCACTAATCTAAACTGAACTGTAAGGTCCTTACTAAATAGATCCTGTATCGGTGTAGATCCTTTATAAGTGATCTTTTTACCTAGTGGTCTAACCTGCTCTACAGAATCCAACTGTAAACTAGGAAAGCTTATAGTCTGAATAGTGCTATTAACATACTGAGAAAGACTGTCATACGGAATCGGTTGTTTTTTAAGATAAGGTAAGTACTTCTCAACTATGATTTCCGGAAAGAATCCTTTGGGAAACTGAAAGAAAAAACTATTTTGTTTCGGATTTAATAACATATCTTATTTTCTTGTTTTCAAGTCGTCAATTGTTCCTGGAGCAAGTATGCCGTCACCCGCCTTGATAACAGCATCAACAGTTATATTTGGATATTTGATCCTTCCAGCCTTTCCTGGGATTAAGAAGTAATCAACAATCATGGCATCCTTCCATCCAATAGCTTTATATCCTGCCATTTCAGCGCTTAGAGCTGCTATGAGTGCAGCCCCAGTTAGAACTTGATTTGTTTGAGCCGAAGTAGGTGTTCCAACCGAAGCAGTTCCTGATGTTCCTGAAGCAGGCTTAATAGATTTAACCGAAGGTGTAGCTGGTGATTCTAGAGTTCCTATGAATCCGCTACCACTAGTTCCTGAGGTAAACGTAGAAACCGAAGCATCTCCGGTTGCTCCGGTTACAAAATCCTCCTCACCTTCCTTCTTCCAATAGCCCCAATACATAACAGAATTTGTGTTATTAACAGATCCAAGCACACTATCGGTAGAAGGGGAAACTACTACATTTGAGCCCTTTATAGCATTAGCCTGTGCTCTCCTTGCTTGTACCACAGCCTGAATTGTATTTTCTAGAGCATTCTTTCCTGCTGCAACTTTCTTTTTGGTACTATCAGTAACACTTTTAACCTCCGGGTTTACTGTAGTTCCGTTGGTAACAAAGAATCTTCTATCTGTCAGTTGGAGAATCTGTGTTGATGTAGATTCATCTATTTTGAAAGCTAATTCTCCCTTAACCGGATCCGCTAAATTTTTATCATCTAGTGCGGGAACCTGTATCTTATTCCCATTTGAATTGACAAATGAGATATTAAATTTACCCGAATTACTAAGGTCTATTTGAACAGGGTCTCCCGACGGTCCGCTTTTTACAAACGAGAACTTATAGAAGTTATCAAATGGAGATATAGAGAATGTCAATTTACCGGTTCCGTACGCTATAGTTTCTCCAGCACCTTTTTCTGAACTTAATTTATTGTTTGCAAATTTTAGATTGCTCACTGTTGCGGTAACAAAATTCTGATCGACAAAAACGTTTACGTATTTAACTATCTCCTTAGGTCTAATGTTCATAGATCCTCCTGAAACATTAATTTGAGGCTGATCATAAACTCTATTGTATATCTTCTGAACCTGCGGGAAATTGCTAAGTTGTAAAGGAGTTATAGTTGTACCCCACTGAGAAGGACTATTTGAAGTGTAAGTGGAGATTCTGGTAATTCTAGATTGATCCACACTGTTTATTAAGGACATAGTATATCTTAGCATAAAGCTAACAGCAACTCCGGCATTTTTAACGATTGGCCTATAATAATTAGGTGAGTCATATGCTGTGGTCTGGATTGACTGAAACTGTGAAGTTTTTATCAAAGCTGCTCCAATTTGCTCAAGAACCTCTATTTCGTGGCTTATATAGTAACCGTTCCCTATTGAGTTTTGAAAAAGAATGAAATCCTCAACAAATCCCTCGTTATCAGTTGCATAATATTCAAAGAATTGCCCCTGATCCGATTCCTTTATTGTTGCTCCTATATTAGCGAAAGGATCTTCCTGCTCTAAAGATAGGGTAGATATTTTAGCGGTGTTATATCTTTCATATCCGTTGAAATCAACAGTGTTCTGAATCTGCCATGCACTAATCCTAATAGGAGCACCGTACACAAACCCATCTCCGCTTTTACTTATTAAAGAAGCCAGGGTCTGTGGTTTAAAAGTAGATGAAGCAGCTAGATATTTATCACCCATATCTTTCAGATTAGGGATTTTAATCTCGAAGTATTTGTCGTAAATATTTGCTCCTATGTTTATAGGATTTGGATTTAAAACATAGAATTGTTGGGTCCCTTTCTTAATTACTATTTGAGAAACAGTAACATATGATAGATCCTGATCCTGGTATTCTATAGACATGACAACGCCGTCTATATTATTCAAATTATATCCCGCTCTGATGTGGTACCTTACCGAATCATAAACAACTAATAAGTTCGAGGGAAATGTTACCGGAAGACTTGATGTATTAGTTAGCTCGTCACTATAATCGTTAAAAGGTATTATGAGATTTGAATCCAGGGTAACAAAAGAAGATTCGCTTATTCTAACAACACTATCATCTGAAGTATTATGAGTGATTGAATAATCAACACCAGGGTTGAAAATCTGGATGTCATTACTTAGATATCCATTCACAAGTTTTTCATAGCCCACCGTGGTTGATCCTGTATTTACGAAATAGGATTCAGGGGTAGGCTCATCAGCATACATGTACTCCATTAGTAGAAAGGGAGTAATCTGAACAAATTTAGATGTTGTAGTAAAAGCCATTTTTTAATTTATTTTCCAAATTGCAAAAATCTAGGAGAGTAATGAAGACCAATCCCAACATAAACACCCGGATTTATTCCATTAGTACCCATGTTAAGACCATATCCAAGATTTAATCCCAGACCAAATTGTTTTCTAGCAGATTTCATTAGCTGTCTTGTTTCCGGACTGTCTGTAATATCAAAAGAATTGATCTCACTAAAAGTTAAATTAGGAAATGTTGTACTTACCCTTGTCATTATTCTTTTAGACTTTGGCTCCATATAAACCCCAGTAACTATATCAATACTTTGCTCTATATCCAGAGTTGTTCCTCCTGGAATTATCTCCGCGAAATATTTTGTTGAATCTGTTGAATCTCTCAATATATTAACCGAATATGGAACTTTACCCGCTATCTTTAATTTATTCTTTCCTTTTAGCTCGGGATTATGTAAAAAGGTAATAGATTCACTACCGTCAGGATCTTTATCCACCGTGGAAGGTATATTCTTAACCACCTCCCTGTATTCAACAACATATTGGATAACAGTTTTTGGAGTTGTCCCTCTCCCGTTGCTCTTAAGATCTAATTCTTTAATTAGATCCTTCTGCTCTTGTGTCAGTTCGCTAACTTTTAACTGGAAAGCTGATTTCTCATATATTGCATGATCTCTTTCTTTTTTGATTGTTCTAACCGAATCTATCGAAGCTAAATAATTATTATGTTCCCTTTTGGCCTCTTTCTCTGCATCATTAGCAACTCCGCACTGTCTTAAAAAAAGCAGAATCAAAACTGCTATTGCTATTAGCATAAATCCTCTAGATGTTACAAAATCTAGAACTTTTTTAATCTTTTCCATTTTAAACTATTTCTTTTTTTTCAGTGGCAATCTCCCACCTTAAAGTCAGAGGATCTAATGTCCCTTCTCCGTATTTATCAGAGAGTTCCGAAACGAAACGAAATTCCCTATCCCTGCAAGATTCCAACTCTCCTATAAGAACCGAGGATTCCGATTCTAGCTCCTTAATCCTCTCCTCTATTTTCATTATTCTCTGATGTATCTCCACAAAATTTTTAGATATATTGAGAATTTCTTCTCTCTCTTTGTTGGTTAAATTTGTCATGCTCGATATAATTTATTTTATTTTTAAGATGATGAGGATCCTCCTGAACCCGATGTTGATGTTGTTGCCGGTGGTGAAGTTATCGAATAAGCAGACCCAAGATTTATGTATCCGCTTGTTCCATTGCATGTCTTATAGAAAACACGGGGATTAGCATTATATGAATTAGCAGGAGGTAGATATGTGATATCTACGAATCTACATGTCTCATCCGATGTTGTAGTAAAGTTAGAGAACTGATAACATCCTGTGTTGATAGAAGTCCAGTAGTAATATACTATT
>Ga0214163_1000702_pt1 | contig 15131 bp, 14 predicted proteins | sample LakMenepilimnion_2_FD_153001 | JGI IMG/M metagenome (GOLD analysis project Ga0214163, IMG submission 153001) | Freshwater microbial communities from Lake Mendota, WI - Practice 15JUN2010 epilimnion v4 | ecosystem: Environmental > Aquatic > Freshwater > Lake > Epilimnion/Euphotic zone | place... | reverse complement strand
AAGAGGAATCAAACACCGAGTATCAGAATCATCTGATGATGCGGTCTGGCTGGCTATTCACTTTGCGTGGATCCAACGAGAACTAGACCAAAGGTGAGCACCCCTAGTGAATTCAAGCATTTGCACACGTTGCGAGCTTAAAGTATTGAAAATACGACAGCCAATAAATTCACCGCCTACTGCGAGGAATAACAAGTCCTGATGCAGTGGAGAGTATTTACACCGTGCGGCGTTTGCGCTTCAGGTGAAGCTGCGCTGTGCTGCGTTGGATCATAGCCATGACAGCTGCGACTTCGTCCTGTTTTTCGCCTTGTTTGAGGCTTTCAAGATTTGCCTTGGCACGCTCCAGGGCTTCTTCGACCGCTTTTTCGTCGATGTCATCAGCATTGATGGCCATGTCCGTGAGGACGCGGGCATAAGAACCAGTGATCTCGACCAAACCATCACCCACGGCCAGCTCGGTTGTCTTACCAGCTTTGGTGATCCGAAGTTCACCGCACTGAAGAGTCGTCACCAATGGAGCATGCGCAGGCAGAACGCCCATTTCGCCTTCAAATCCGGGAAGGACGACAGTGTCCACCTCATCGGAAAAGATGCGAGCTTCAGGAGTGACGATTTCGAGTTTAAGAGGCATGGAATATGTTCGTGGTTCTTTGTTCGTGGTTCTTAGTTGGGACTTCTGGCGTTCGAGGAGCTAACCAAGAACAAAGAACCACGAACCAAGAACGAGGATTTAGGACTTCTTCACGGAATCAATGCCACCCTTCATGTAGAAGTTGGCTTCAGGCACGTCGTCGTGCTTGCCATCAAGAATCTCGGCAAAACCACGGACCGTGTCCTTAACGGAAACGTATTCACCTTTGGTACCAGTGAAGATTTCAGCCACGTGGAAAGGTTGGCTGAGGAAACGCTGAAGCTTACGAGCGCGGAACACCGTGAGCTTGTCGTCGTCGGACAATTCGTCCATACCAAGGATGGCGATGATGTCTTGAAGGTCCTTGTAACGCTGAAGCACGCGTTGTACACCACGAGCGACGCGATAATGTTCTTCACCTACGATATCTGGAGCCAAAGCTTTGGACACAGAAGCAAGTGGGTCCACAGCTGGATAAATACCAAGTTCAGCCAGAGAACGCTCAAGCACGACGGTAGAGTCAAGGTGAGCGAAGGTGTTGGCTGGAGCTGGGTCAGTCAAGTCATCAGCAGGAACGTAAACGGCCTGGAAAGAAGTGATGGAACCGCTCTTGGTGGAAGTGATTCGCTCCTGCATCGCACCCATTTCAGAGGCCAATGTTGGCTGGTAACCCACGGCCGATGGCGTACGCCCCAGAAGGGCGGACACTTCAGAACCAGCTTGGGAGAAACGGAAGACGTTATCGACGAAGAAAAGCACGTCCTGGTTCTTCTCGTCACGGAAATACTCGGCCATGGAGAGGGCGGAGAGAGCGACACGGAGACGAGCACCTGGAGGCTCATTCATCTGTCCATATACCAGGGCAACCTTCGAGCCAGGCTCGCTGATGTAACCACCTTGAGGATTGAGCACGATGTCGTGTCCGTTCTTCTTCACCTTGATAACCTCGGACTCGATCATTTCGTGGTAAAGGTCATTACCTTCACGAGTACGCTCACCCACACCAGCAAACACGGAGTAACCACCGTGGCCTTTGGCAATGTTATTGATGAGTTCCATGATAACCACGGTCTTACCCACACCAGCACCACCGAAGGCACCGACTTTACCACCCTTGGTGAATGGGCAAATAAGGTCGATAACCTTGATGCCGGTCTCAAGAATTTGAGCGGATGGGTTTTGATCAACAAGAGCAGGAGCAGCGCGGTGAATTGGATAACGCTTGGAGACGGTTGGAGCCGCTTGGTCATCAATGGCATCACCAGTCACGTTGAAAATACGTCCAAGAACTTCTTCACCGACAGGAACGGTGATCGGATTGCCCAAATCGTTGACACTAATGCCACGCTTGAGGCCTTCAGTGCTGCTCATGGCCACCGAACGAACCCATCCGTCACCGAGATGGCTCTGCACTTCGCAGATGAGACGGGCTGGCTTGCCGCCGAGATCATAGTTGATCTCCAACGCATTGTAGATCTCAGGCAGCTTGCCGCTGGCGGAGAAATCCACGTCCACCACAGGACCGATGACTTGAACGATGTTGCCGATGTTGCTCATGATGATGATTTGAAAACTGGGTAATGAAAAAGTGGATCAACCAAGAGCCATCTTGGCTGTGGTGATTTCGAGGAGTTCGTTGGTGATGGCAGCCTGACGGAGCTTGTTGTATTCGAGGCTGAGATCTTTGAGCATCTGCTTGGCGTTGTCTGTGGCGTTTTTCATGGCCACCATTCGGCTGCTGTGCTCTGAAGCACGCGCTTCGAGAACCATCTGATAAATCGTGCCATTCACGTATTGCGGAAGCACGGTTTCAAACACAGTCGCAGCACTCGGCTCAAAGGTGTATTGAGGAAGTTCTTCACCTTTAATCTCTTTGGAACTTTCGTCAAAGCCGCGCTTGCCACCCAAAGTCACTGGATTGACGGGCAGGATTTGCTCGATCGAAGGAACCTGAAGAACGGTGTTGATGAAGTTATTGAAAGCCACCAGCACGGTTTTGTATTCACCCGTCAGGAACTTGTCCTGGAGATACTTACCGACTGAGCGGATTTCAGGAAACTTGGCAGGATCCTTAATCGGGAAATCAGCGATGATCGTTTTTCTCAGACGTCCCAAGCCTTGGGCTGCTTTGCGACCGATCGTCACAAACTCAACTTCACCTTCGAGATTGGCATTGATGACTTTCTTCAGAAGATTGGTGTTTAAGGCACCACAAAGACCTTTGTCGGTGGCAATGACCAAAACAAGAGTCTTGTCACCTTCGCCTTCTGAGAAGTAAGGATGAACACCCTCTTCAGCGCTCTCTTTGAGGCTGACGAGGATTTTGTTCATCAGCTCAGCATAAGAGCGGCCATTGCTAGCCTGATCCTGAGCTTTCTTCATCTTCGCAGCCGCGACGAGCTGCATGGCCTTGGTAATCTGGGCCGTGTTTTTGACCGATTTAATTCGGCGGCGGATGTCGCGGGTAGAGGGCATGGAGCTTAGAGCGGAGGGCTAAGAGCAAAAAGACTGTAAAATTACTTCCAGGAGGCCTTGAAGTCATCAAGGGCGGTTTTGATGTCGCCTTCAACGTTATCAAGCTTCTTCTCGTTGGCGAGGGTCTCGATCAGAGTCACCTTGCGCTCGCCGAGGTAGGTTTCGAGCTTGGCTTGGAATTCCTTCACGCGATCCACAGCGACGCTGTCGAAGTAACCCTTCTGCATGGCATACAGGGTGATGACCATGATCGGCAGGCTCTTTGGCTGATACTGCTGCTGCTTGAAGAGTTCCACAATGCGAGCACCGCGATCGAGCTTGGCTTTCGTCCCAGCGTCGAGGTCGGAACCGAATTGAGCGAAAGCAGCAAGTTCACGGAACTGGGCAAGGTCGAGTTTTGTCGTTCCAGAAACCTTCTTGATAGCTTTCGTCTGCGCAGCAGAACCCACACGAGAAACTGAAAGACCGACCGAAATAGCTGGGCGGATGCCTTGATAGAAAAGATCTGTTTCAAGGAAGATCTGACCGTCAGTGATGGAGATCACGTTGGTCGGAATGTAAGCGGAAACGTCACCAGCTTGGGTTTCGATGATCGGCAAAGCAGTCATAGAACCACCACCGTAGTTATCGTTCACACGGCAGGCGCGCTCGAGGAGACGTGAGTGGAGATAGAAAACGTCGCCAGGATAAGCTTCACGACCGGAAGGACGCTTCAAGATGAGGGATACCTGACGATAAGCCACGGCTTGCTTAGAAAGGTCATCGAACACGATGAGTACATCTTGGCCCTGATCCATGAACCACTCACCAATCGCACAACCAGTGTAAGGAGCGAGGTATTGATTAACGGCGCTGTCAGAAGCGGAAGCATTGACGACGACCGTGTATTCCATCGCACCAGCGTCTTCGAGGGTCTTGACCACACGAGCGACATTCGATTGCTTCTGTCCGACGGCTACGTAGATACAGTAGAGAGGCTTGTGATCAGCCAGTTTGCCCTGCTCTGCGGCTTTGTTCTGCTGAGCTTGGGAAATGATGGTATCCACTGCAATGGTGGTTTTACCTGTGGAGCGGTCACCGATGATCAACTCACGCTGGCCACGACCAATCGGGATCATGGCATCGATGCTCATAATACCAGTCTGCACTGGGACGGATACTGACTTACGGGCAATGATCCCAGGGGCGATTTTTTCGACGGGATACTGGGCTTCACCTTTGATATCACCTTTGCCGTCAACAGCCTGACCAAGGGCATTAACCACACGGCCAAGGAGGCTCTTACCGACAGGAACAGAAAGCAGACGACCGGTTGTTTTGACTTCGTCACCCGCTTTGATGCTTTCACCAGAACCCAGAAGCACGCAGCCGACTTCGGTTTCTTCGAGGTTGAGCGCCAAGCCGTAAAGGCCGCCTGGGAACTCAATCATTTCATTGAGCATGACATCGCTCAGGCCTTCCACTTTTGCGGCGCCGTCACCGATCTCGCGGACCACGCCGACATTGGACTTGGTGACCGCCGTTTTAAGTCCGGCGATTTGGGATTCGATCTCCTGGAGGATGTTGCTCATGGTAACTGCTTGTTGATGGAAAGAACTGGGGAACTGGAAACTAAACGATTAGGAAAGACTTGCCTTAAGGGCTTCGAGACGGGCTTTGACAGAACCATCCCAAACATCGCTGCCGACTTTAACACGGATGCCGCCGAGCAATTCGGGACGAATTTGAAAGTCGAGCGTCAAATCACGGCCATATTTCTGAGACAGACTGGTTTTAAGATTGGCCTGCATCTCGTTGGTCAGAGGTGTAGCGCACTCGACCACGGCAAGCTGACGCTCGATCTCCATCTTCACAAGACTGGAGAAGGCCTGCAAAATGCCCATATAACCACGAGGTTTGGCCGCAGCGACTTTACCGACAACATCCTTGGCGCGGGACTCATCCAGCTTTCCGTTAACCAAACAGGCACGGAACAGGAGGCGTGAGTTGCGGCGGGCTTCCTTGCTGATTTTCATGAGGAGAGTCGGTGACCTAGGCGGGTGAAGAATTACAGAGAAACCTGGGCACTGGCTTCTTGATTGATGCGAGACTGGTCGTCCGAGTTCAGAACCTTGCCAGTCACACGGGAAGTTGCATCAGAGACCATACGACCAAATTCACGCTTCAACTGGGTCATGAGTTGTTCGTGTTCGAGAGCTGCAGCCTCACGAGCCTTTGCGAGGATCAGACCAGCTTCATGGATGGCTTCCTGCTGCCGTTTTTCAGCGAGGGATTTAGCGGCATCGCCTGCTTCTTTGATCGTGCGATCAGCAGATGCATTAGCTTTATCGATGAGAGCTTGTGCGTTTTTCTCAGCTTCAGCGAGATCTTTAGAGATCTTTTCCAGCTTAGCCTCACCATCAGCGATGCGCTGACGACGCTGTTCGAGCATCCCAAGGATCGGTCCGAACGCGAATTTTTTGAGAACTGTGTAAACAGCAATGAAGATGATGACTTGCGCGATGAACTTCGGCGCAGAAAGTCCGAATTTCTCAGTCATTTCATCCACCTTACCGGCAGCAGCAATCACAGGCACGATGTTGGTGAACATGGGCGAGAGAAGTTCCATAGCAAAAATGTGGACTAAAAAAGAAGTAAGCTGAGAAGAGGGAGAGAAGAAAAGATTGCGGGCTGAAGTTCAGCCCGCAATCATCAAACTGATATTACTTGCTGACGAAGAAGGCAAGAATGCCAAGACCTTCAGCGAGAGCCATGGCGATAATGCCAAGGGTCAGGATGTTACCGAAAGCGCCTGGGTTACGGCCGACGGCTTCAACAGCCTTGGAACCGATGAGGCCCACGCCAATAGCAGCAGCAGCACCAGCGATGGCTTGGGTAATGTTTCCGGAAACGCCAACTGCGGCAGCAGAAGCTGCGTCAGCACCGAGGAGCATGATGTCAGTGATCATAGTGATGTAGTATTTTGTGTTGTCTCGCCTGCACCCACACGTTGCGCATGGTCCTACAGGCAAATGGTTTTAATTAATGATGCTCACCCTCAGGATGTTCATCATGGGTCGTAGAAAGCTGAATGTAAACGGAGCAAAGAAGGGTGAAAACGATCGCCTGAAGCAAACCAACCAGCAGCTCCATGAAGTAGAATGGAAACGGAATAGCCACCGCACCGATGAAACTCCAAGGGAATCCAGCGTTATCCAACAACGCCCCGAGCGTGTGAAGAACACTCTCACCAGCAAAAATATTGCCGTAGAGACGAATGGACAGTGTCATTGGGCGAAGAACGATCGAAACGATTTCAATCACACCCACGAAGAGGAAGACCAGTCCAACCACCATGCCCATGAAACCCTTCAAGCCACCTTTAGGACCGAAGGTGTGCATGATAAAACCCCAGACACCCATTTCCTTAATGGTAAGATAAAACCACACCAAAAAAGCGGAGAGCGCGAGAGCCAAAGTGGCATTAAGATCAGCTGTCGGCGGACGCAGAAGCGGCGCGTGAACTTCGGAGACCATGAATGGACCCGTAGCCTCACCAAAACCAATCGTGCCAACTCCCGGGATAAGTCCAAACCAATTGGACACCAAAATGTAAATGAAAAGTGTTCCCAAGAGAGGAAATGCCATCGGAGCCTGCTTCTCACCGACGATGCCAGCGACACGACCATAGAGGAACTCGATAACGAACTCGAACAAGTTTTGCGCCTTATGAGGAATCAACGACATGTTGGTCGTTGCCTTCTTGGAGAACCAGAAAACGATGCCAAGAACAGCCAGAGCAACAATAACAGAATTGGTGATGAATCCCAAAACGCTGCTGCCGTGGATTAATTCCGAAGCCTTGGCACTCACGTTGGCGAGTGTTGGCGAGGTCGGGAAAAGGGCAGAAGTGATCTCCATAGCAAGAGGTGGGCCGAAGTTGGCAGGCATTGTGTTTAGCCGGAGGAAAGAGAGAGGCAAGACTTATTTGTGAAAAATTTCACAAAGTCGTCCGAGGCTTGATCTTAAAGGTTTCCAGAGGATTTCCCCAGTGCCGGATTTTTCAACTTTACCGGGCAGCCGCAGCCCCCTCCGCAGCCCGTTTTTCGACCCCGAAAAGCCCTAAATGCAAAGATTGCAGCGGTGATCAGAACTATCGCCAAGGCTAGAGATGATTGCAATTCAGTGGTCATAAGAATGTCACTTACCATGAGTCAGGCCCTCCAAGCCACAACAAAAGCATAAAAGGCTTTAGATAACGACCCGCTTTACATGAAGGCTACGACACGAACTAGCGTTGTGCTTGTTTCGAGTAGGTGTTTGGATGGGTGTATGAAATGTTTTTCTCCTCTGGTTATTTTGTGTATTTTTCATGGGGGGATGTGCCGTGTTGAACGCTCCGCTGCGCCACTCACGCGATCTCAGTTCCTATCACACATTTTATGTGTCCAACCAGGACGGGGATAAATTGGAATTGGCACCCATTATCACTCAGAGCCTCCAGAAAGCCGGAATCAAAACTCAAACTGGCTTTTTGCCCAAAACTAATACTCCAGGATGTGCCATCATTCGCTACCATTACGAGACTCTACACGAAGGCGCCTTTCACCTAAAAAAGCTGGTGCTTCGGGTCATTGATACTCATACAGGCAAGACATTTAGCTTGAGTCTAAGCTGTCAAGAGCCCTCTTTGTTGTCAGATACAAACGAAGAAATAGTTGTTAAAGCAGTGCGTAATCTCCTCGCCGCCACACTTGGCCCTAAAGGTCACGCCCGAGGCTCTCTAATGGAACGCGAAACTCTCCTTTGGTAATCCCAATAAAGGAAACACTAGCAGATTTACGGAAGCGATTGACGGGCCAGCGAATAAGCATCCGGTCTGCTGCTGTAAGCTCCTGCTAGTAAAATTAAACCGCTCTTGTTCTTGAGATTAAGGAAGAACTCAGCTGTGCAATTGAAGTCTTACAAAACGGGCCAACGATCGAAGAATCAGATCAAGCTCATCGGACGCATGCCAACAAACCTCTCATCGGATGGATTTGAGAGATCCAAGAAGGATCCATTTCGCGTTAAAACTCAATTTCGATCGAGTGACAAAAGCTATTCTCCAGCAGCGGCTTTTTTGGCAAAACGACCCCTGGGTTTAGGAGCAGCTTTAGCAGCTTTAGGCTTGGCTTCCCGAGGTGGGAATTCCCATCCTAGCAGACGTTTTTCACCAGCTTTGCACTGAAGGAAGGCACTGAAAGGACGTCCTCGCTTGGAGATCATGCCTTCGATGAGGTCACTTTTTCCTTCCGTGAAAAACTTGATGGCATTTTCAGGACTGATTTCCTTTTTGCAGAGCACACGAGGCAGGCTACCGTTGCAGGCTTTAGAGTCCTTGGCTGCAACGTTGCAGATGTATCGCTCGGGCGTTTGATAGATTTCACCATGCTTCTTTTTCTTGGTGCACACCGGACACACACAAAGAGGGCTGGCACTGGCAAAATCAAAGGGCGGTGGCGCATCAGGATCATTGGCTCCACCTGGAAAAACGAACGCAGTCTTACCGTCCTCCTTGATCTCGATGCCTGCCACGAATTCTTTTCCGAGACGGCTTTTATAGCCTTCCATCGGCGGCAGAAAGCGCTTTTCCAGCAACTCTAGCATCTGATCTTCAGGCAGTTCGCGTCCAGCGATGACTTTATAAACACGAACTTTGCAGTCAGGATTTTTGCAGGAGAGATAATCTTCTGTCTGCTTGAATCCAGAGTGCCCACAGACTCCACATTTGGCTTCAAAATCGGGGTAAACACGATCTTTGGCAATCTTTTGGTAGGCGCGGGTTTTTTCGACGACGTCAGTCGTTAATTGGCGAATGTCGCGCATGAAGGAGCTTCGATCCAAACGCGCCTGCTCCATCTGACGTAGTTTGTGCTCCCACTGACCGGTCAATTCAGGACTACTGAGCGTCTCGATGCCAATCTGACTGATTTGATCAATCAAAGAGAGTCCCTTGGCTGTGACTGCCATCTCCCTTCCCATGCGCTCAATGTATTTGTCGCTGATCAGCCCTTCAATGACGGCGGCACGCGTCGCTGGTGTCCCAAGCCCGCGTTCGCTCATGGCTTCAGCCAATTCTTCATCATCGACCAGCCTACCCGCCGTTTCCATGGTGCGGAGAAGGGTGGCTTCATTAAATCGCGCTGGCGGCTTTGTCTGCATTTCAGCAGCCTCAACGTCGATCGTCTTGGCTGCATCGCCATCTTTGGCTTGAACGAGCAACTTGGCATTGTCATCCCCCTCACCAGTGGCCTCTTCGGCAGCTTTTTTTCCGTAAACCGCAAGCCAGCCCGGATCGATCAAGACTTTACCCACACTACGAAAGGTATCCTTTTCGATGCGAGTAATACGCACCGTTTCCTCAAACTCAGCAGGAGGAAAAAAGACGGCCACGAAACGACGTGCCACCATGTCGAAGAGCTTCTGCTCGGCTTCAGGCAATTCCTTGGGAGGAATTTGACCTGTCGGAATAATCGCAAAGTGGTCACTGACTTTACTCGTATCAAAGACACGCTTTGTCGGTCTGACCCACTTCCGATCAAGAGCTGTTGCTGCATGTTTACCCAAATCCTGCGGCAGTGCATTCTGATTACGATCGTCGTGGCGGGCAAAGGTCTGCAAAGTGCCCATGACTGTACCGAGATAGTCCTCCGGCAAATAACGGGAATCAGTTCGCGGGTAGGTCAGAACCTTGAATTTTTCATAAAGAGCTTGGGCGATCTGAAGGGTGCGACGAGCGGAAAAGCCAAAGCGATTACTGGCTTCACGCTGAAGGCTCGTGAGATCATAAAGCAGCGGGACGACCTGTTTGACCGGCTTCGTGGTCTGCTCAATACGACCCAGCTTACCAAGGCACCGAGCGACAATGGCCTGAGCTTGTTCTAGATTCCAAAGACGCTCCGGCTTCTTGTGCTCGTCGCTGTCATCCTTCTTGAAAGTTTCATCAAACCAGCGGCCTTCATATTTACCCGCAGTGACCTCAAAAAGGCCATGCACTTCGTAGTAGGTCTTCGAAACGAAGGACTGAATCTCAAGCTCCCGCTTGGCAAGGATGGTCAATGTTGGTGTTTGAACGCGACCAGCAGGAGTCAGACGAAATCCACCGTTGCGTGAATTCAACGCAGTCAGGGCGCGTGTGGCGTTGATGCCCACGAGCCAGTCGGACTCACTTCGGCACTTCGCAGCATCTGCGAGAGGCTGCATCTCAGAGCCAGAACGAAGCTTTTTGAAGGCCTCTAAAATGGCCCCCTGGGTCATGGACTGCATCCAGAGACGCTGAACAGGCTTTTTGATTCCGGCAGCTTCGACGATGTAGCGAAAAATCAACTCACCTTCGCGACCAGCATCGCAAGCATTGATGATGAGGTCGATGTCCTTGCGGCTCATGAGGCGTTTGAGCAGCTTAAAACGATCCGCACTGTCTTCGATAGGCTTGAGCTCGAATTCCTTCGGCATGATGGGCAGACTCGTCCAGCCCCAGCCAATTTTCTTACCGTTCACCTCTGGCATGGCCAACTCGATGAGATGACCGATGGCACTGGAAATGACGTGTGTTTCGCTCTCATAAAAGTCCTTCTCTTTGGTGAAGGCCTTCATGCCTGGCGCTTTCGCCAAAGCACGGGCGAGATCGGCGGCGACACTGGGTTTTTCAGCAATGATAAGGGCTTTGGACATGAGTAAAAGAACTGTAAAAGGCGGCGGGGGCCACCAAAGGCATCCATTCAGCCCCAATGTCAATCTTTTCGACGATGGAGACCGATGTGCCTGGAGCTAAGAAGCGGTAATCCCTATGAATCAGACCTGTGTCGATACCGTGTGAGCGATGCGACTCAAGGTCTTCGCCTTACCGATGAGATGGGCGATGGTATTCACACCAGGGCCACGAGACTGCCCACTCAAAGCAAATCGGAGTAGGGGCATCAAGGCCCCGGGTTTCACAGAACTGGCCTTGGCGCAGTCTTCGATGGACTGTTGAATACCGGCATCTGTCCATTCCACCAGATGTTCGAAAGAATCAGCAGCAGCTAGCAAGAGCGTCTTATTTTCAGGCTTGGCTTGAAGCTTGGCGACGACATCAGCCTCGAAGGGATAATCTTCACGGAAAAAGTAATGAACCCAGGCAGGAATTTCATTCAAAAGGCTGACTTTTTCCTTGATGCTATATACAGCGGCGGCGGCCATCACTTCATCCTCAAAAACAATACCAGCCTCAACGAGAAAAGGGCGGGATTCTGCCAGCAATGCCTCAGGGCTTAGCTCTCTCAAATACTTGGCATTGAACCAAGAGCATTTGGCGAGATCAAAACGGGCATTCGAACTGTGAATCTCAGCTGGCTCAAAGAGGGCGGTGAGTGCCTGACGATTGAGCTTTTCGCTATCCGTTCGAGGGGTCCAGCCCAAGAGGCAGAGATAGTTGAAGACAGCGTCCGGCAGGAAGCCGCCATTCATGTAACTTTTCTCAATCGCACTGCCTTCATCTCGCTTGCTCATCTTGGAGCCATCGCTGTTCAGGATGAGCGGAATGTGCGCATAGGTCGGCGGAGTTGCACCCAAGGCATTGAAGAGATCAATATGCTTCCAGGTATTGGAAAGATGATCTTCCCCACGAAAGACGTGAGTCATTTTCATCTCGATGTCATCGACGACGTTGACGAAGTGAAAGATGTAGCTCCCATCTGGCCGCCGAACGGTCATGTCTGGCTCTTCCGTCGGAGCGAAGGTGACGTCTCCACAAACAAGATCATGCACCGTGATGGCTGTGCGGCTAAATTTGAAACGGACAGCTCCGTTTTCCTCGGTGTAAACTCGGTCTGAGGCTACGAGCCTGGCCAAGTAGGCATCATAGATATCCTTTCGTTGGCTCTGAAAATACGGACCGTAATTGCCACCAACTCCTGGGCCCTCATCCCAATCCAGACCGAGCCAGCGCAATCCTTTTAGGATGCCTTGAGAGGCTTCTTCAGTATTGCGGGCACCATCAGTATCCTCGATTCGGAGAATGAAGGTTCCACCGGTTTTGCGGGCAAATAGCCAGTTAAAAAGAGCTGTTCGAGCACCACCGACATGAAGGTCACCGGTAGGAGAGGGGGCGAAACGGACGCGGGTCATCGGGTGAATTAACGATCAAAGAAAGACTCTTCCTCACGGTCAGCGACCTTGAGGTAGCGATAGAAGACTTCAAGCTGAAGGGTGCAGAGAACCTGTCTATAAACAGGATCAGCAGCGTCTCCAGCAGGCCAGTTTGGGCGGCCTTTTTTGAAACTACCATCGGGATTTTGTGCCGCGAGAATCTGGGGCAGGAACTGCTGATTGTAGAACTTCCACTCATCACCACCGGCCTGAAAGAAGGCCTGGGTGTAGTAATACCAGCAATAGAGATTGCAGTTTTTGTTCCAATCAAGGGGCTCTGCCTCGAGAAACTTGTGCAGGAATTCGATCGAATCCTTGATGGCTTTAGTTTTGCCTTTGGCCGCTGTTTGTAGAGCCAACGTGCCTGCACCAGTCAGACTCCACTGATTGTAGTGCTGATCGCGATTGGCATTGCCAAATCCGCCATCCTTGGTCTGTTTGGCGAGAACATAATCAACACATTTATCGAGAGCGCTGTGAAGGCCATCAATTTTCAGGCTGCTGTTTTTGGCAGCTTTGAGCGCTTGAAACTGCCAACCTGCGACAGAGAGATCCTCCCCGCCACTGTCTTTGTTGTAGCCATAAGGCTTACCAGCTTCGACACCGCCATAGGTCCATGACCCACGCTTGTTTTGGTTCTCGATGATCAGCTTCACACCTTTGACGAAGGCGTCTTTCATGCCAGGCAGCTCTTTGCTGCCAAGACGAGCCAAAGTGTACATCTCACCGAGAGCATATGTGGCGATGCCATGAGCATAAGTGCTGGCACCACTTTTGATTTCTTCACCGATGTAGCCATACTCGTTTTTGTTGGAAAGCTCGATGAGGTAGTTGATTCCTTTGAGTACGGTATCACCGTAAAACGGAGACTCAGGCGTTTCACAACGTCCCAGGTAGCAGAGCAAAGCCAATCCAGTCATCGCTGCCTTGTTTTGTCCAGGCCATGAGCCATCAGGATTTTGTTTTTGCTTCAGCCACTCCAAGGAACTGGACACAGCGCGTTCACACTCAGGGTTACCACCATTCTGCGCCAGCTTTTGAAGACGTTCCTGGGGAGAGCAACGACTGCGCATCGAAGGCGGCAAGCTGACGAAACCAGCCATCGCGCCCATGCCCATGCCGGTGCCGAAACCACCGCCACTGCCTGCTTTACCAAAGCCACCGCCACCCAGTGAGCCTCCGCCCATCATCGAGCTGACATCAGGCACATCCAACAAATCTGGCGGCGCATCAGGCAGCGTGATCGCCGAGTTCGCACTCGTGCTCACGATCTTCTTCATCGGCACGCTCTTGTTGATCGACGTGCGCTTCTTCTGCTGTACCTTGTGCTTCATCTCAGCCGAGGCTTGCTGCCCGGCCTGTGTCCCACCACCAGGAAGGAAATCCACCTGCTTTTGAATCAGCTGGGAACTCACCACAATGGCTCCACCAATCGCCAAAATGCCAATGTGGATGGCCAGACTCAGGGTCAAAGAGCCACCACCGATCTTACGCCACATTTTCACCACCGCATTCACCGGCTTTGCTGGCTCAATGTGGGTGAGCACAGGTGGATGATAGACTTCACCCTCATGATGCTCGACGGCTGCCGCTGCGACCACTTCCTCTTCCGCGCTGCCAGTCGGCACAGTGGCCGCAGGTGGTGGGCCGGAAACAGGAGCCGGAGCAGGCAAAGGTGCCGCCGCTGGAGCGGCCGAAGGTGTTGGCAAGCTAGGCGCAGGAACTGAAGCAGGCACGGGAGCCACGACTGGAACCGAACCTGTGCCAGAAGTTGGCGGAGGTGGCGGCATCATGCCGGGCTGCATCGGATAGCCGGGCGGATAACCCATCGGTGGTTGACCGGGATAGCCCATCGGTTGTTGAGGATAACCTTGGGGGTAGCCCTGTGGCATCGGATAGCCCTGGGGATAACCTTGTGGCATGGGGTAACCGGGCGGATAGCCCTGCGGCATCGGGTAACCTTGAGGCATCGGATAACCTTGAGGCATGGGCATGCCGGGCTGCATCGGATACCCCGGTGGATAGCCCATGGGCTGAGTGACCGCCCCCTGTGGAGGAACGGAGGCATCCGCGGGATTCGGTGGCGTGGGCTGATCAGGTGACGACGGTTGCGGGTCCATGAGTTAGAAAAATGCTAGGTATTGCTGACCATAACGAAATTATCAGGGTAGAGGCAAGCGAGGAATCGTCTTTCTCATGCAAATTTATAGCACTGCGGGGTTCCAATGTTGAGAAAAGAAGAGCTGGAGGTTAGCCGATTGTGAAGTTTGCTGTCATTTTCAATGCCACAACTTCCCCCCGGCTCCAAGCCACCTCCCCTACCCCACACGACAGGTTCAGACTTGGCTAAAGTCGGACTTTGGCTGCAACTGGCACCTTTGCTAGGAATCACGGAAACTCTGCGCCAGCTTTGGACACTTTTCAGAGAGGCCCTTGTCCGTGGTCAAGCTGGTGAAGCGACGGTTGATGTCGCTTTTATTTCCAAAATGATACAGGTAGCGACGACAGGATCTCTCGCTGGTACCATTATCAGCTGCATCGGGGCTCTATTTATCCTGCTAGCCTACACCAAATACCATTACCGCCCGAAATGGGCCTTTTGGTTTTTGATCGCTTTTCTGGCACTGGGATTCATGAGCCTACCAATCATGGGTTGAATTTGCAGCTCAGAGGAGTCTTAAGGGGACCTCTGGAAACCTCAAATCCCCAGGTGGCGCGTTGAAGAATGAGAAACGAGAGCCCTGTCAAAGGGCATGACACGCTACCGCAAGGCAGAACCAGGAGGAGGACTTCATCCCGGACGCCAAAACGCTCTGGGACTTCCAACAACGCCTTGAAGCCGAAGGCCGCGAAGGCGGACGCAAGCTCTTCG
>Ga0214163_1000695_pt1 | contig 15233 bp, 7 predicted proteins | sample LakMenepilimnion_2_FD_153001 | JGI IMG/M metagenome (GOLD analysis project Ga0214163, IMG submission 153001) | Freshwater microbial communities from Lake Mendota, WI - Practice 15JUN2010 epilimnion v4 | ecosystem: Environmental > Aquatic > Freshwater > Lake > Epilimnion/Euphotic zone | place... | reverse complement strand
TCTTCTCGGTGCCAGTCTTCTCGGTGCCAGTCTTCTCGGTGCCAGTCTTCTCACCGCCAGTCTTCTCGCTGCTTGCCTGAGGACTACCTTCACTCGCTGGAGAAGTTTGATCATCACCGATAGGATCATTGCTCAACGAATCCGAGTTCATCGACTCCGACGAGCGACCGCTGTTGTTATCTTTCGAATTTCGATTCTGCGAACCTTCAGAAGGATCAGTATCCTCCGAACCGCTCTTCTCCTTCATGAATTCTTGAATGCGTTCGAATGCATCCTTGTCCGAGTTCGCTGCTGGCGAACTCGGATTTTTTGCAGATTGCTTTTGACTTCCATTCTTGGAATTGTTCGAACTGGATGTCGAGGATTCACTTCCGGAGTTCTCCTGAGCACCGGATTCACCTCCTTCACCGGAGTTTTGAGATTGCGAATCCTCTGACGAATTGCCTCCTCCACCGGATTGCTGTTGGCCATTTCGATTCCTTGCGGAGTCGTCCGGTTTCTTTGAAGCTTGATTGCCCGATTCGCCTCCGCTACCCATGCCCGGATCTTGAGCCTGCTGCTCAGAGCTTTGGTTGGCTTTTTTCGGATCATCCTGAGGTGATTTCGAATTGCTACTGTTGCGGTTGCTCTTTCCAGGATCACGAGGATTGTTTTGCGGAACTTTGTTCCAATCGATTTTCTCGGTCTTAGGTTTACTGTTCGCATCTGCTCCAAGCTCAGCAGCAGGAGTCGCCTCATTAGGCTTCGCTTGATTATTTTGCTCAGCACTACCATCCTGAGCGTTTTGCCGACTTGCTTCAATGACGCGCACTCGCAGCGGGCTAGACTGGGCTACTTGTGGGCTGAATTGCTGGGAGCCGGGCACGTGATAATTATCTTTGGCAACCACAACGAGATCGAAAACATCGCCTGGTTGAAGCGACATCGATTCGGGTTGGAGCACAAAATCCAAGTTTCTTTTAAGAGGTTCTTCCTCCGTCGCTTCGAACAAAGTTTCTGCGAACAATTGCTTCGGCTCGCTGGGTCGCAAGCGATTTTCTACAAGCCCTAGTACTCCAACTTGGGTAAGACCGTAATCGGGATCGGTAGCAAGCACTTCGATCGAAACACTCTCATTGACTGGCAGATCGATGGGCCCGACGATGCCACTTCCAAACTCAGCTTCTGGTGGCAAGTCCGGGATTACTTTCACCGGGTAGATCACTGGATCGTGATTAGCTTCATTAAGTGAATTGGTTGCTTTGACACGGTAGGTCGATTCTCTTTTCTTACGATTCGTCGGATCGACCTTGGCTACCCAGCTCGCGGTAAGCTTGTTCGCTTCGACGACCATATCCACGGTCTCGCCAACGCTCAACAAGGACTTGCCTTGAAGTACAGGATCAAACTCAAGTCTCCCTTTTTGCATATCTTGGTTGGCCAATGCAGTAATGCTCGCGACCGTTCCCTCAGGAACTTCCAATTGCCCTTGCTGGATCAGAGTGCGGGACTTGAGTTTCGTGTAAGGAGGGTACACCAATTCAATTTGGTCGATGGCTACTAATGGAACAACTTGAATATCGACTTGAAACGGACCTGCCTTCGCATCGCCTGCGATGATCCAATAGGTAAGGGGTTGATGTATCCCCCCGAAGCTCTTTCCGAACTCGAGTTTATAATGAACGCCATGAATCTCTTCACGCAACGGCACCAGTTCGCCCTGGACTTGACCATCTGAGAGGTCGTACTGCAATTGCACCTTTTCGTTCTTGTGTAATCCTCGGAGGGTAACATCCACAAGAAGGGTAGAGCCTTGCATGACAGTTGTGTCGCCGGGCGTAATTTGGACGAACCGAACGCGCGTAGCGGGAGCGATATTAGCCCAAGGCAAAAGCAGGCGAGAAACGCTCGTCCAACCGCTCTTCGGACTGGCAAAAAAGTAGATTGCTATACATAGCAAGCAACCGAAGAAGGCAGCGCTCAAACGTACAAGGTTGGCGGTATCTGCAACCTGCGTTGCATCGGCACTTCGAAGAAATTTAAAGGCATACCGACCTATTTGATTCAAAACGCTCTTGGGCGGAGTAGCCGATACTTCGTTAAGTTGAAGCCAACTGATAAGGCTATCTTTGCTGTCAGGAATCTGCTTTTCGATCAACCGAGCTGCGTGCTCGGGATTAATTCTGTAGAACATCGGGGGAATGATTTTGCGGATAAACCAACCAACACTCCAAACCGCCAGCGCCCCCCAAATGGCCATCCGCATCCATTGGCTCATCTCCAGCAACCAATGATCAATCAACACGAAAGCAGTAAGGGTGAACAACAGAACCGAAAGCCACGTCATCCAACCGTAAAAGAGTTCCGTGCGTCGGATGTGCACGGCAGCAGTACGAACAAAATCACGGATCGGGTCTGGCTGAGCATTCCCCGGAAGAGCTCCCGGAAGATTCCCTGTGGGACTCCCCGGTGATGTACTGCTGACTGCTTGACTCATAGATCAAAGCCCCATACCGAGATACCCGCCGGACTGCTGTAAAGATTGCTCTAGTTTTTCCAACCGACGCTTCGTCTGCTCGCTATCTCCGTGGGAAATAAAGCGATTGAACTCTTCAATCACCGCTTGCGAGACCGTTTCAGCGAACCACTTCACGACATGCTGTTCCAACCATGAAACATTTTCTTGATCCAGCGTAACGTTGAGCTTGGTATTGACCGCTCTTGTATCGGTCGCATCGGTAAAGAGAACTCCTTCGAATCGAAAGGCGATCATCCCCGCAGACGGATTATTCGTCACATAGAAACGACAAAACGCATTGTGCAAGTAATATGCATTGTGAGTCCCGTGGGTATCAATCGCTTGCTTGATGCGACTCCACTTCGCCACAAGCCCAGGCGATGCATCTAGGGGTGGATCTAACCGCGTAACACTTCGGAGAGGCAGACAATCGAACTGCACATCGACGGGTCGATGGAACCCGTCGCGCTCATCGGAGATCCGCAATGCTCCGGCTAGGCTCGACTGATTGGGTTTCGATTCGCTACTGTGCGTACTGCCACTGCTCGCCTTACCACCAACCGCATCGCTACTCATCGTAACCTCTGCACTTCGTAATCTATGCAATTCGCATTATCTTCACTTCGTAATCACTGCGCTTGGGCAGCATCTGTGAAGCTAGATCCTTACGCTTGAGAACACAATCGCTACGGCGCATACGCTTGAGCAAGGATTTCCTTTTCCTCAAGCTTGTGCGAACGCAATGAGCCGGTTGCAGGACTTGCTGATTCAGGCCGGGAGATCAGCGACAGAGTATGTCGTTTCATAATCTCATCCCCCCAACGCATTTTAACGAATTGCCAAGCACCCATGTTGCTAGGTTCGTCTTGGTACCACACTACAGGCGTACCCTTGGCGTAGCACTCCAGAGACTTCATTACGTCGGCAACATCAAGCGGATAAAACTGCTCGATACGCATCAACGCAATATCGTCACATCCCAGCCGCTTTCGCTCCTCGAACAAATCGTAGTAGGCTTTTCCTGTACTGAATATCACGCGCCTTGTTGCAGATCCCTGGGGTCGGTCATCTGGAAGAATTTTCCGGAAGTGACCCGTAGCGATCTCATCGAGAGTAGAAGTGCAACCGGGGTGTCGCAGGAGACTCTTTGGGGTCAAGACCACCAAAGGCTTGCTCCATTTCGATTTCACTTGTCGACGCAGTAAGTGGTAGTACTGTGCGGGTGTGGATGGCTGGGTAACGATCACGTTATGCTCAGCGGTCAGCAACAGGAATCGCTCGAGCCGCGCGCTGCAGTGTTCGGGACCTTGCCCTTCGAACCCATGGGGCAACAACATGACAAGCCGGCTCAAACGCTTCCACTTGTCTTCGGCACTTGTGATGAACTGGTCGACGATGCACTGGGCAACGTTCCAGAAGTCCCCGAACTGAGCTTCCCATGCAACTAAGCCTTCCGGGCAATCCAAGCTGTATCCGTACTCGAAACCCAAGACGGCCGCTTCTGAAAGGGGGCTGTTAACGATTTCCACACGAGGCTGCCCTTGCTGCAAATGCCCCAAGGCCATGTAGCGTGCGTTATTGTCCGTATCATGTAATACCGCATGACGATGGGAGAACGTTCCGCGTTCGACATCTTGGCCGGTCATTCGGATTGGATGCCCATCTGTGACCAACGAAGCAAAAGCAACCGCTTCGGCAGCAGCCCAGTCCAACTTGGTTTTCCCGAGCCCCATGTCGCGGCGGTCTTCCAAAACTCTCGCAACCTTTTTATTGACATGAAAGCCAACGGGAACTTGACTGAGCTTGGCTAACAACTCTGCCGCGCGTTCCTTAGGAATCGCAGTCTGGATCGGTTCGCCCACGGGTTCAAAACCGCCGTAGTACCCTTCCCATATCCCGGTCATCGTTTGCAAGTCGTATACAAACGGTTCGCTCTTCGCTAAATCGAACTCCCGCGAGAGTTGCTGATGACGAGCTTCCGAAATCGCATCAGCTTCCTGACGCGTCATGCCGTTCATGCTCAGCAGGTGTTCTAGATAGGTCTCACGAACCCCCTTCTTCGAATCGATCGCCGCATACATCAGCGGTTGCGTGAAACGAGGCTCATCCGACTCGTTATGCCCCAGTTTGCGGTAAGCATACATGTCGATGACAACATCTTTCTCGAATTGCTTGCGGAAATCCATCGCAAGACTAACGACTTGAGCGACGGCTTCAGGATCCTCTCCATTGACGTGGAAAATAGGAATCTCAAGCATCTTTGCGATGTCGGTCGCATACGTGGTGCTTCGACCCTGATCAGGCTCGGTGGTGAACCCAACTTGATTGTTGATCACCACGTGTAGCGTTCCACCTGTCTTGTAGCCGGGCAACTCGCTGAGATTTAAAGTCTCTTGAACAACCCCTTCACCGATAAACGCCGCATCGCCGTGGATCAAGATCGTCAAGTTATCTGTTCGATGCACATCGCCATCGCGATCCTGCTTGGCTCGACATCGCCCCAAAGCAACCGGATTGACGAACTCCAAATGGCTTGGGTTAAAGCACAAAGAAATATGCAGCTTATCGCCACCCCTTGTGGTCCAATCGCTGCTGTAACCCATGTGATACTTCACGTCCCCACCGCCGCGGAAAAGCTCCGGGTTCGGATCATCAAAGGACCAGAAAATGCTTTGAGCTCGCTTGCCCATGATATTCGCAAGCACATTCAATCGGCCTCGGTGAGCCATGGCCATAACCACGTTGCTAACCCCTTGCTCACCCGCTTTTTCAAGGGACAAATCGAGCAACGGGATCAGACTCTCAGACCCCTCGAGCGAAAACGTCTTGTAACCGGTGTATTTCTTTCGAACGAACTCTTCGAAAAGTGTCGCGTCGGTCAATCGGGTGTAGATCCGCGTTTGAACTTCGCGGGAAAGCTGCAAACGATTCTCGGTCGTCTCCATCCTTCGCTGCAACCACTCTCGAATCGTTCTGTTGTCGATGTGCATGAACTGCGCACCGATCGTTCGACAATAGGTGTTCTTCAGTTTGTCGATAATGTCATTGAGCGTCCGACCACCCGTGTAATGAATGTTCGGACCTGTAAACGGACGCTGCAAATCTTCTTCCGTCAGACCATATGCCCCTGGATCCAACTCAGGCAACGTCTTCCTTGCAAATCCCAACGGATCGATCTTGGCAGCCAAGTGCCCGCGAACGCGGTACTCTCGGACCAACTGATCCACGCGCTCTTGCATCCGCGCCAACCAAAGTGCATCTGGCACTCCAGCGCTAGCTCCTCGATCCTCGTAACCCGAAGACGCCGCTGCATTTGCAGCAGACGGATTTCCAAGCGACGCGCTCGAAGACGCTGCACTGCCTCCCGGTGAGTGAGCGCCGGAAGCGTTAGCAACCGGTTCCGAGAGAACTCCCTCCGACTGCGCGGATAAGGAAAACTCCTGAAAGTATCGCCGCCATGACTCTGAGACGCTCGTCGGGTCGTTGACAAATTGAACGTACAAGTCGTCGATGTAATCGAGACTATTTGTATTCATGATCGAGATTGGGTTGGAGTTGCCGATGGGACTTCTTGTTGAATTCAGGGCGATCAAGACGCAACGCCCACTTTACTCGCGTTGAGTGTAGCCTAAAGCGAAAAGGAACGCCATTGAGGAAAGCGCAAGGCGTTTTCTAGCCCCACCCTGCGCTTCTATCCGCTGAGATTATACATGCGTTAAACGGTCGCGGTAATGGCGTTTTCCCTTCGCAACACAATGAATTCATGATTTCCACACCAAGATTCCATTCGGCGAACTAGTCAAGATAGGATGACTTTGCCGATTAAGGGAATTTTTCCGAAAGAGTTAAGTTTGACGATTAGCGTGCCGATACCACCAGATAGCCTCGGAGTCTCCTCCCCCGGAAACTCCCACCGGCCTGTTCACTTGCCGGCCCGTTCACTTGCCTTTCGCAACGGAAGTATTTGTCGTGAATCGCTTAGCTACCTTTTGCCTACTTTGCTTTCTGCTGATGGCCGTTGATGTCAATGGCCAGGAATTCCGCAGAGTTCGTACCACCTCGCCCTCCTCGAGAGCGACCGTTCCGGCACGTGTGACCGGAACTCCCAAACCAGCAGCACCACCTGCGAATAGATCGCAGTCCCAAAGCCTTCGAGCTAGACCAGCTTCCGCGAGATCGTTCCAAGAACCGATTCGCGAAGCCGTCGAAGCAGAGGTATATGAGTCCGATGCATATGACGATGGTTCGATGCAATACGGCGACGAAGTCGTTTTAGGTGGCGACGGCTCCGATGGCGAATATGTAGTCGGGGATTACCCCGAAGCATCGCACGGAGAAGTCTACTACGACGATGAGCCGATGATGTACGATGCGAACGGTTTCGAAACCGTTTACGGCGGACATGCAGGGCACTCCCGAGGATGCGCAAGCTGCGGAGAGCCAAGCTGCTCTTCGTGCGGAATCGGCAATCCATTCGGAGTTGATCTGTGCCACCCAGGTGGAGATCTTCCTGGACGCCAACTTTGCATCTGCTTGCCATCTCACGGCTGGGTCAGTGTTGATTACCTTGGACTTTTCGCAAGCGGCATGAACATGCCTGCCTTGGTCTCGACCTCCCCCGCAGGCACCTCACAAGCACTCGCTGGAGTTCTGCCCGGAGCGAATGTCCTGTACGGCGGCAACGACGAAGCCTTTACCGATAGCATCAGCGGAATCCGAGTTCGTGTGGGTCTATGGTCGGCAGTTCGACCTGACTTCGGTGCAGAAGGCGAATACTTTGGATTTGCCGAACAAGCCGAATCGTTCGAGCGATCCTCGACTGGAACACCGATCCTTGCCCGCCCTTTCTACAACAACATCACCGGTCTACAAGACGCTGAATTGGTCGCCTTCCCAGGTCTCGTCAGCGGAAAAGTTCGAGTCGATGCAACGTCGCGATTGGATGCCGCCGCCGTACGATTCCGTCACATCCTGTGCTGCTCGACCAAAGAGTCTTGCTCGCCTTGGGATTGCGGACCTATCCCTGCTCAATCCCGTATCGATGCAACACTCGGTTGGAGATTTATGCAACTCGATGAGTCGCTGAGCGTCACCGAAGACTTAACTTCCTTGAGCCCAAACAATCCTGGCAGCTTCTTGATCGAAGACAACTTCCGAACCTTTAATCAGTTCAATGGGATGGAACTAGGTTTCCAATGGATCGGTCGACGCGGATTCTGGACTCTCGACTCCTTGATGCGAGTAAGTGTTGGGATCAACCGCCAATGGTTGGAAATCCAAGGTAGCACGCGTATTCCTCGCGATGCGACCCCGATGAACGGCGGGCTGCTTGCTCAACAAGGTCGAAATATTGGAGTTGTTGACCGAAATGAATTCGGAGTCGTCCCAGAATTCGGCACAACCCTTGGATACCAACTAACCGAACGGCTCAAACTCAACGTCGGCTACACAGGTATCTTCTGGGCAAGCGTCCTGCGACCAGGCGATCAAATCGATACAACCGTCAACACGAACTTGCTCCCGCCAGCCATCCCAACGAATTCCTACCTCGGACCTGGTTTCACAGTCCGTGAGACGAACTATTGGGTCCAAGGACTAACTGCCGGCATCGAGTACCGTTGGTAAGCATCGAGTACCGTTGGTAAACTCGGCGCAATCGTTCCCACATGGAAATCTTCGAAGGCTTGCATCCCACCGTGTCGATGCAAGCCTTTGTGTCTATTTATGTCGCAAGCTGGACGGTTAGCTTTTGCCACAAGGTGGGTTTCTACTCACGCTCGGCGGAAACTTACTCAAAGCATCATAAGTCTGTCCTTTCAAAGGTTGGTTTGCCATGGCTGGTTTCTGGAAGCAATTGAAGAACGCACTTCAAGGTAACTCGATCGCTCGCAATGAAGCCCGAGAATCCGCGCGTCGCCGACTCCGAATGGAATTGCTTGAAGGCCGCGAACTCTTTGCCGCAGACATACAAGGGACCGTATTCCACGACATCAACAACGACACCCAACTCAGCCCCGGCGATACGCCACTAAGCGGCGTCGTTGTGCAACTCTTCCAAGACAACGGTGATGGTGTCTATGGGCCAACAGATACTCTTAAAGACTCCGCCACCTCAGCTGGAAACGGGGGCTACACACTAACAGCGGAATCCGTCGGGAACTACTTCGTCGTCCAAAACACACAACCCAGCGGCTTTACCCAACGCTTCGCTCAACGCGTTCAAAAAGTTACTATCAACAACGCGGATATCGCCATCGTTGACAAAATTGTCATCGACACCTTCAACACAACACAACAAGTCGTCAACGCGAACTTCCCCGGTGCAACTCCAAACTCATCGATCCTCGCGGCTCCAGAAGCCCTCGGAGGAGAGCGCGACATTTTCGTCGATGCAACAGCCGGTACCATCAGTGTTTCTGCAAACGGCACCCCGAAACCCGGTGAACTCGTCTTCGATGTCGGCGCCGGAGCTAACGGAAAACGAGTTGTATCTTATGATGGTCTCGACGGTTCTGCTTCCCTGAATTCCACAGGCTTGAATAACCTCGACCTAACCTCCGCCGGCTCAGCAAACGCGTTCCGATTCCAAATCGGTGGCGAAGCTGGCACACGATTGATCATCCGCGTCTACAGCGGTGCGAACGCTTCTTCTAGAGAAGTAGCGATCCCGACAACCTCCGGAGCGAATGCGACAGCTGACCTAATTGTCCCCTTCTCGGACTTCACTTCACTCGCCGGCTCAGGGGCTAACTTCGCAAGTGTCGGTGCTATAGAAATCGAAGTCACTGGACCGGATGCCGCCGACGCGATCGTCAACACCTTCAGCACCGTCGGTCCCTCAACCCGACAAGTCAACTTGGCAAACCTCACCGCAATGGCCATCGGCAACCAAGTATTCGCCGATCGCAACAACAACGGTATCTGGGACAACACAGGAACCAACCCAGAAGTTGGCGTGCCAAACGTTCAATTGCAACTCATCGAAGACTCGAATAACGACGGAATCTACAGCCCTGGGATCGATCAACAATCGATCACATCCTTAGGAGCCCCACAATCGACCACCACAAGCACCACTGGGCTTTATGCGTTTGCACCCATCCCCCAAGGCGCTTACTTCGTCATCATCCCCGCGTCCCAGTTCGCCAATGGTAATCCTGCGGCCGGCTACAGCGTCAGCTCCGTCGTTCCGCCCAACGCAACCAACAATGCCAACACGGCAGTTACCCTCGTAGGAGGCGGAGCGGTTACCAAACGAGTTGTCCTGACCCCTGGCTCAGCACCAACCACAGACGGTGATACGGACGCAAATACCGATAACTCTATCGACGTTGGATTGAACCCTAACTTCGATCTCGCCATCGAAAAATTCGGTCCTGCAAACACGACCGAAGGAGCAACGATTACTTATACGCTCAAAGCGATCAACAATAGCCCCATCGAAGCCAAGGAAGTTGTCGTAGTCGATAACATCCCAGACGGGCTGAGAGTGATCAGCGCATCGCTTAACAACGCTTTCGTGGCTGTGCCAGCTTCCGCCGTCGACGCTAACCCTTCCAATCCAGACAATGTTGTATTCAACGTTGGCTCCCTGGCTCCACGTGCCTCGCAAAGCAACATTCAAATCGTTGCGGCAGTCCTAACTGGCACCTCAGGCCCCTCATTGATTAACTCGGCGACCATCGCGACCACCGATGCGACCTTCAACGAAACAAACCTCGATAACAATCGCGCCGAAGTAACGACACTACTCGCCGCTCGAACAGTGGACCTGTCGGGGCGAATTTATGTCGATGTCGCTAAGAACAATGTCAGCGATCCTACGGACCCAGGGATTCCAGGAGCCAGCGTCTTTTTGACCGGCACACCGTTTACTGGCACGACTCCAGTGAACTTGCTGACCACCACCAATCAAAACGGTGACTACATCTTCAACAACGTTCAACAAGGAAACTACAACGTCCAAGTTTCCACACCCCCTGGCTTCTCCTTCCAGTCGTCTAACCCCGGAACCACTCAAGGTACCGCAGGATTCCAAACGATTGCGAATATCAACCTTAATACCAACTCGTCGCTGAACAACATCGGGTTTACTCGAGCCTTCAGCAAGCGGCTCTTCCTGGCATCCTCCGCGCCACTGTAAGCCATACGCCTGACCTGTCTGACCTGTCCGACTGCCCCAGCGCGCGGCGCGCTTCTCCCCCTCGCCCGCTGGCGGGAGAGGGGGCCGGGGGGTGAGGGTGGTGTCCGCGCAAACCCAAGCGCAAACGAGACTTATGCACCATCCTCCATCCTACCACACCACACTCTACGCAACCATGAAGACCACCTCGCCGCGACCGGGGACACAGTCCCGGGCTACGCGCTATGGCTTGTCTCGGTTCTCGGTACCGACCCGTCTGACCCGTCTGACCTGTCCGACCAACCCCCAAATCCTGGTGAGCACTCTTCCCGAACTACTCTGCCAATCTCAACACGCGGATGCGATGCGCTTGACTGTCCCCAATCAAGACCGATCCATCCGCATCAACAAAGATCCCATGCAGCCTTGCTAAACGGCATCGCTTCGCATCCCGAATTTCAGCCCCCGCTCCTGCTGGCCCGTCTTCAACCACTGGCCCGTCTCCCTCTTGCCCCGTTCCTGCAATAGTTTCGATCACTCCAGTTTTCGCATCGATGCGACGAACCTTATGGCTCTCGGTGTCGGCCAACCAAACATTACCAACCCCATCGAGCGCAATCCCCTTGGGCCCTTTCAACTCGGCTGTTTTCGCCAAGCCCCCCTCGCCGGCCGTCCCACTTTTTCCCGTCCCAGCTATGTGTTCGTAACGCCCTTCTTTCATCCGCAGACGAAAGACTTGATTCCCTTCGCGAGTAGCCAACCACATATCTCCCTGGGAATCGAAATCGATTGATCTTGGGCCATTAAGCGGTGTCCCGACGATGGGCGCCGCATCGGGAGTCGGACCAGCACGCCCAGTCCCCGCAAAGGTTTCGATTACCCCACTATCCATGTTGACTCTACGAATAACGTGATTGCCGATATCGCAAATAAACAAACTACCATCTGGACCAAACTGAATACTGTGCGGTTGACGCAGCATCGCTCGATCGGCCGGGCCTCCATCCCCCTGATACCCTGGCTTTCCTGTCCCGACCACCGTCCGGATGACGCCAGTGGACATTTCTATTTTGCGAACAACGTGATTTTGCATATCGACAACATACAAATCCCCTTTGCGATCAAAGCGGATCTCGTGAGGCTGATTGAAGGAGGCTTGCATCGCACTTCCACCATCCCCTTCGAAACCAGTCTTCCCATTGCCTGCAACGGTCTCCAAAATACCATCCTTGCGAATCCGACGAATTCGCTGCCCGGTGTATTCGCAAAACCAAATACATCCATCCGGACCTCGAACTACCCCAAAAGGATTGTTCAACTGCGCTTCACGCGCCGGCCCACCATCCCCGTCGAATCCGGCTTGGCCGGTCCCCGCGATGTTTTCAAAAACCCACTGTTCCTTCGAACCTTTTTGCGAACGTGACTCCCGTTGAAGCTTCTCTCGCTCGGCCTTGAGTGACTTTAGCTTGACTACCTTGCTATTCTCTTTGAACCCGCGTTCAAACTTGCCGATCTTTGGCAAAATGTTCGCTTGACAGTAAGGCTTCTCTGGATGCTTTGCAAAGTAATCCTGATGATATTCCTCCGCCGGAAAAAACACACGTAACGGAGAAACCTCCGTCACGATCTTCCCGCGAAACGTCCGCTTCTTCTTGTACTCTTCAAGCAATCCTTCAACAGCCTGCAACTCTTCCTGCGATCCGTAAAAAACGACGGAGCGGTATCGAGTGCCGAAATCAGGCCCCTGTGCATTAAGACTCGTTGGATCGTGCGCCTTGAAAAAGATCCGCAGCAATTCTTCGTAGCTGACAATCGAAGGATCGTACTGAACTCTCACTACCTCCGCATGTCCAGTCTGATCGGTAAGGACTTGCTCGTAACTCGGATTTGCCAACGCTCCTCCGGAATACCCCGAGACTACCGACTCCACCCCCCAGACGCGTTCAAAGACAGCTTCCAGACACCAAAAACACCCACCCCCAAAAACGGCATTCGCAACCCGAGGCTCTTCGCTCGCTCGCCCTTTCTCTACTTGAACTCCCCGACCTCGAGGAGCCGTATCACCAACGTCTTGGCCCAATGCCTCTCCTAGCAAGCCAAATAAACAGAGCACCGATAGACCGATTGTGAATAAACATGCCGAGCACAGTCGACTCCTCAGATCTAAGCTTATTGCCCAAGACTGCGTTTTGAACTCTTGCATGCTAAGCTCCCAACTTCAGCGGCCCAAGCGATCGGCCAACCTTCAAGTGATCGGCCAAACAAGGAACAGGTCAGTGAATGCTAAAAAAGAAACGGGTCAAGTGATAGAATATCGGTGCTGAGAAACAAAGAGAATCAATCCGATCCAACACGCCAGCGTGCCCCATCACTAGCGTTCCGTAATCGCGAACCCCCCGGTCTCGCTTGATGGCACTCATGGTTATCCCACCCGCGAATCCTAAAAAGGCGATGACCATGGCCATACAAGCCGATTGCCATGGGGTAAACGGTGTGACCCAATACAACAAAGCACCGAAGATCCCAGTCGATAGCGTCCCACCGAGCACCCCTTCCCAAGTCCGCGTGCTGCTGACATCGGGGGCAATGACACGCTGACTTTTCAAACGACTCCACAACCACTGCAACACATCGGAGAGTTGTGAAATTAGCACGAAGTAAAACAACAATCCCGCCCGCGATCCATCCCACAGCGAACCATCAGACTCGATCAACTTCAAATCCAACAAAGCAGGAGCATGAGATAAACAATAAACGCAGATCAACAACCCTGCTTGAATTTGCGCTGATCGCTCCAAAAATCGCTTGTGATCACCCGCTATCGCAATCCTCGCTGGAATGAATAGCGACGCATACACCGGAATCATGACGCTGTAGATCGAATAGAAGTCGATCCGCTCTCCCCGATACGAAATCCCGGACTGAGAAAGCCCAATGAGCAAATACTGCAACGGCGTGAATACCACCAAACTCCAAACCAACGCCCGATGGTCCCCACGCCTCGTCGGTGTCATCGTGATGAATTCTCGAAACGCCCAAAACGAAACCAACCCAAACAAAATGATCGTTCCAACCCGATGCAGAAACATCCCGGAAATCAAAATGGCAAACATGAGCCACCAAGCCCACAATCGCTGCACAAAACGATTGACCAACGCAGGATTCACCGACGGTGTTGGCTGATTGCTCAAATTTCTAGCCACGATCGACGCGACCGCTAAAACCCCTAACACGACGCTCGCTAACACAATCGTCGGTAAGTCCAACCCGGTAAGGTTTTGTGGCTGATCATCCATTGCGAAAAACTGATGCGTCTGAGAAACTGCAAAACACAGGTCGATCACCAAAAGGACCACAAGGCCTCCTCTGTTCACCTCCAAGCATGGTAACAAGAATCCTCCGAAATGCGGAGGTCTCTCACACTCACTTTCCCCCCTCCTCCTCCCACCTTAACGTTTTTGCAGGTCTTTCCCCTAAGCTACACAAGCTTCGAATAAGCAAAATCCACGGAATCTCTAACCATGCACCTACGAATTGGTACCCGGCACAGCCCCCTGGCACTCTGGCAAGCCCACTGGGTTGCTGACCAATTGAATTCAGCCGGACACCAAGTCGAACTAGTGAAAATCACTACAACCGGCGATACGACCACCACCCCATTGGGCCAAGGGGGCGGCGTTGGACTCTTCACCAAGGAAATTCAAAAAGCACTTCTAGACGAGCGCTGCGATATCGCTGTCCATAGTTTGAAAGACCTCCCAACCCAACCGATCCCTGGCCTTACCTTGGCCGCTGTCCCAAACCGTGAATCTCCAAACGATTGCTTGATTTCAACCAAGTTCAGAAGTCTCTCGGACCTCCCTCTGAACGCTCGAATCGGTACTGGTTCTCCACGACGCAAAGCACAACTGCTACACCTTCGCCCCGACCTCGACCTACAAGATATCCGGGGAAATGTAGAAACTCGCCTCGCGAAGCTGACTTCTCAACCCTTCGACGCCATCATCCTCGCCTACGCAGGACTTCAACGTCTCGGGCTCGAATCGCTGAAACTCAATCCTGAACACCTATGCGTCTTGCCCACCGACGTGATGCTGCCGGCCGTCGGTCAAGCAGCCCTTGGTCTCGAGACTCGCACCGAAGATACAAAAACCAGAGAAGCTCTCCTACCTCTAATCGATCCCGCTACACTGATCTGCGTCCGTGCTGAACGGGAACTGCTGCGTTTGCTCCAAGCCGGTTGCCTCGCCCCAGTCGCCGCTCACGCCACCATCGCCAACCAAATTCTACTACTCCGCGCAAAAGTCTTCTCCGACGACGGAACAAAACTGATCTCAACCTTGCACCATGTTCCTATCGATCAAGCTGCTCTCTCCCAAGCAGGTGCAATCAACGACGAGACTCCAATCTCCATTGCAGCACATGTTGCTCAATCTCTGAAATCCCTCGGTGCCGAGGAACTCATCGCAACTACACGGCTAAACCTTCCAAAAGCCTAGAACATCGAACCGAAGCGGAATCGCTACCAACACAAAGGTTGCTGAGCGTTCTTTAACCTGTGGATGTACAAACAAAAAAGCGACCTCGATTGATCGAGATCGCTTTCGATATTTT
>Ga0214163_1000694_pt1 | contig 15260 bp, 13 predicted proteins | sample LakMenepilimnion_2_FD_153001 | JGI IMG/M metagenome (GOLD analysis project Ga0214163, IMG submission 153001) | Freshwater microbial communities from Lake Mendota, WI - Practice 15JUN2010 epilimnion v4 | ecosystem: Environmental > Aquatic > Freshwater > Lake > Epilimnion/Euphotic zone | place... | reverse complement strand
CCGCCAGTTCGCGTGGCACGCCGAGCGGTTGAAGGCCTGGCAGCAGGTGGCCATCAAGCGCCTCATCATCGCCGAGATTCGCGGCGAGATACCAATCGCTCCAACCATGGTAACCGCAGAAGGCAATGCCGCTTTTGCCCGTCGCGGCGCGTGCGATGCGCACCGCGAGACCGAGCGCCTCGCCACCGCCGCGAGCGTAGCGCACCTTGCCGGCCCAGGGATGTAGATCGAGTAGTTCATCCGCGAGTTTGACCTCATCCGGCGAGGCGAGGGTGGCATAGCTGCCGAGATTCACGCGGCTTTTCACGGCGGCGTTCACTTCATCATCGGCATGGCCGAGTAAAATGGCTCCGACACCGCCGGTGAAGTCGGTGTAGCGCTTTCCGTCCAGATCCCAGATGCTGGAGCCTTTCGCGCGGCTGAAGTATGACGGCCAGGTTTGCGGATCGAAGAGGTGGGCGCGTTTGGAGAGAAGGCCGGTGCCGCAGGAGATTTTGGTTTTGGCTTCTTCCCAGAGTGCGGGGCCTGAAATCTCGGTTTTCGGCTTCAACAGCCTCAGTGCATTTTCGCGGAAAATGTCCTCCAAGTCGCCCTGTGTCATGCCGGTGTCTTCGCATGCTTCGCGGAGGCATAGGAGCGATTCGATGCCTACTGTGGTGTATTGGCCAAAGATGGTCAGTTTGTCAGTGCCGAGGTCGGGATGAATCCAAGTGAAGCCATCGCCCTGAGTGATGCAGGAGCCGCGAAGCTCGCTGACCATGTAATCGCTGCCCCAAAGCACGCGCTTCGGCCCGAGGATCTCAATTGCGGCTCGGAAGGCTCCGGCTTGCGTCACGGCAGAGGTGTCCACGGCGACGTTATCGAGGTCGATGAGGTGATGCAGGCCTTCGCGGGCGTGGCGGTAGTTAAAGCTGCGGGCGATGTGCGCGAGGATGAGCTGGCAGCGCGGGTATTTGCGGCAGAGACGGCTGATGGCCTCGATGTTGCGCGGATCGGTGATGCCATCGGCGAGCATGATGTGCAGCATCATGATGCCATCGTGATCGTGGCAGACCTCCCACATCCACTCGGGCGCGAAGGATTCGATCTCCGCCTCTTTCGTGTCCGGCACATCGGCGTAGAGGCGATACGGCTTGACGCCGACAAAGACACCCATACTCATGAGGCGACGCACCTCTGCAGGATCATCGGTGGGAGCTGCGAGCACGAGTGCTCGCGAATTGCTGGTCACGCCAATTTGCGATTGCAGCCAGGCGTTTTCGCCGACTCGATTGTTTCCGGCACTCGGATAGCCAAAGAACAGGCCTTCGACCTCGCGTCCCGGCATCCAGAGCTGCATCGCGGCCTGAAAGTCCACCATGCCGTAGCCACGATCCTCATCGAGAAACACGGGACGTTTTCCTTCGGCAAAATGGCGGCTGTGAAACAGATGCGTGTGCGCATCGAAGACCTTTTGCGGCACAAAGCCGTCGATGGCGCGATGCAGCAGCTTGCGGTCGGTGTCGGTCAGTTCGGTGACAAGGTGGAGGGACATGGAAAAAGTCTCCACAGTGCTTCAAGGGCTTCCACAACAGATTCATGGTTCATTGCCTGAACCAGAAGAGGCATTATCGGCGGCAAGAAGCTGGAAAGCAGCCTTCACGGATGAAGTGTTCCGCGGCCTTGAGAATCCGCGGACGCCACATGATCAAAGCATGACCTGCGGGCATCACGCAAAAGTCTTTGAGTCCTTCTATTTTGCCTCCTGCGACTGTGACCACGCCATCAGATTGCGGACCTAGCCAGTGACGAAAAAAAGGTAAGTTGGCTTGATCTCCCATGATAACGCCGACCTCACCGATGGCTGGGCCGAGGCTGCGTGGAGTGGAGTTTTCATCGGTGCCGAGTTCTTGAATAACGGGTCCCATCAGTGCGCGTGCGATGGGCCAATGACGAACACGGTCAGCGATCTCACTGCCATTGTTGGGCGGAGCTATCAAGACGCTGCGTCCGAGCGGGTAATCTGCCTCAGCTTGTGCGGCCCAAGCACGGTAAATGATGCCTCCGAGTGAATGTGTTACGAAATGAAACTTGGATGGGGCCGTTCGGTGGGCCAATTTTTCCAAGCTCGGAGCCACATGGTTTTTCACGGCTGCTGCGATGCTTATCGTGCGTGAAGGATAACTGATGTAGGCGACTCGATAGCCAGCTTTTTGAAACCAAAAACCAGCTCTGAGCATGCTGCAGGACGAGCGGCCTAACCCATGAATTAAAACAACGATCTCGTTCCGGCGCTCTGGTTTTAAACTCATGGCTGTGCTCATGAAGATGCCAGAACGAGATGAAGATCAGTCAATTTACTGCAACGGACGAATCCAGATGTTGCGCAGCCGGATGGGGGGATTGTTTTTGTGATCCTGGAGCCGGATGGGAGCGGCGGCTGGGAAACTGCCGCTGTAGTCCGTGATGTTTTTGTGCTTGGTCGGGCCCATGATCTTGGTGTGGATCTGAACGCAGACGCCATTCACAAAAGTGGTGACGTAGGCGGGCTCGATGACCTTGTCACCATCCAGTTTGGGGGCGGTGAAGACGATGTCGTAAGCCTGCCAATCACCTGCCTTTTTCACGGCATTCACCAGCGGTGGAGTTTGGCCGTAGATGCAGCCCGTCATGCCGTCTGCATAGGTTGGATTGTTGTCGCAGTCGAGCATTTGGCACTCATAGCGATCCATGAAAAAGATGCCGCCATTGCCCTTTTTCTGCGAGTTGCCTTCGGTGTGAGGCTCGCTTTTCCACTCGATGTGAACCTGGCAGTTGGCGAATTCCTGTTTGGTCCAGGAGTCGCCGCCATCGACGATGAGTTCGCCATTGTCGATCTTCCAGGCGCAGGGAGCCCACTCGTTGGTGGGTTTGCCGTCGAGGCCCTTTTTCTTGGACTGGAAGGCGTCGGCGTTGGTGCCGTTGAAGAGGATGATGGCGTCTGAAGGAGCATCGCCAAGCTTGGCTCCAGGTGTCACCGCTTCAGGGCGAGGGCGGTCGATGTCGTGGACTTTCCACTGGGTGCCGGGGATGATCGGCGTGTCGCTGTAACCAATCGGTGAAGGTTTGTTGTCAGCGGCCCAAAGGACCGAGCTGCCGAGTGCTAGCAGCAGGAGTGTACTGGATGCGTATTTCATAGGGTAGAGCGCGCAAACGAGCACGAGAGCCCGAAGTTGCAAGCGCCCAGCGTGGAAAGTCCATTCAGGCTAGATCCAGGATGATCTTGCCCTTGCGCCCAGATTCCTGAGCGCGCTGCATGGCCCGGCGGTGATCTTTCATGGGGATGAGCTCATCCACAGCGGTGAAGAGATCGTGATGGATGATCATGCGCGTAAGCGGCTCGAGCACTTCTTGGAGCTCTGCTGTGCTGGCTTTCTCGAACCATTTCGTGATCCACAGACCATGCAGACGAAGATTTTTGAAAATGAGGAATTTGTTAGGCACCTTCAGGCTGCGACGGCTCATGGCTCCGTAGGTGATGAGGCTGCCCTCCAGACTGAGGATGTCCATGAGACGGATGGCGCTGTCTCCACCAACGGCATTGGCCGCGAGTTTAACGGGTGAATGATCAAGATGGGCTTTGGCCTGGGCCAGCCCTTCATCGTTGTCGAGAAAAACGGCATCGGCACCGAGATCCAGCAGCTCTGGAATCAGCTCACTGCGGCGGACGAAGTTCAGCGTGCGCAGTCCTTGATGTTTGGCGATCTGGATCAAGGCGCGTCCCACGCCGGAGTTGGCCGCATTTTGAGCGACCCAGTCACCTTTTTCGAGTTCGACATGTTTGTTCAGCAGATGCCAGGCTGTGACGGGATTGATGCGCAGCATGGAGGCTTGCACGGGGTCGATGGAGGACGGAAGTTTGGCAAAGTGAAGCTCGGCTGCGGTGAGATGCTGGCTCCAGCAGCCAGCGGCGATGAGAGGCACGACAACATCGCCTTTTTCCAAGGAGGTGACGAGTGGGCCGACAGCCTCGACTTCACCACAGCCCTCATGGCCTGGAATGGCTGGTGGATGGGCTGCACGACCATAATTGCCTTCGATGAAATTGAGGTCCGCCGGATTGATCGGAGCATAACGCATCCTGACACGGACTTCATGGCCAACAGGCTCGGTCAATGGGCGTTCGATGATCTCGATGACATCAGCAGGGTTTCCTGTGACAGGGAAGGAAAGGCAGGAGGACATGCCTCATGCTGGCACAGGATTGGCAAATGCCAACTGGCACAGATTTACACGAGGCGCCCGGTGACGTACTGCTCGGTGAGCTTGTTGGCGGGGTTGCCGAAGATGGCCATGGTATCATCACACTCGACGACCTTGCCTTTGTAAAAGAAGGCCGTCTTGTCGGCGATGCGCTTGGCCTGCTCCATGTTGTGAGTCACGATGACAAAGGTGAACTGGCCGCGCAGCTGGGCAATGAGATCTTCAATGCGGGCGGTGGCGATGGGATCGAGTGCGGCACAGGGCTCATCCATGAGGAGAATGCGCGGCTGCAAAGCCACGGCGCGCGCGATGCAGAGTCGCTGCTGCTGACCGCCGGAGAGGCTGGTGGCAGACTCATGCAGGCGATCTTTGACCTCATCCCAGAGCGCCGAGAGACGCAGGCTGCGCTCGGCGGCTTCGCTGAGTTCATGCTTGTCCTTGATCCCGGCGATGCGCAGGCCATAGACCGCGTTTTCAAAGATGGAGCGGGGGAAGGGATTGTACTTTTGAAATACCATGCCGACATTGCGGCGGAGGCTGATGACATCCACCTTGGGTGTGTAAATATCGATGCCGTCGATCTTGATCTTGCCGCTGACGACACGGGCGGTTTCGACGAGGTCGTTGATGCGGTTGATGGAGCGCAATAGGGTGCTTTTGCCACAGCCGGAAGGTCCGATGAGGGCGGTGATGTCTTCGCGATGAATATCCAGATCGACGTCAAAAAGCACCTGATGGTCGCCATACGCATAATTAAACCTCTCCATCTGGATGAAGCAGCTGTCCGAGGTGTCTGGCGAGGCTGAAGACATGCAAAAAAATCGTTTTGGCTTAACTAAAAGTGCCGCGAAGATAGGATTCTGTGAGCTTTTCCTTCGGGCGCTCGAACATCAGCTCCGTGGGACTGAACTCGATGAGTTTGCCGAGATGAAGAAAAGCCGTGTAGTCACTCACGCGGACCGCCTGCTGCATGTTGTGAGTGACGATAATGACGGTGAAGTCGCGGGCAAGCTGGTGGATGAGCTCCTCGATCTTCAGCGTGGCGATGGGATCAAGCGCCGAGCAGGGCTCATCCATGAGCAACACATCAGGCTGGGTTGCGATGGCTCGGGCGATGCAGAGGCGCTGCTGCTGGCCGCCGGAAAGGCCAAGGGCATGAGCTTGGAGGCGATCCTTCAATTCATCCCACAAAGCGGCGGAACGCAGGGCGCGCTCGACGGCGTCATCCAGCACCTCGACATTGTTTTCGCCATGCACGCGCAGGCCGTAGGCGACGTTTTCGTAGATGCTCTTCGGGAAGGGATTCGACTTCTGAAACACCATGCCCACCTGTTTGCGCAGTTGGGTGAGATCCACATCTTCGTCATGGATGTTCTTACCTTTGACCAGCACGGCACCACGAGTGACGCGGGCGCTGGGGACGCGGTCATTCATGCGATTGATGCAGCGCAGCAGCGTGCTTTTGCCACAGCCGGAGGGGCCAATGAGAGCCGTGACTCGCCGACGCTCCACGGCCAATTGGATGTCATGCAAGGCGATCTTGGAGCCATAGCTAAAGTCCATGTCGCGGATCTCGACGATGGGGGCAGATGTTGCGGGACTGGAGGAGGGGTTGGACATCAAGAAGGGTAGTTCACTCACCACTTGTACTTGCCACGCAAACGCCGGCGCATCCAGATCGAGGTTGCAGCTAGGGAAGCAACGAGGAGGAGAAAGATGAAGACCGAGCCATATTGCGCACGCTCAGAGTACTCGTTGTGCGGGATTCGCGCAGCCAGGGTGTAAATATGATAGGGCAGGGCCTGCACGGACTCGGTGAAGATGCCAAAAAAACGCTCCACGCTTTGTTCCCAGTGAGCGAATAAACCAGCATCAGCTGGCAGGGGCGGTAGGTCTTTTTGCCAGGGCAGCTTGTCTTTGAAGGCCAGGGCCGCTGTGAACATGATGGGTGCTGTTTCCCCCGCTGCACGGGCGATGCCGAGGATGCTACTGGTGAGAATACCCGGTGTGGCAAAAGGCAGCACGGCACGCCAGATGGTCTGCCAACGCGTGGCACCGAGTGCCATGCTAGTCTCGCGAAAACCATGGGGAACAGCTTGCAGACACTGCTCACTGGCGGTGATGATGACAGGAAGAATGACGAACGCGAGGGTGAAGCCTCCACTCAGCACGCAGGTGTCCCAGCCTTGAAAACTCAGGTAAGTCAGACCCAGCGGGATGCTGAAAAGACTGCGCTCCAGTGGGGCGTCCGTCAGCACGGGGGCGGATAAAACGAAGGCACCGAGTCCGAAGAGTCCAAACACCACCGATGGCACGCCGGCGAGATTGAGAATCGCGAGCCGGATCATTTCCACACGCTTGCCTTTGCTGGCGTATTCGCTCAGATAAATGGCACTGCAAACACCCAGAAACAGAGCCACGCTCACGCTCACCACGACAAGCAGAGCGGTGCCGACAATGGGACCCAGGATGCCGCCGCCAGAGTATGAGATGGTTTTTTCCTCACGGAAATTTTCGCCCAGCTGCTTTTTGATTTCATCGGCTCCGTTGACATCGGTTTCCGTGGCGTTTCCCTGCTTGTCGAAGATCACATGCAGTGTGCCCGGCAGTTCGGTGAGGAACTTCACATTCACATAGGGAAACTCGCTGCGCAGGGTGATGGGCAGGCCTTTAACAAGAATGTGCATCACGATCGCTACGGTCACGGCGACGATGAAAAACGTACTCAGCCTCAGCAGCCAGCGCACAGTGGTTTCACGGCGTTGCACAGCCGATTGATTGCCGGCGAAGGGATTGGCCTCGGGGGATGAACTGTGGGGAGATGCGCTCATGCCTTGGGAGTTTCAAAACGACGGACCACGGCGCGTGCGCAGCCGTTGACGAGGAGAGAGATGGCAAACAACACAATGCCAACCATGAAGAGCGCCTGCCAATGGGCGCTGCCGCGAGAAACTTCGCCGAGTTCCTGGGCAATGATGCCGGTGAGTGTGTGTGCAGGCTGGAAAATAAAGCCAGGACCGACGCCAAAATCAGGAATGGCGATGCGATTGCCCGCGACAAGCAGCACGACCATCGTTTCACCGATCACACGTCCCAGACCCAGCAGAACAGCTGCGGCGATGCCTGATAGTGCGGCTGGAACGATGACGCGGAAAACGGTTTGCAGCTTTGTGGCACCGAGCGCGTCAGAGGCGTCAATGTAGGCCTGAGGGACGTTGTTGAGCGCATCTTCAGCCAGGCTGAACATTGTCGGAATGGCCATCAGGGCGAGCAGGCAGCCAGCATTGAACATGTTCAGGCGTTCCTGAATAGGAAAGCCCGGCAGCCAGCTCAACCAGGAGATTTCACTCATGTCTTTGATCAGATCTCCGAGCAGAGAAATGCCGATGAAGCCAAGCACTACAGAGGGGATGGCCTGAATGAATTCAATGACAGGTTTGATGAATTCCTTCTCGCGGTCGCTGGCAAATTGGTTGGTGTAAATGGCCGCAGCGACGCTGAGCGGTGTGGCGATCACAATGGCGATCAATGCAATCACAACCGAGCCTGCCAGAAGCGGCACAAAGCCAAAAAAGTCCTGCCAGGAGCTGTTGGTCAACCAAGCCGAGCCAAAGAAGAATGCACCAACGACGGTGATGATGGAGACGGGCTTCTGCGCCTTCCAATCTTTGATTTCGGTCAGGCTATCGCGCATGGCCTGGACGTGAAGAGGCATGTGCTCATGCACTTCTGCCAGGAGTTTGGTGGCTTCAGGCACATCGCCTGTTTTCGGCAGAGTCTTCAGAGCTCCGGTGATGCTGTCGGCATACTGGGTAATTTGTTCCTGGAGTTCCTCACGGCGCTCTAGCACGGGCTCCAGATTTTCTTGGTAGTTGGGCTCTTCCGTTTTGGAAGCTTCCGCCTCCGCCAGTAAATCAGCTTTCTCTTTGAGATCGGTGGCTGCCGCAGCTGCCTTGAGCAGCTTTTGTCTGCCTTCTTCCAGCGTGAAATGCTCCATGGCTGCTTCTTTGGTGACGAGCACTTCCTCTTTCAGCTCACTGAGCAGGGATCGCAGGCTGTCTGGAGCTTCCTCAAAGAGATCAGAGGCCTCAATCAGCTGAGTGTACTTTTGCTTGGCCTCCTTGTCCTTGACGGTAAAGGCCGCGCTGAGTTCTGTTAGAAAGGCGGGCATCTCAGCCGCCTCTGGAGATAGCAGGCTCATCTCCAGGCGCAGGCGGGCGACTTCTTCTGCCGAAAAAAGATCTGAAATGGCAACGGCTGCTGCTGCTGTGGCTGTTTCAGAGGCTACCTGCTGACGTATTTGATCCAATTTGGCTGGATCTAAGGCCGGTGTTTTTTCCAAAGCTTGGGTCAGTGCCTCGCGTGGCAGTGTGGTTGATTGCTCGATCTCACGCTTGATGTAAAAGGCGGCGTCACGGCGGGCGCGGGTGATTTGAATTAGCGGGTCCAGCGAAGTGGTGACGGCGCGGCGTAGTTTGCTGGATAGATCCTGATGCTGAGCCAGAGGGCGGTCCACGAGGTCGCAAAGCTCCAGACCGGCCTTGCGATAAATCTCCAACTCATGTTTGTAGGTGCCTAGGAAACCCGCGCCTTCACGCATCAGGAAGACCATGATCAGCAGCAGCACGATGATCGTGACGCTTGCGTTTGAGGCGAAAAAACTTCGGATCAGCTTCTGCATGTCCCAACCCATTGCGGCAGGACGATTTTTCCTGATGATCAGGTCTGCGAGGCTTATTCGAGTATTGGGAGATGGGTTTTCCACCGGGCTTGGGGGCAGTGTAGATATGAGTGAGTCCGGCAAAGGAAAAAGCTCTTCTGCCGGACTCGGTCTGCTGTCAATCAGAGGATCTTACTGTGCCAAAGACTTCGGCACAAAGCCGACTTTACCTACAATACTGTCACCTGCTGCACTGAGGCAGAAGTCGATGAAAGCCTTGGTGGTGCCTGTTGGCTCACCGTTGGTATAGAGATAGGTGGGTCGGGAGTAGGGGTATTTTTTCACTGTGGCTACACTTGGGGCGACGCCTTCAATCGTGACGACTTTTGTGCCTTTGGAGGCGGTGTAGGCAAGACCGACATAGCCGATGCCGTTGACATTTGAGCCTACTTCAGACGCGATCTGCTCATTGCCAGCCATTTTCTGGCTGTCGCGGCCATACTCACGACCCTTCATGGCTAGGCCGATAAAGTCACGGTAGGTGCCGGAGGAGGTGTTGCGGGTGTAAATGGAAATCGGGCCTGGGGTGCCGCCGACTTCGCTCCAGTCTTTGATGTCACCAGCAAAGATTTGCAGCACCTGCTTTTTGCTGAGGTCGCTGACGGGATTGTTTTTGTTTACGACGATGGCGATCATGTCCCAGGCAATCTCAAACTCGGTGAGTTTCACGCTCTTGCTGCGGCAGAGAGCACGCTCGTCGGCTTTGACGCGTCGTGAAGACATGCCGATTTCAGCAGTGCCAGAGGCGAGATTGGTAAAGGCCGTGGATGAACCTTCTGCGGCGATGTCAAAGCTGACGGCAGCGCCTTGCTTTTTGAATGCCTCTGCAAGTTGAGGAACAAGTTTTGCCCCAAGGGTGTCAGAGCCACGGACGCGCAGAGTCGTCTGAGCCAAACCGCTTAGCGTCGTGCAAGCCAGAAGGATGATGGGGAGTAAGGTGGATTTCATGGATGGTAGGGGACGATGACTGTCAAAGGCAGCTTTTGCAGAGGTAATGGAGTCTGGTATAGCCGCACAACGACCAGTCCGTAACCGATTTTAGCTTTGTGACAAAATATCCTTATGTGACAAAAGTGTAACATAAGAGAATTCGCCAGATGTGTGACGATCTGGTCACGTGTCGAAGTCGTCACATGGCGGCTGGGATGATGTGACAAAATTATCTCAGCCCTTCGTGAGTTTACATAAGTAGCTCAAAATCAGCTCCCCAACATCCATGCTCCGCATCAACCCAACACGCACACACTGGAGGCTCCTCAGCCTTTTTACTGCTGTGACTGTCGCCCTCAGCCCCAGCATGCCCCTGCTGGCCACCCCGGCGATGGAGCAGCTCTTTGGTATTTTAAAGGCTAAAGGATCACTGACACAGGCCGAATATGACCTTCTTGTTGCAGCAATGAAAGCTGAAGAGCAGAAGCCTGCGCCAGTTTCAGTTCCTGCAGCAGCGGCCACTGTGACAACTCTGACACCTTCTGCTAATGTGGAACAGCGTCTGGTGGCTCAAGATGCACGTATCAAAGAGCTGGAAGCAGCCCTCAATGGCACACAATCCAAAGTGCAGCAGATCGCTGCCACTCAGGACACTGCCTTGGAAAAGAAAATTGAAGCCCAAGCCAGCAAAGTCGAAAACCTAGAAAACGTGCTAATGGGCACGAAGGGCCAGGTCGAAGAACTCTCCAAGATCTCGGATAACACCTCGCCTTCGACGATGAGCAAGGCTGACTTGGAAGACTTACTTGCTGATAAATGGTATGAGCGCATGAAACTGCGCGGATACATGCAGTTGCGTGGCACCGCTGTCATGGGTGATGAATCCGAAGATCTGAACGTGCCGAATGATAGCATCGCCAACGATCTCGCCACTTTTGGCATTCGCCGCGGTCGTCTGATTTACTCCGGTGATGCCACAAACCATCTCTACCTGTATTTGCAGGCAGACTACTTCGGTAGTGTCAACGGAGGAACCGGCCTTCAGGCTCGTGACTATTATGCAGACATTTCTCTCGATCCTGCCCGTGAGTGGCGTGTTCGTCTTGGTCAATCCAAGGTGCCTTACGGCTGGTCCAATCTTCAGTCTTCCCAGAATCGTTTAGCCATTGAGCGCCCGGATGCTTTGAATGGCGCTGTTGAGGGTGAACGTGACATCGGTGCTTATCTGATGTGGGCTCCTTATGAAATCAGAAACCGCTTCAAAGATCTCGTGAAAATGGGTCTTCGTGGATCGGGCGACTATGGTTTGCTGGCCATCGGTGCCTATTCTGGAAATGGATTAAACCGTGCTGATAACAACGGCCAGACACATTATGTGGCCCGAGTTTCCTACCCCTTTGAATTAGACAATGGTCAATTCATCGAACTCGGCCTCCAAGGCTATACGGGGCGTTTTCTCCCTGGCACCTCTAGCATCAATGGCGTTAAGCCGATTGTGGATGACGTCAAAGGTCTTCGCGACGAGCGAGTTGGTGTCACTGCAATTCTTTATCCTCAGCCCTTCGGAATCGAGGCAGAATGGAACTGGGGACGTGGTCCTGTGCTGAGCAAGGACATGTCCATGATCACCTCAGAAAGCCTTTCTGGTGGTTACATTCAGGCCAGTTACCGCCACATCTTTGATAACCAGCATGAAATCATTCCATTCGTCCGCTGGCAGCATTTCAATGGTGGTCGCAAGTTCACCGATAACGCTCCACGTAATGAGGTTGATGAACTTGCCGTCGGTCTGCGGTACATCCCATATCCAGAGCTGGAAATGTCTCTCATGTATTCTCATGGCGACCGCACCAACACTAGGTCGGCTCCGTTTGATCAGGTTAAATCCCGTTATCTGAGCATCCAGGCCCAGATCAACTTCTAAGCCTATCATCCTTATCTGATATTTCTTTGCCGCCTTCGTCTTTGAGACGTTGGCGGCCTTTTTCTTTTCACAGCATCAGATGCAAAAGCTGCTCGCGGATCTGAGTTCGCCATTTAGTCAGGTAGGCAAACTTGGCCTGGATTGCCTGCAAATCGGACCACACGCCAGAATCAGCGTTTTGCAGGAGGGTATCACAGATTGGAAGGTGGGCTTCCAGCTGCTGCCATTGCTGCTCGATGTCCTCGTTCAGAGCTTCTAGAGCTTCACGGAGCTGCATTTCTTCATTCGATAGCAGCGCTCTGGCCAAGGCAGTGGTTGCTGCTTGTTTGAGCGTGGTGAACGAAATGCTGCGTTGCAAAAGAGGGCCAAGTTTCTCAAACAAAGACATCAAATCGGCCTCCAGGGGGATGGCACGCCAGGCTGTTTGTGAATGTTTTTCAATCAGGTGTTTCAGCCGTGTGACGGGTGAACGCAGGGTTTCCAGGGCGGCATTGAGTTCAGCACTCAGGTCGCCATCGCCACCGGTCTGATCTGGGTGGGCACTTCGAGTAGCTTGGAGGTAGGCGCTTTGCAGAGCCTCTTCATCCAGGTAGGCACGGGGAGGTAGTCCGAGGAGCTTGAAGCAATCTTCAGCCATGATTTACGCAGCAAAGCTTTCGCCGCAGGAGCAGGTGACGACCGCGTTGGGGTTTTTGACCTTGAATCCGCCCTGCTGGAGGTCGTCGCTATAGTCCAGCTCGGAGCCGCTAACAAAAAGGGCGCTTTTGGGGTCAATCACCACCCTCACTTCACTGCTGACGACCATGATGTCGCGGTTCGCTGGGCCATCGACAAGGTCCATTTTATACTGTAAGCCTGAGCAGCCTCCACCGACCACAGCCACGCGCAGAGCACCGCTTTCAGCGCGGCCTTGTTTGGTCAGCAGGCTGATGAGCTTCAGGGAGGCGTTCGGCAGCACTTTGATCAGCTTTTCGTTGCCGAGTTTGAAGTTGGGAGCAGGGGTGGACATGGTCGGTGAAGCTACGACTGACGGGCTGTTTCAAGCCTAGGGTTTCTGCTGGCTCTGCCATTGCTGGAAGGCCATAAGCGGGGCTTTAAATTTGGCGCCGCAGCGAGGGCAGGTGATGTCAGCATGGCCATCAGCAAAAATGGCGTCCTGATCTTCCTGCGGCAGGCGATTGATCATCGGAAACAGGCGATCCACGGAGCATCCACATTCGAAGATGTAGGCGCGTGTTTCGAGAAGGGAAAGTTGCTCCGCTTTGTCCAGCGCCAGCACGGCTTCATCCGTGAGGCCTTGCAGCCACTCGATGTCCGCGTCAGGCTCGGCTGAGATCTGGACGAAGTCCTCATCAGGCAGACGAAAAAACCGCGTCGGGCGCTGCTCGCTCTGGGTGTAGAAATGCTCGATAGCCTTAAGCATGTCAGCACCTTGAAAATCGATCATGCTCTGACGTGGGGATTCACCATGGCGGGTCGTCTGGGCGATGAAGAGTGATTTGCCCATGTCCCGGACGTCTTCCGTGAAAATGCGACCGGTGACGCGGCCGGGCGGGCGACTGCTGCCGGTGACGAAGAGATTCAGCAAAGGGTCATGCAGATGAATGGTCCAGGCACTGCTTTCATCGTGCGGACGAGAGCCGAGATGGAGGGTTAGCCCGGTGATGGCGTCTTTCAGCATCGTGTCCAGGGGATCTTCATGCTTCAGGCCGTGCTGCATCAGATGCAGGTAATAGTCCATGTACAGATCGCTGAATTTTCCCCGCACGAGCAGGCAGTTTCTGCCACGCACGAAGTAGCAGCGGAGTTCGACAATAGCGAGATCAGAGGCGGGCATTGAGGGCAGGGGAAATCTCAGTGGATTGGCTTTTTCAGCTTGGTCCTGGCCTCGGGCTCAGAGGCTGGAGATCAGGACGAAAATGAAGGGAAAAGTGAGCGGGAGTTTTTGAAGCTCCCGCTCGTGATCCGCAAAAAGCGGGATTAAAGGGCTTTGATGAAAATGTCCTTGTAGAAGCAGGTGCTCTTAGGGTCATGGCCTTGGATGGCAATGGTGCCTTCGCTCAGCTTGCGTCCTGGCATGTTTTTCAGGGCCTTCGCTGGATCCCAGCCTTCAGGCTCGGTGAATTCCACCGTGGTCTGGCCGTTGACTTTGATGGTGATTTTTTTGCCCTCAACGCGGATGTTGTAGTCGAACCACTCATCGTCCTTGCTGGGAGCTACGGGCACTTTGATGTGCTGGCCACCTTCAGGTTCTTTCTGGTCTGGGAGCAGCGCCAGGATGTTGATCACACCGTAGAGGCTGCCGGTTTTTTTCGGGTCGGTGTGGGTGCTGTTGACCTGGCATTCGTAGCCAAGATCTGGCCAGCCTTTTTCCTGGAACTGGGTGTGAATATAAACGCCGCCATTGGAGCCTGCGGTGGTTTTCACCTTGGCTTTGAGCTCGAAGCTCTTGAACTTCGCATCGCCATTCGCGCCGGTGTAGAAGATGTGCGCACGACCACCGCTGACTTTCAGCTCGCCGTTTTCGACGGTGAAGCAGCCTGGGTTTTCTTCGTTAGACTTCCAACCGGTGAGGTCTTTGCCATTGAAGAGAGAGGTCCAGCCGTCTTGATCAGCAGCAGGAGCGGTGGTGGACAGCAAAAGGGCTGCCAGAGCGAGGGTGAGGTGGTTGAGTTTCATAGAGGCTGCGCAGATACAGTGGGCGCTGCTGCTTGTCCAGCGGCGGTCAGTGAGCTCGTCTGCGTAAAGACTTGAGATAGGCATTGTCTGGCATTGGCTTTACCGGACGCTCGGGCGTTGCGATCATCTTCGTGACTTTCCCAGAGCTGCCGGTGATGAGTTCATGAATGATCTGCGCTTCGGGCAGGTTCTTCCAATACTTCTGCGGCATCTCGGACTGCATGGCCTGGATCTTTAGTCGGGCTGGATTGAAGATGCTGCGGTAATAGGTGCGCCAGAGGTCATCGTGAGCATCGGCGTCGGGGACATCACCTTTGCAGACGCCGGGGCTGAAGGTGAGATCGCTGCCGTCCCAGTGGGCGCATTCATCGGGAGTCAAAATGGACCAGTCCATGCCAACGAAGCGCTTTTCAAAGAAGGGCGATGCTAGGCGAACGATGCGATAGGTGGGCTCAAACCAAGCTACGAACTGCTCGCGCCCGGCCTCGCTGATGCCTATGAGCCGGAAGCGGACAAAGGCGTGCATCTTGTGGATGTCCCGCCCAACGGCCTTCGCCCAGACCTGACACTGCCGCGTGTCGGGATCATGCGGCATCGCGAGCAGGTGCCGCTCCCCGCCGAGCGTGAGTCGATACAGTAAACGGTAGAGAATGGCGAAGCGGCGCTCATCGGTGTGAGCACAGACACTGGCCGCGAGCGAGAGGAAGTCGGGCGGCACTTTGATGTCCTGCGCAGGCCTCGCGGCATAGTGGGCGCTGTCTTCCAGCAGCAAGCTGGCCGTCTGCG
>Ga0214163_1000692_pt1 | contig 15277 bp, 18 predicted proteins | sample LakMenepilimnion_2_FD_153001 | JGI IMG/M metagenome (GOLD analysis project Ga0214163, IMG submission 153001) | Freshwater microbial communities from Lake Mendota, WI - Practice 15JUN2010 epilimnion v4 | ecosystem: Environmental > Aquatic > Freshwater > Lake > Epilimnion/Euphotic zone | place... | reverse complement strand
CTGCATTTGATGCTAAAAAGTTCTACAATTACATTTTAGATTTAAATCCAAGTTACTATGTGGTGCCAGATGTTCTTGAAGATGCACAAAAAACAATTGTATCATTTCTTAATTGGGAAAATAATCATGACATGACTCCCATTAAACACATTCCAAAGATTGGTGTTGTTCAAGGAAAAACATATGAGGAACTTGCAACTTGTTATGCGTTCATGAACGAAAAAGCTGACTATATTGCGATTTCTTTTGATTATTCGTATTATCAGCAATCAGCATTAGGAAAAAATAAACTTGAAAAGTGTCGTAATGGTCGAGTAAAATTTATTAAAGACCTTATCCATGATGGTATTTGGGATGAAAATAAACCACATCATTTACTCGGGTGCGCATTACCAGATGAATTTAAAGAATATTATAGGGTAACTGGTGCAATTAGATCTATTGATACATCAAATCCGGTTGTAGCTGGTATGCATAATATTCGATATATACCTAAAATTGGACTTGTTGATAAGCTTAGTGTAAAGCTTTGCGACCTTATTGATGCATCTCTTTCATCAACGACTGTTAGCAATGTGTTATATAACGTTAAACAATTTAGAACTTTAAACAACTTATGATAATTAATCTTAGTAGAGAAGATTGTTTAAAGTTAGCAGAGACTCTAGACAATGAAACAAATGCATACCTCGTTGACGATTGTATTGCAACTTGGGATAGGAAAAACCTTTGGATGTTTAAACCTATTGCACATATTGTAGCCAAGAGTATTACGAGCGTGATGTTTGCAAATACAGAGACTCACAATGATGAAAAAATATTGTATGTGCAGCGTGTATTCACCATACCTGAACATCGAAAGAAAGGTTATTTTAGAGACATGTTTAATGAGGTGTATACAAAAGCATTTGATGGTGGTACACGTTATTTAAAATTGTTTGTTAATAACGATGCTTTTACAGCATACAAATCAATGAAGTTTAATCTTGTAGAAAAAACAAAAGATGGTGATTACTATATGGTGTTTATTCCGATGCTACATAAAACTTTAGAATATAATAACTTCCTCGGAACATTATCACCAAAAGAGTGGTTTATGACAACAAATATGAATCAATATTATATTGACTTGCAATGGAAATACGATACAATTAATTTATGATTATTTCATTTACAGGAGCTCAGTCGACAGGTAAGTCGACTTTATTGGAACGGTGTGAGAAAGAGTTTGGTGATAACTTTTATTATTTTCCAGAAATCACTCGAAACCTAAAACGTGATTTCGGATTATCAATTAATGAAGCAGGTGGTGATATTACTCAGTGTTTGATTATGTCCGAACATGTTAAGAATAATATTCTTGCAAATCATTATTTTAAATCTGAAGGCAAAAATACAATTTTAGATCGGTGTGTGCTAGATGGGTTGGTATATACTATGTGGCTTTGTAAAGAAAAGAAAGTATCAGAATGGGTGCTGGATTATGCTTTAAAGATCTTCGAGGAACTTATTGTAAATATCGATGTTATTTTTTATACTGATCCAGCTGATGTACCATTAGTTGATGATGGTGAACGAAGTGCTGATATTAATTTTAGAAATGATATTATTAAAATTTTTGATCTTATCATTAAAAAGCATTATTGTAATGGTAATAACGACATTTCTAATATTGTTATTTTATCAGGTACAATTGAGGAAAGAATGAATACTATTAGACACACCCTAAAACTTAAAGGAATTAAATATGAAAACAACTAAACTAGACAACTCAAATATTGATGTTCATCTTGGTAAGACATCACAATATAAATCACAATACGATAACTCTCTACTTGTAAGAGAACCTCGTAGTAATAATCGTAAACATCTTAGTATTGATGACGATAAACTCCCGTTTGTTGGTTATGATACATGGAACGCTTATGAAATTTCAGCATTAACTTATAATGGCTTACCTGTTACTGGTGTTGCGAAAATTGTATACTCTTGTGATAGTAAGTATATTGTAGAATCGAAATCCCTTAAGTTATACTTCAACTCATACAACATGACTAAACTTGCAGTCACACCTAGTGAGGTAAGAGCAAAGATAGAATCTATAGCTAGCAAAGACCTTTCTAACCTTTTGGAAACAGAAGTTCATGTTAGGATCTTTTCAGATCAGGAAATCGTTTTTGAAAATGTAAACTTACTCGATGAATATTATGAGAATTTTGTTACCATTGAAAGTGAGTATGAGCATATGTTAACTGATGAGTTCACTGTATATCAAGAAACTCCTGAGTTGATTGAGATGGTACCAAGTAATGGTGTAACTAAGAAGTTTCATAGTGCTCTTCTTAAATCTAATTGTCGTGTAACTTCTCAACCAGACTGGGGTGATGTATATATCACTTATAAAGGTAAGTGGGATGTTGATCCTGTATCTCTTCTAAAATATATTATCTCATTCAGAGATGAGTGTCATTTTCATGAAGAAATTTGTGAAACTATTTACAAACGTTTGACTGATTATTTGCAACCAGATGAGCTAAGTGTTATGTGTTTGTATGCTCGTCGTGGTGGTATTGATATCAATCCAGAACGTGTATCTCACGAAAGTATGTTGCATCCTACTCTGAGCAATGAGGAATTTACTCATGCAAAGACTCCAAAGCAGTAATTACATCTGAACATAAAAAAGCCCGCTAAACTTAATTAGCGGGCTTTTTTAATAATTATGCTTCGTAACCCTGTCTCAATCTTACTTGACGACCAACTGTTCTAAAATAAACGTTAGTTGAAGATAAACCACTGAACACCAAATTATATGCACCACTTTGAAGTGTAATCATTGGGTTATCAACTACCGAATACCCGTCACCAAGAACAACAGCTGATAAACTATTAGCAGATACCACTAATGTGGTTGTTACAAAGTTTGGATCGTTAAATTTAACTGTTGCAGATAAGCCTGAAGTTGAGGTTAGGTAAGATGATGCAATGTAACCATATACAACTGTACTACCACGGTTTGATGGGATTGTAAGCGAAATACCTGTTGATGTTGCTGATAGTGTGTTAGTTAATCCAGAACGGCCTGCTGCAAAGGCTAGAGACATCGGATTTAATGAAGCTGAACCACTAAGTGGGACTGCACCGAGTTGTGTATCTGCAGAAAGATTTAACGTGCAAGTAATAGCAGATGTAGCACCGTTGAATGTAGCACTCTGCACTGTTGTTGAAATTGGAAGGAGATATTCGTAAGCCATATTAATATTTATGGATCGACGTGAAATTTTTTACAATAAAAAACCCTTGGTAGAGCAATCTACCAAGGGTCGAAAAACAAACTAATTGTTTTTACATATAGACTGATTGTACACCAGGAGTGAAAGCAGTACCAAGGCCTTGAACAAGCACTAAATGGTAGTAAAGATTTGCACCGAAGATATTATCGACAACACCATAACGTGTAAGCAAGCCTACGCGTGGAGCGAAATCGTTAGGACCAATGGTTCTTTGTACCATGATAGGGATGTATGGGCAATAGATGATACCTGTATCATAGAATTCAGGTCCCTTGTAACCAAGAAGAGCATACTCAATAGCTGGGCTATTTGCAGTATATCCTGTATTGGAATAACCTGGGTTCTGAACTTCTGTACGAGTATCACGGTAAACTGTGAAACGACCACCAACTGTACCTACCTTAGCAATACCTACGCCTTGTGTGCTAACGTTACCGTTAACAGACATCCACTGGAACTCAGGGAGCATTTCAAGGATTGCGCACACTTTTGGTGTGGCAACGATGAAGTTTGCAGCCCCGCGTCTGTTGCGGACAGCGATTTTGTTTGCCTCGATAATAAGTTTTTGATAGAAGTCACGGTTACGTTCTGCTAACCAACGGCCATCAGCTGATGCTGGACTCCAGAAAGAGTAACCTGCGCCGGAACCTGCATTGAGTGCTGATTGGATCATTCTCATAATCATTTCACGGTCGATTTCAGCCTGAATTTCATACGACATTGCGTTAGTTAATTCAGCATCTACATCGATACCGTTCATGTTTTTGAGATCCTGTTCAAGCTCAATAGACCAGCGGGCACCTAATCTGCGTGTCCCTGCTTCAACTGCTGTCTTCTCGAAGCTAACTTCTACTGTTGGAATGTTGGAGTTGATTTCGAAATTCTTAAGAATTTCAGCAACACCTGTATCAGCTGCATTGAATGCCCAAGCACTGTTACCAGTCAACGAAGTTGACGAAGTACCGGTGTAACGGGTTTCAAGGAACTGATATCCAAGTTCGTTAGAGAGGTTACCTGTACCTGTAGCATAGTTAACTTGCTGCTGGCTATGATAGCCAGAAGCTGCAACTGTACCAGGAGCGTCGATGCTATTGCTACCACCAAGTGTGGTATTACCATACTTGTAACGGAGAGCAAATGCAAGGCCGACTGGACCAGACATAGGTTGTACCCCAACGATTTCATTAGAAATAAGCTCTGGGAATGTACGTCTAATCATTGGAATCAAGATCTTTGGAAGACGTGCATCACCGGTTGCATAGGAGTCACTGTTTGGAACAGCACCACCATAACCACCTAGATTTGAACCGTTGTTGGTGAAGGCAGAGCCTGTACCACCTGCAACGTTTGCTTCTTGGAAACAGTACTGCTCTTGGTTTTCAAGAAGCATCGCTGTTGACAAGCGTCTGTAAGAGTCTTCAATAGGAGCAACTGTGTCTGACGAATAGTCAAGCACTGGAGCCCACTTCTCAAGGAGCGCGGAGGCTCTTGATTCATTGATGAACGATACTGGAGCGTTAATTTTTTTCATATTTTTTATCATTTGGATCTCATGGGATTGATTACCCAAGCAACTCAAGTCTTACGACTTCATTAATTTTTATCGTGTCTTATTTAGTTCACCCAAATAAGACGAAATTAGTGGGTCTTGCTTCTGCGATTTATTACTTTCAGTAACAACTCTTGGAGCATCACTCTTAACTGTTCTTTTGCTAAATGCATCTTCTCTGATAACTTCGAGCTGTTCAGCTTCTTTCTTATCAAAGAGTTTTGATACATAATCAAAATTTTCTTTTACAAACTTAAGATCTTTATCAGAAAGGATCTTCTTAAGATATTCTTTCTTCGAATCAGGCATCTTAGCTGTATTTGATTCAATGAATACACTTTTCTTCATTGATTCGATTTCTTTCTTAAGCTTGTTGTTTTCACTAACAAGTGAATCAACCTTTGTTGTTGCTTCATCAATTTGATGTTTACCTTCAACAACTGCATCTTTAATTGACTCTGTCATAAGAGCAGAATCAATTGCAAGTGTTTTTCTAAGACCTTCAAGTACTGCTAAAGCTTGCTTATTTTTTGTTGCTTCTTCAATAGCTACTGTTGGAATAGATTCTTCGATGTATGCATCGATATATGTTGAAAGAGACTCAACTAACTGAGATTTAAATACACCTGCAGACTCATTAAGTTCTTTTTCATACTTCTTAACAATGTTAACAAGCTTCTTTGAATTGTTTTGATCAATAGCTTCAACAACTTTAGTTAGCTTGTTAGAATGATCACTATTAATAGCTTCTAGAAGACTTGTAAGCTTAGATGCATACAAGTTATCTTGTTTTGTTAATGCACTTTCAACATGAAGCTTGATTTTTTCATTGAACGCAGTTTCAATCGTATTCAACGATTCTTCAGATAAGAGATTTTGAGGTATTAGGTCCTTTAACATAAATTAAAAAAGTGTTGGCTTAACTGCTTGTGAAATTTTAGCTTGAAGTTTGGTTTCAACTACTTGCTTTAAGTATTTATTGGCCTCAGCATAATTTTCTTCGCTAACACACTTAATAAAGTTTGCAAGTAAAACATTTTCTTTGACAACCTTTTTATTCTTTTTATCTTTGATTGCCTTTTTCATGGATTCCTTTTTGTTACCATCTTTATCCACATCTAGAAAGTCTGGCTTTGAACCCTTTTTAGCTTTTTTATTAGCTACCATTTTTTTGGTAGCACCTTTTGACTTTTTGTGTGTTTTAGCCTTTGCCATAAAGATATTTATAGTTTAGAGATAAATTTTAAGATCTGCTCCGTTAAATATTTTTCAACTTCCTTTTTAGGTAGGGTTGAAATATTATTTTCGAACTTTGTATACAACTCTTCAAACTTACCATCTACATCTAATACAAATTGTTTTGATTCTAAAATACCATTTACAAAAGCTTTTGGACAAGAAGGATCAGCCACACAGTCAACAGCAATAAGTTTCATATTACGAACTGTATTATAGTCTGAACCCTCTTCAAGTGTACCTAATGCTCGTGAAGACATACCAACTTTAACACCATCGTTGATTAGAGACTTAACAATTAAACCACATGGGGTAGAAAGTACCTTTGACTTACCAACAATAACATTACCATCTTCATACATCTCAGTTACAAGATGACAAGCTCTTTCAAGATCAACATCTGCAGATGCTGGGTGGTTTAATTCTCCCATTGCTCTCTGAGTTTTAATCATTTCTTCTGTGTAACGTTTAACTTCACGTTGAAGTTCGTGTTTAGGATATTTTCTATTGTTTTTGTTAACGTCTTCCGACATCATGTAAGGACCTCTAATAAAAAGCGATGAAGGGCTATTTCTATTTTGTTCTTCGTAGATGTATTCGAATTCTTCTTTGATTGGTTTTTCTACTAGTAGGTTTAAACGCATAGCCATATATTTATTTATTTATTAACAGTTAGTTGTTTTTCTGTAATTATTATAAATGTTAAACCTTTTTTACTACACCATTCACGTGCAGCGTGCCATTTAGCTTGGTTAGTTACCCACATTGTTTGCTCGTAAATTTAATTAGATTTTTTACGGTATTTTGTTTTTGGTGGGTTTAATTGACTGGAAGGTTTGATTTCAACAAGATATTTTTTTGTTGTGCTACCCTCTTTTATCATAACAAAATTATCTACAAAATATCGATGCATTTTATTATCAAGTGGGTTGATATATGGTACAATTACGTTTTCACTACCCCATTTTAATACATTCTCATTTACATCACAAAACTTCATAAACCGAAGTTCGAGAGATGATCGATAGAATGCTTTTGATCCAATAAACTTATCAATGTTTTTTGGTATAAAAACTCCTTGAGTGTATTTTGAATTCTTTTTAGCAGTTAACATACATTAGCCGACAATGAACATAACGGGATTCGCGTCTCCGAATCCAGGTGATGCACCTTCATATAGTTCTTTTTCAAGTGTAGCTTTTTCACCAAGACCTTCTTGTAGTAGATCATAATTGAGAGACCCACCACCAAGCAATGTTACTTGGCCGAACTTACCACGGACTCTACCAACCGTTATTTTAGTTAACGCTAAAGCATATTGATAAATCCATGGTTCCATGATTACATCTCTAATAGCTTTTTCAACATAACAACACACTACACCAAAAAATCTACTAGACCCATTTGGATTAGGTTGTGGGTAGATTTTAAGCATCTGGGTACGATCATTAAATTCAAATGATCTACGCGTTGCTAGCATCTTTTCTCTCATGTCGATCCACTCTTTCATTGTGTACCATGATACAAGATCAAAACCATAATTACCCATTGCATATGAGAAATATGTTTGTTGAGCTAATGTTTGCTCTAGTGTAAAGAGCGTATTAATACCTTGATTACTACCTTCTTCAAAGTTTGTTACAGCCATCACCTTTCTATAATCTAAGATATCATAGTCATAAACAGTATTAATTAACGTTGCAGCGACAGGTACTTGTTCAACTGTAGGTGTTTCAACATATGATGATTTAAATGATGTGGATAGAGATGAATTCAACGCTACAATCTGACTATATGTTGGATTGCTAATTAACTCAAAAGTAGGAATACCATTGGTAAAGCTTGCACTTAATGCTGATGATGAGGTGAAATATGAACTTGCAATAGCAGATGTACATACATACGCGGTACTAGTTAGTGTAATGTAATATGAAGAACTTGGACGGGTTATCTCGTGTGCATTTTGTTGAGACTGAGATAGTCCAGTCTTTGCTAGAGTGTAGAGTTTATCAAGAGGTAAACCAACATTCGGAATATAAAGATTAGAATCAAAAATTAAATTCTCTTGTGTGTAACCTGCAAACTTAGAAAACATTTCTATAGCTATAGAAATATTCTCATACAGTTGATCCTTATGTATCTCTACAGTGACAAGAGGGTAACCTAATGATCTTAGAATACGGTCACCAAGTCGGTCAAACGTTGTGATCTTTGAATTAAGATTTGTTGACTGAAAAGCTGATATGGGTGAAATAGCGCAAGGTAAACTCATTACCTTTGTATTTATGCAGCTGGTGCCGCTGTTTCAGCTTCTGGTGGTGCTTCCTCAGCTGGTGGTGTTTCACCTGGAGGTGCACCTACATCTGCAGCACCACCTCCAAATGCTGGTGGTATACCACTTCCACCCCCACCTAATGGTTCTCCACCTTCAGGAGGCGCTGCACCAATTTCAAAAGCTTCTTTCCAATCTGGACCACTATTTTGAATTTGTTGAATTTCCCACTGAAACTCTGCATCTTTTCTAAGATACTCTCTATTAGCAAGAACTTGTAAATCGGTCCAACCAAGATATTTTTTCTGCGCAAATGTCTTAGAAATAAATTCACTCTGTGTAAGTGTACCGTAATTAGTTGCTTTCAATTCAAGTTTTTGATTCTCTCTTAGATCGTAGAAGTTTGTTGGTGGGTTAAACTCAATAGAGATATGTGGTTCTTTGAGTTCATATTCATCCCAAAGTTTTTTAAGCTTTAGATGAGTAATAAATGCTTTCTTAAGACCATATGAAAATCTTTGCTGCATTCTAATCACAAAACGAGCAAACTTAAGTTCTTCTCTCAAGATTTCATTACCATCTCTAAATGCGTCTTGTGGGTCTAATCTTGAAGTTGGTACTTTAAGCGATCTATATAGCTTTTTAATAAAGTACATCAAGTCAGATAATTCACCAAGATTAGCACCACCAGGTAATTGTGTTACAGATGTACCTTCTGATCCTTGACGCTTTGCAAACCAAAATGCATCTAACATTGACTGCGGCGTGAATTTTTGAGCAACATCATTTTGATCAGAGTCAAATGTTTTTGTTGACCAATAATTTTGAATCAACTTGCGAAGATATGCTTCAGCTTTTGGTGGTGGCATATTACCAACATCCACATTGAACACAAGACGTTCTGGTGCTCGTACCATACGGTAAATAACAATTGCATCTTCAATAAGTGAAAGCTGTCTATATGCTCTTCTCGCGTTTTCTAAAATTGGTAAAACAAACGTTCTATTTTCATCATAGATACCAGAGCTTACGTAAACAATTTGATTTTCATCCATTGGAATGAAATCATATTTTTCGACCTTTGTTGGATGATTTGGATCGATTATAGGTTTCTTATAGATAAACCCCTTAATCATCAAATTTTGAATATTATTATAAACTGGATCGCAAAGTTCAGGTGGAATATTAACGAACCCTAAAATACCTTGATCCGAATAGTCTTTATGAATAATGTTTTCAAAAAACACTTCACCTTCAACTAAAAACTGTCTAATATATGACCAACCTTTATTTTCAAGATCCATATACTCAACAATCTTTTGAAACTCTGTATTGAGTGTTTGTTGTTGTATATCAGTTAACTTTTGTTGTCTAATTTCCAATTTAACAATATCACCATTTTCATCTTTATTAACAAATTCATCACAAATTTCATCAAGTGCATCTGCAACATCTGAATATGCTGCCATAACACGATAATCACGAAGACGACCACCTTTATCTTGATTTACATTAGCATATAATACAGACTGTAGTTTATTATCTGAGTTAAAAGCACTTGCAGATGCTTCATCTTTTCCAATAGCAACAGAGTTATTAGCAAGTGCTTCACTTCGTTTACCTCCATTATGATTGAATATTTTATATTTTGGATTCTTTTCTTCAAGATTATCTACTTCTTTATATGAGTATGGCAATCTTTGAGAGATATAGGTCATTAGACCTCTACCAAACGTTGATGCTTTACCTGTGTCGTTTTGCTGATATGCCATAATTGTATATATTTAACTCAATTCAGTGAGAAAACAATATTTTTTGTTTTTGCTGATGAATCCCAGAATGGTTCGTTTGCAGTTACAATAACAAAATCACCAGATTGAGATGTGTATGGTAATGTAAATGTTATAATACCATCATTAATAATAGTATAATTTTCAACTAATGAACCTGTTATTATACCATCTTTAATGGTGGTAATAGATGTAACACTAGGGAACAAACTAATGTTATTTGAACTTAACATTAGATATTTTACACTTGTATAAAACTCACCTAGTAACATAAACGATGCACTAGACAAATTATTTGTCATTGAAGTATTTTGAGTAACTTCAAGCTGTGCTCCAGTGTTAGCTAATCCAAGATAAATATTTTTAATCGTTGGTACACCAGATACAGAGAATGTATCTGTACCATTTGGAAATTCTACACCACTTAATGAGTCATAAGACCCGTAATTTAAATCTAAACCACTTACTGCGTTAAATGACGTATTAACAACGTAGATTGGTGTAACGATTTCTTTTTGTTTAAACAACCAACCTTCGATTGTAAACGATGTATCAGCAACCACCCGATACTTATCAGATGATGTGAGATCTACAGGGGGTGTAAAATTAACAGATCCATTCCATAACACCTTTGATCGTATCTCCGCATTGTATCCTAACCCAAACTCTTCAGGTAATTTCCATGCAAGTATAATATATGGATTATTATATGGTGCAAAATTTGAAACTATTTGATCAACATCTGATTGGTATTTACCAATAATCGACATCGTTATATCGATATTGATCGGTACAGGAGATTTTATATTTGAAAAATTCTTCTGCGTGTTTTTATAAGCAGTAGGTAAATAAAACCCATCTAACTTATTAAAAACACGCTTTTCATCTCGAGTTATACTATTTACATTAACACATACAACTGGTAAAGTGATGTTATGTTGTTCGTTAATAATATCATATAATACCCGCTGTTTCGGTGCAAGTACATATCTAACTTCTAGAGTTGACTGCGGAACTCGATTATTATCATATCTCTTTACTAAACAATCGTCAAACGCAGATACGAACTGCGTAAGCAAATTCTTTATTTCAAAATAGAAGTTATAGTTTTTCACTCATATATTTATCAAACAAATCGATCGATAAAGTATTTAGGTAGGATTTTAGTGTTATTTTTGAGTACATTTACAACAGCACCGTCTAAAATATAGGTAACACAATGATCTTCTTTTGATCTAATACCTCGACCGCACGCCTGAATCAATGAACAAATCATTTTATTTTCATACCATTTCTTATCTAATTCAAACAGCTTTTTAATTCGCTTGTTCATCAAAGGTAAGTATGGAGCTTTAATGATGATCTGAAACCGTGCAAGGTCATCCTTTAAATCAATACCATGAGTGAGTGATGGTGAAACCAAAACTGTTGGGTCTTCTGTCTCGTAATGCAGCTTCAAAATTTCATCATTCATAACACCTTGCTCTCTAAACAAAAACCGTTTTGTGTTACACTTCGATTTAACTGCATTTGTAATATCTAAAGTATGCGTATGGATAATTCCTTTATCACCTTTATGATTTTCACAAATTTTCTGCACCATATCGATAATTGTTGGTAATGTTGCTTTTAAATTAAACGAATTGAGTTTATGCTTTGTATTAACATAAATTGGAGCAGCTTTACTATCAAATGGTGAATCTGTATCAATAAACTTGTAATTTGTAACTCCTAGAGTTTTAGCGAAGTTAGCCTCATCGATAATAGTTGCTGACATCAAGATAATCTTGGTACCATGATCAAACAAATATTTGGATAACACATCTACTTTCAATGGAGTAAATGTAATAATATCTTTTTCACGTTCAATAATATACTCACTATCCTGCCAGGTTGAGATAAGAAGTTGTAGCTTACCGTGTAAGTTTTTAAGAGCAATCATCTTATTCTTTTCACTTTCAAGATAGTTGCTAAGTTTTTCATTACCTGAAATAGAGTTTTCAATCTGTTTAGATCGTTCTTGCACAGCCATTGCAAGTTGTTCAACACCTCTATATGCTTTTGAATAGTCTTGAGTTGAAAAAATTGTATAATCCACCTTACAATCATCAAGGAAGTCTAAATTAATTGCACAAGTAAATTCCTTTACAATCTGATCTTCAAGTTCAGATGCTTCATCACAAATAATATATTCACGATTCTTAACATGATCAGGTAATGAAAAAAACATGTTGTAGTTAAGTGTTGCAAACTTACTTACAATAGCATCATTACGTGCCTTATAGTATGAACAGAAGTCTTTCTTCCAGCAACTATCCTTCAACTTCTTAATATGAACACATGGTGCTGTTTCAACAGAATAATCTTTATCGATTTCACAAAGGTAGTTACTCTTACCTTTGAGGACACTTACATCATCAAAAAATTGTTTATATTGATCTTGTAATCCTTTTGTAACAGTTAGTACAAAGCTACCAAATCCTGGTTCTTTCAAACAATCCTCTCCATACTCATACCCCATCCCATTTTGTTTAAATGCAAGATATGATGTAACAATATTTTTAAAATCTGTTGAACACTCCTTAGCAATATTTCCAACAGTTTTAGATATAAACGATTTACCCGTTCCTGTTGGAGCTCTTACAATGACAAATTTATAACCCTCAGAAAATGCTTTGTCAATGTTGTTAATGACATCTTCTTGATGACTACGTGGCTTATATCCCTTAGGAAAACAATTAATTAATTTCACAACCTTATTATATGATATGACTTCAATCAGTCAACATATATAAAAAATTATCATACATTTTACTACTGCTTTGTTTATTTGTAGTCTTTAATTTATAATACAATGGGCTAGTGCTGCTGTTACAAAAGCTACTAAGTGTGTACTCAAACGCAATATTATTTGATTGATTATGAATTTTAAATGGGTATGGAATTTCAAACAGCTTAATCTCATTATTAATTTCAAGATTAAACTTAATAAAAAACTGCTTTATAGTAAACAACTTAAGCTTACCTTTTTTGATAACCTTATCGTTTACTTTAAAACTAACTGTTTTAAGTAAAAACTTATTGAGCTGTGATTCGATTGCATCCTTATTTCTCATGACATCATAAAATTGAGTTTTTGTTGCGCCGACATTAACCTTAATTCATTATTAAAGTATGTCCAAAATTTATCATCACCTGGTATTGTGTTCAATACAGTAACTGTTTCTGCATTAATGTTTCGAAAATCTTGCATTAATATATCCCAGCTAACCACAAGACCTTCACTCTCTGGATTATATTTTGGAGCAAATACAGGTGCTCTATAACCTAACGATATCAAACCGTTATTTGAAGTTAAAATACTATTACTTTTTGTACAGATCATTCGTCTTGTCATTGGTTTACCTCTTACAGGCTTCCTCCGAACAAAACGAATATCTAATACATTCGTTGAGAGTAATGAATTTAACTCACTCGGTGACATCAGTCACTGGTTTGCAGATACCAAACAAACGCTGTTCATTTAAGAACATACCTTTGTTGAGAAATCCGTAGTTTTCAATTTCGAGATTTGCAATTGAAACTCCTTTATCATTAGGGAACATAACAATATCTCCAGGCTTAACATACTTAACATTTGGACCAGCAAGAATTACCTCTGCTTTTCGCCAAGCTGCTTTAATTGACTTTGGATCAATAAAGAGAGAGCCACGTTTAATGAAGTCTCCATTATCGTCATCTGTGTCGATATATTTAACTAAGATGATATCATCAAAAAGAAAACTAAGCTTATACCCAGTAAGGCCGAAGTCACCTTGGCTATGTTGGGCAAGATCGATTACACTTTTTTGAACTGGTAGTTGGTCAATGTCTGCAGGCATACTGTTACTTATATTAAGATTTTAGTAAGTCAACATACATTAACATCTCTCTTCTCGAAATAAATTCCCTTGTTGGTAAAAGATCTGATTCTTTCTTTTCAGCTTTCTTGATGTATGATATACGCTTAAACTTAAGCTTCGGAATGAGATTAAAGTAAAAGTTATATAACCCTTCTTTACTATCAAACGGTAGCATACGATTTAAGAAATTATTTACAAAACAGGTAAGGTCTCCATTATACATAGAGACCCACCTATTAATCATAAACGGACTAAAAATATTCTCATCTTCCAAATTAACGTCAATTCGTTTTTTAGAATGAAGAATACTATTCAATAAATCAAAGATTGTCACCGAGAATTTGCTTAATATTATCGTTAGTTTTATCGTACAAGATCTTCAATACACCTTGTAGTGCTTGATTTGCAGCTTGTGGACCTTTTGTATTATACATATTGATAATATCCTGCGGATTAAGTTTTACAACACTATCAACAGACTTATCTTTAAATTTTACATTTGTGGTGATAACTACACTCTCTTCGTTTACTGGTTTGCTCATATTATTACTTACACTAATTGTTGAAAATATCAAACATATTTTGAGTTAAACTTCTATTATCTTCAACGGTCATTTATTAATATAATAGAAGTTTTTACGATATCCACGCTTTTGAAATATATTTTTAAATCTAATCATTTTTTTTAAAAGTTGGTCCGTTGCTCCTTGCTGAATATCATGCTGGTTAAACATGTATAATAAAATATCCTCACGTTCTGGTTAAATTAAAATCTTTGTTGTTGCAACAAAGATATCTCTCGTCATGTCATAGAATATATCAATAACATCATTCATAAAACTATCAGCGTTATCATCGCTCATATTAGTAGAGTATGCAAAGATTGGAGCTTTTTCACCAGCCTCAATATTGATTCCTGTATGGCCAATTGCAACATTATCTTTACTAAATGTAATACTCACACTTGCTTTACCATATTGATCACCATCTTGAACCATAATATCATCACCCTTAACCTGAATAGGCTTGTTGATGTATGCGTGGAGAATATTTGCAATATTTGTATTAAGTAATCGTTGAAATGCTACAGCCCCAAAAGGATCAAGGTTTGGAATCTCCCAACAGAAGTTGATTGCTTTATTACTAAAAATATAATCTTGTGATAACGAATCTTCTAAGTCAATAAGGTTGCTAGTAACAAACATTGGAGCAATAAATGCTACAATGTCACCTGT
>Ga0214163_1000689_pt1 | contig 15326 bp, 17 predicted proteins | sample LakMenepilimnion_2_FD_153001 | JGI IMG/M metagenome (GOLD analysis project Ga0214163, IMG submission 153001) | Freshwater microbial communities from Lake Mendota, WI - Practice 15JUN2010 epilimnion v4 | ecosystem: Environmental > Aquatic > Freshwater > Lake > Epilimnion/Euphotic zone | place... | reverse complement strand
TAAAGGTAAAAGGGGCTGCCCGTTAGGATAACCCCCTGTTTTTACTACAAAATGCTATTAAACACTAGTGGCTGCGAACCAAGCATAATCACCTGAAGCTACGGCAACGGCTGGGGCTGCATATGAGCCACCTGAAGCTGTAACAACGAATGTAGAAGCATTGATCGAGCAAGTTGCGGTAGAAGCTGCAATAGCCGCACCAGCAACGCCTAGTACATAACGCTTGCCGTCAGAGCCAAACACTTGTGAACCAAGTGGGCCATTGACAGGAACGCCAGTACCAGCGGAGTTTGGATTGGTTGCTACTACAGCATCCAAGTTAATGCCCGAGGTAGGGGTAATGTTATATGACATAATATTTTCCTTTATTTAGTCAGTTGATTAAGTACCGCTCAAAATACCTTGCAAAGATGCGTTAGAGCAAGTTAAATTGCCGGCCCAACCGTATAATTTCACGATTGCATCTTGATTGATAGATTGACGCTCGCCACCGATAGGAACGAAATTACGCTCTTTGTGTGGGCGGAAGAAGATGTAATTGGTGTTCAAGAGGTACATATACAATGGGTTCTCTTGTGCGCCAATACCACCACCTAGTACTACATCAGCAGACATACCACCACCGTAGAACTTGAGGGATGCGAAACCTGCTGCACCTTCGTCTACACCAGCAATACGCTGAATTGCTTGCAAAGAAGCTACATAACGCTGATACAAAGTGTTACCAGCAATAATAAGGTCAACCTTATCAGTACCACGAACAGATTTGATAGCAGCAGTAGTCATAGCAGCTTGGATTGTTGCAGCATCGTTAGCACCAGTAGTTGCTTGGTTCTGCCAAAATGCCCAGTTTGCACGGTTAATACCACCGTATGTACCGCTTGTTGGTGAAGTTGAAACAGCAGCGGCTAGACCTGTGATGTTCTTACCACCGTTACCAGTACCGTCACCATAAAGGTCACCCGAAATGCGGTTCAACAGGCGAGCTTCAGAAACTTGCATACGACCATCTAAAAGGTCGATGATTGCTTCTTTGCTGCTGTTTTGCAACATTTCAAGACCACTCATGGTTACAGAATCAGCATACTGAGTAATGCTGAACTGAGCAGCCGAGATAGGGCTATCAGGAGTAATGTTCAAGACTTCGTAACCGCTATAGCTATTAGCATTGTTGGTTGCTGGGTCGTTGTACATGATTTCTTCCAAAATCACATTACCACCTGAGAATGGGCGTACATTGCCTTTAGAGCTTAGACGCTGAAGAATTGCATTGTTTTGTGTTAAGTTATCTGCCAATACTCCGCTACGACTTTGAATGGTGGTAGCGATAATATCGGTAATTGCTGAGTTAGCAAAAGCCATGATATTTCCTTTATTTAGTTAAGTTAAACCCGACCACCCTCTGCATCGGCTAAATTAGCCATCAACAGGGATCGCCTATCCTTTGCATCTGCTTTATTCACTTGACCGCTAGGAGTAACGGATCGTGGACTAACAGCAGTTGCTTTAGCTTTAGCTACTTGCTGTGCCTTAGATGCTTGGGTACTTGCCGATTTCAGGAGTTTTTCCTGTTCTAGCTTGTACGCTTCATCGTTCATACGCACCGCTTTGGCATAAGCCGTTTCTAGGTTTGGGGCTAAACCTCGCTCAAGTAATTGAGCCATATCTTCCCTTACCATCTCAAAGTGCGGAAACCGCTCCTTGTCACTACTTACTCGGCTGATTTCTTGGCTCAACCGAGCATTTTCCTCTTGCTCCCGAATCGCTGACAGTTGTTGCACCTGCTGTTGTGTTGCTTGTAGCTGTTGCATTAACTGTTGTTGATACGGGTCTACATACGCCTGTTCAGGCATCTGAAGTGCATCTTGATTTAATTGTACGCCATAGTCTTGTGCAAGTCTATGAAACATTTGAACCTTTTGTTCATATGATCCATTGGCTAAAGTGTAATGCGCTCTACCTAGATTATTGATCCATGCGGCAGGGTGAATACCATGCTTTTGAAGTTCAGGAATAAATGGGCCAATAGCCTGTGTTAGTTCCCTAGCATTGTCGGCTTCGGCTTTATAGGCAGAAACACCCTTTTTGTATTCAGCTTCTCGTTGATTGGCATATTCAGCAAACTTAGCAAATTCCGCTTTATCCAGCGGTTTGCCTTCCTGCATCTTATTCCAAACTTCTACATACTCTTTTTTCCAAGTAGTAGGGCGTTTTATTTCCTCGTCAGAAACATCACTAGCTTCTGCCACCAAGTCAGATTCTTCAGCGGAATCCTGCTCGGTACTGGCTTCTTGGGCTTTGAAGCGACCTTTTTCGTCACGGTTGTCGCTTTCTTCAACGCTACCTTCTTCGCTGGCGTTTTCGGCTTGGATTGGATCGTCATTTACTTCAATCTCCTTTTCGGTAGGTGCTTCAAGTGTGCCTTCTTCGGCTTGTTCTAAGGCTGATTCTAATAATTCTCTGCGGTCATCTGACATGGCGTTTCCTATCGGTAGTTAAGTTTGGAGTAAGCAATTTCAGCAATCTGCCGTTTACGGGCTTCTTGATCTTTGCGGCTAATTTCAATGGGTTTTTGCTGCATAGGCACATCATTGCCAATTTCGATACAGTTATTGCGTTTAAGGTTTTCACGGTGTGCAGAACGGCTACCTACCCATGATCCATCAGCCATAGAAATATGCCCCTCAATGTCAGGTATCACCATAGGGGCTTCTTTTGGGGTCATTTCTAGCTTTTGCCGCCATGCTTTGTCTGCTTCTTCCCCTTCAAACGGTAAATTCCAGTAAGAAAGGTACTTTTCACGGTCATCAAACTGTTTCTCGTCATATTCTTCGTGTGCAACCTTGCAACATGGGCAAGTTACGCTGATTTTTACCAACGCCATTACATTCTCCTTATGATTTCAGGTAATTGATCGTATTCGTGGGGTCTAAGTAAGCAAACGCTGTCATACCAACGGGCATTTTTCCATCGCCAGCATACAAATTCTTCTTTAGGCAGTAAAACTACGCACTTAACCCCCAAAGCACCAGCCAAGTGTGCTGTTCCAGTATCTACCGTGACCACGCCCTTCATGGCTTTCATGTGTTTAGCGGTAATTGACCAGTCTTTTTTCCAGCCATCGTTCGGTAAAGGGTAAAAATTGGCGTCTGTTTCGGGGTTTAGGCTGTAAACATCATCTCCGACCAGCTTTTCCATGTGTTCTGCGGAAATAGACTTAATCCAATGCAGATTGCCCTTGCTGGCTGACCAATTTACGCCTAATTTCTTAGGGATATTGCTAGGCTCGGCTTCAAAATAGCCTTCTGAAGCTACTACTTTCTTGGTGCTAATAGGAAAAAGCGACTTTACATACGGCATTGCACAATCTATGTAGTACGGAAGTGACATTGAGCCAATCCAGTAGTCACATTCATGGGCTGGGCCTTCTTCCGTCAAGTTGGTTAGCTGGTCAATGCACTCCATTTGACCTAAAACACCAAATAAATTGGGTACGGTCAAAACAACTAGCTTTTTAGCACCCAAAACCTTTAAAGCTGGCAAAAACCTAGCGTATTGGAATATATCGCCAAAGCCTTGCTCCATTTGCACCACGATGGTCTTGTCTAATAAGGATTCGCCCTGCCATGCTTTAGGGGCTACTGGCAGCCTTGCATAAGGGATCGTTTGGTTGGTTAATATATCTTTATGCCAGCGGTACTCAAAAAGCCTAAATCCAGCAGCATACCTGCCAGCGTGTAGGTTATCGTAGGCTAACTTATATTGTGCGTGTGGGTTTAAAGCAGTAGTAATATTGCAGCCTCATCGTCTAGTTCCTCTAGGCGTTTGGCTTCCAATACTCGCAATTGCTCTTGAATGAGATATTGCTGGTTTCTGTAAGCTACTGCCGCAAGGATGTTATCCCGTTGTCGTTCAAGGTAGCTTATAGACCGCTGTAAATCTTCTGTTTCAGCTAACGGTATATCAGCTTTAACCTCTTGTTTGTATTGTACTTTAGGTTGCTTAACTTTAGCAACAGGATCAATTAAATCCTTAAATGCTTGTTTGCGTGAAGCATTGGCTTCTTTGGCAGCTTGTTCTAGCTTGCGTTGCCGTTCAGCTATTTTTGCAGATAGCTTGCGGATTCGTTTAAGTTCTTCAGGTGTCCAGCTTGCATCGTCACCACCCACCTTTTGATCGGTAGGCGGTGGCGGCACATATACCTGAAAAGCGTTATTTTGAAACGCATTAGCCTGAAAAGCTGATGCAAACATTACTGGACTACTCCAGCAGGTGCGGTAAGAGAATCATTAAGCATCTTGATAAAGGCTTCACGCCCTACCTGCAATTGTTCCATGTTGAACTGCATAGAACCTATCTTTTTATCAAGGTCTGCAAGGTGATTAATCATCACTTTTTGCTGATCGGTCATGCTTTCAATGTCGTATTCCACATCATTTAGTACGATAAACGGGGCTTTTTCATTTTTTCCCATTACTTTCTCCAAAATACCGCCAAAATAGGCTGGCGGTTTGCCTTAAACAGATTTTAGGGCTTCTAACTCAGCTTTTACGCTGTCTAGTTCTTCTTTTAACTCTTGCAATCCTTTAATGAGCATAGGAACAAAAACAGAGTATTTAACTGATTTTGTAGTAGTTCCTAAATTGTTGCCATTTTCATCAATATCTTCGGATTCTTGCACTAGATTTGGAAATACTGATTCTAGTTCTTGTGCAATAACGCCAATTTGTTTTTCATCAGAGTAACCAAATTCTTTTTTAAGGTTGTAGTTGCAAACCTTAACTTTCAACAAATCAGCTAATTTAGGTGTTGCAGGAGTGATGTTTTCTTTAAGTTTTATGTCAGATAAAGAACCATATTGATTTACTGCATTTAAAATGCCGCCAGTATTTAATATACGCAATTGTTCAGCACCATCGGTAAAACCTTGTTGCATATAAACACCGTCAGTACTAGATTTGTTAATTCTAAAAACTGCGGTTGTAGAAGTTCCACCAATACTTAAAGAACCTTCTAAGTTAAACTGATTAGCTCCATATTGATAAAAACGGCCATAAGTTGTTCCATCAATTTTAAATTCAAGACCGCCAGCAGCGGTAGCAGAAGTAGCAGTTGCTCGATTTGCAATAAAGTTTGCACCTGTGGCTTCTACAGCCCCAGCCACAGTTAATCTGCTTGTGCCACTTGTAGCATTAATTAATAAATTTCCAGAGTTATCAATTCGCATACTTTCAGACCAAGTTGCCGAATTAGCCCTGTAACCAAAAGCTAGACTTCCGTTTTCAAAACCTACAATTTTTGCGCCATAACCAGCACCAAAAACAGATGTTTTAAATTCAAAACCGCCTACATCGTTTACAGATGTTCTGCCTGTTTCATTTAAAACTATAGAACCACGATTTGTTGCATATGCGCCATCAGCACCAGCAGATTGACCGCCTACAGTTAATCGTGATAAACCGTAATTAATGTTAATACCTACATTACCTGAAGTATCCATACGCATACGCTCTGTGCCGCTTGGCCCACCAGTTCGCCACGCAAAAAAATCACTGTTTGCTACATAAAATCTAGTTTCGTTTGTATATTTTCCTATTCCTGACCTGCTTGATTCTGTGGCACTTGTGTAAATATTTATTACTTCACCGCTATCTGCGGCAGGAAAGTTCAACAATCCAGTTAAGTTGGTAGTAACTCCAGCACCAATTTTTCCAGTATCGTTGATACGCATTGTTTCTACTGTGCCGCCATTACCCCTGTAAAATGCCAATACTTCTGCTGCTGGCTGGCGTAAAGCTAAATATGTAGTTCCGTCAATTTGTAATTCATAGCTACTGCCACTTGTATTAGCGTCAGCATTTGCCCTGCTAGAACGAAAAACCCCACCAGCATATATAGTTCCTGCAACTGCAATTTTTCCTAATGAGGATGGAGCATCTACACCTACACCAAGATTTACGCAAGTTAAATTAGTAAAATTGGCGTTTGATCCAGTTCCTACTAATTGAACTGGAGTAGTAGCAGCGTTACCTACCCATACTTTTTTGTCGGTAATGTTAATAGCCACTTCGCCTTGTTGCAAAGAAACAGGGGCATTTGTAGTGGTTACGCTATTTTTTAATTTAACAGTAGTGGTCATTTTAAATTCCTTTTAATGTTTGTAATTCAGCTTTTACACTATCAAGCTCTGCTTTAAGTTCTTGAATAGCTTTTGTTAGGTAAGGAACTATTTTTGTATTGTCAATTCCCCAAGGCTTTTCAATTACATCGCTTTCATCCCCAACAGTAACGGCAAAAGGCAAAACAGAGTTTAAGTCTTGAGCAACAAAGCCGTATTTTGTATGACCGCCTTCTTTCCAGTCAAAAGATGCTACCTTTACTTGATCTATTGTATTTAAAGCACTTGGTGAATCAGTAAAGTTTTCTTTTGCCCTTCGGTCAGAAAGGTTGCCGTATGTAGTTCCAGTAGTTTCTACAGAAATCCACCCTCTTTGTGATCCAGCCCTATAGAAAGCAAATATATCGCCATTGTTATTGCGGCTTAAATTTAAGTTAGGAGCAGCAGTATCTACAGTTATAAAACTTGCAGCATTAGGGGTAAAGCAAAGACCGTAGTTTGTACTTGAAAAAGTAGTACTTGTTGTCCCTACTAAAAAATTACCGCTTGAGTTAATTCGCATCCGTTCAGTACCGCTAGGCCCGCCCGTTCTCCAAGCAAAGAAATCGCTTGTTCCAGCGTAATAACGGGTTTCGCTTGCGTACTTACCTATTCCCGACCTTGATGATGCACTTGAAGATGCATATATGTTGATTGTTTCACCACGATCACTAGCATCAAAATTTAGTTTTGCAGTCAAATCTGTAGTTACACCAACGCCCAAATTGCCACTTGTATCAATTCGCAGTTTTTCGCTACCACCTGTACCAAAAGTCATTGGCAAAAATGCGCCCGATCCAACGGCAGTTGAATTTATGGCAAAAGAAGATCCACCAGCTAAAACAATTTGTCCAAAAGAATCATCGGCAACAGTTGCACTTCCTCTAAGAAGTAATTGAGAATTTACCCCTGTGCCATTAGGTATTGCCATTATTGTTGTTGAGCCATTTGTCGTGCTTGTCTGAAAAGCAACACGATTAGCTAAAGTAGCATTACTAAAATCACCAGTAATACGATTACCAGTACCAGTAAAGGTTAGATTTCCTGAATCTGTAAGTGATGAAAAGCTACCAGCATTAGGAGTCGTTCCACCAATAGCAGGTGGGCTAGACAAATCTAATGCACCGCCTAATGTTAGGCTTCCGCTAGAAGTAACTGTTCCGCTAAGGCTAATTCCTGAAACTGTACCTGTGCCGCCTACGCTTGTAACCGTACCGCCTGAACTTGGGCTTGTATTGGTAATCGTAAAGTTAGGGTATGTGCCGCTAGTGCTTATTCCTGTGCCAGCCGTCAAAACAACGGTTTGGTCAGGGGCAGTATTGGTTACAGTTACCGCACCAGTTGATCCTGATACGCTGATTCCTGTGCTTGCTGTTAAAGAATTAACCACATTGGTAAGGCTTGCACCTGAACCTACAAAGCTAGTAGCCGTAATGGTTGTACCTGTAATAGCTAAAGGCGTTGTGCCGCCAATAACCATGTTGTTCATTGTTCCAGCCGTAGCTGGGTTAATTCGTACAGTTCCCGTACCAGTAGGGCTTAAATCAACTTGTGAATTAGCAGGGTTAATGTTTATAGCTACATCAACGCTTAAATTGTTGCCACCGCCACCGCCCCATTGAAGCTGTGGTGTGCCGCTTGCGTTTCTAAGCTGACCGCCAGCAGAATTCAAAGCATCAAAATGTGGGCTTACTACCTTACCTTCTGCTTGCAAATTACGGCTAAAAAACCCGTCACGCCAGTTTCTACCGCTTGTTCCAATGTCTTTGGCAGCATCCGTATTTGGTTCTAAATCCGTAGTAATTCTTGCATTTACTTCTAGCGTGTCGCTATTAGAAGAACCTAATGTAGCGTTATTGTTTACAGTCAGGCTTTCAGCGGTCAGGGCATTTACGCCTGTTACGCTGCCAGTATCATCAATAATTACTAGGCTGTTTTGCAGTAATTTGCCTGTTGTGGTGTCATACCTAGCTACTGCGTTGTCTGTAGCGGAAACTGGGCCAACTACATCACCGCCCAAAGATGGGCTAGTGTTAGTAATGGTGAAATTAGGGTAAGTGCCGCTAGTTGATATACCCGTTCCAGCGTTTAAAACAACGGTTTGATCGGGTGCAGCGTTTGTAATTACGCCTGTAGCATTGTCATAGCTAATGCCTGTACCTGCGCTAATTGCTGCTCTAGCCCGTGCATCGGTGTAGTAAAGGTTTGTACCTTCGGCTACATTGGTTGTGGTTAATACGACTGCGCCAGTCTGACCGTTTACGGATGTTACCGTTTCGGTGTTATCGACTTTCTGCCAAATCGAACCGTTGAATACTGCCCAATCGCCCACAAGCCAATCAGTAATGCCGTTAAGATCAGTATTGCCAGCAACGCTAACAACATAGTAATAACCTTTGCTGCCCACAGAAGAAGTAAGGGTAGGACTATTAGTGTTTGCATCCCATGTTCCTTGGTAGCTAAGTGCGCCCAATACTGCGGCAGGAAGTTCAGAAACGGGGACTTTACCGCCAGCATCGAGGGTAGCTACACCGTTAGCTGCGCCAGCATCTTTAGTAGAAGCCGTGCCTAAACCCGTAATATCCGTGTTTGGGATCGTAGCACTAGCTGTCATTGGCGTAGTGCCAGTACCCTTGACATAGCCTGTCAGAGTAGATGCGCCTGTACCGCCATTAGGAACACCAAGAGTGCCAGTAATGTTGGATGCTGGCAAAGTAACGCCTGAGATCGTACCGCCTGTAATGGCTACGGCATTGGCATTTTGCTCTGCCATTGTGCCAAGCCCTGTCAATTCATGGGTGTCGTTCCAGTTTGATGGCTGAACAATCGTAGGATCGCCAGCATCAGGAATAGCACTTACAAATTTATGTTTGACTGTTATAGGCATTACTGTACCCCGATGATTTTACCGTCTTGACCCCGTAATACTTGTTTGGGGCGGCTATGGTTTTCGTTTATGGTGTTTACCAAATCACCTAATGCTAGGGTCATTTGTTGGTTGCTCATAGCAATAGCGTCAGCAATCGGTTGCATAGGATGTTTCATGGATTCAGCCATATCTTGCTCAGTCATGTAGGCTTGTGCGCCATCAGAATCGTCTGAAGCAATACGGGCTACCTCAATCTTTGCACCATTGTTAATGTGCGCTAACAAGACCTGAGTATTGCGCTCGGTGTGCATCTTCATCTGAGCGATACGCATTTCCATCTCTGCCTTTTGGGTATTGCGCTGTTCTTCAAGCTGGAATTTAAGCTGGTTTTCTTGGGCTTGGTACTCTTGTTTAGCCTTCTCCAGTTCCATCTGCATCTGCATTTTTTGCTGTTCCATCTGCATTTGCATCTGTAATTCAGCCTGTCTAGCTTGCATCTTGCCTTGCTCTATCTGCATCTGCATTTCCATCTTCTGCTGTTCAGGTGATGGTGGCTTTGGCTGTCCTGCTGTTTGTTGTGCTTGCTGACGGAACTTGTCTGCTGTTTCGTCAATCAGACCTTCTAATCCTTTACCAGCCTTAAATGCGGTTACGCCAAACTTGAGCATTTCCATCATCATTGGGGTAATTTCAGGTGTAGCTTGTGCGGCAGGAATAGCTTGGCTCAAGAAGCCACTCATTGCCTGTAAAAATTCCATGCGATCTTGCTTTTCTTGCTGCTCATCCTGATAAATCATGGAATCCGTAGTCACTTCGATACGGAAGTTCTTAGCAGGTTCATCCTTCAGTAATGCAAGGGCTTGTGGGATAAGCATTTGATCTTGCTGGCTTAATTGCATTGCACCGCTAATCTTAACGATGGTGTCATCGGTAAAGTGCTGGCAAATAATCTGTGCTTTGATCTGCAATAAGGCGGTAGCAAAGTTCACTACATCGTGCTGCATCGTCTTTAAACGCCCTGAAGCGTTGTTTGACTTAATAATCTGTGCGCCAAGGGTTTCATTCGGATCGGTCTGACCACGCTGAATATCAGCAATACCCATGATCTCGTAAATCTGCCCTTTAACCTGTTCCATAGCCTGATAAGCCATGTTCAAGCCTTCAGCAATAGGGCGAATGTCTACAAGGTTAATAGCCCCTTGCAATCCACCTTTTTCGCTAAATGCACCAAAGTTCTTAACTGGCAGCAATGCGTTGTTCTCGCCTTCCGTAAACAAACGCTGCAAGCTAGGTTCGGCAGCATCGTAAACGCCACGAACTTTAAGGGCATGAATGAAGCCATCAATGCGATCTGCCAGCGTGTCTAGCTGTCTTGCTTGGTCTTGGTACAGTACAAAGTCAGGCACAGGAATTAGGCTGTCTGTTGTAAGGGTAGAGAACATGGGTTTTGGGCAAGGCCAAAAGTTCTCAAGCTGCAATGGATCGTCACGAACATCAAGAATCTTACCCATTGACTTAGATAGCCAAAGCACTTGACCTGTGGTTTTATCCCAAATCTCATAGATCAGGGCTTCCCGTGAACCTTCGGTCATCTTTTCGTTAAATGACTTAGAGGTATCAGGCTTAGTGTCAAGCGGAATCTTACCGCCAAGTTCTTCACCAAAGCGTTCAACAAGGGCAGGGCGTTCCATATAGACTTTACGCCATACTGCGGTTACTTCTTCCCATGTACGAGCAGTTGTCAGTCCAAAGTCACGCCAATAAACATAATCTACAGGGGCGCACTCATACTCAATACGCTCCTCATTCTCACGATAAATGCCACCTTCGGTTTCTGCTTCGTCTGTATCTTCAGTAACTTGCAAGCCATCTTCGGGCATATCTTCGGCTTCACCACCAGCCATACCAACAATATGCGGCTCATAACGAACCCATGCTGTACCACGCCCACCAAGTAAACGGTCTTGAACCGCTTGTTTCATTGCGCTGGCATAGTCACCATAATGCTCAATTTCGTACTCTAAAGCCCGTTCTAGCATCATAGAAGCAACACGACCAATTGGGTCGTTATCACGAAATCTACGGCTTACATCGGGTCTTGGCAGTCTTGCAAATACCGCTGGGGTAATGGTCTGTACATTGCTCCACAGGATATTGAACTTAGCATTAGGGTTGTTACGGCTACGGGATTCGTCACGGTAACGCTTAACAATCTTGTCGGCTCTGCCTTCCCATTCTTTAAATGTACGCTCGTACTGGGCGATGCAGTTATACCAATCTTCGTATGTATGATCCATATTTATATCCTGCGATTAACTATTTTAGGGGTTTCTTTCCACATCTCGTTCAGCGTTACATCCGTTTGACCAACATGAAGTCCTGTAACTCTTGAATTGTCGAGAATAGGCCCATCTTCGTCTTTCCATACAAGGCTGAGATAACGGAACGCATCGGCAGAGTGGCTAGTCCAATCGTGTTTTGGGCGATCCCTAAATACTTTTTTATCATCATCCCACTCTCGTTGATATTGGCGCAAACATTCAATGCCTTCTTCGCATCTATTATCAAACCAAGCACGAGTTAATGCAAGTCGTGTTGCTTGTATTCCGTCTTGTAATGACAGATTTGGAACAATTTTTAGGTGTTTTATGTCAATTTTTGCAGAAATTTGTTCAATTATGCTCTTTCCACCGCTTGCTAGTGTTTTTGCCCTAGCGTCATGAGGTAAATAATGGTAGCCATATTTGTACCCAAACTCATCTTCTTTTTGGTTAAGTAGCATGGTGTAAAACGGTATAGCTTGACCGTTGCTGGAGTGGTGATCCAGTACCCGTATCTCCCCATAAACCACTTGAAACCACCAAATACTTGTGGAATCGTTAAATCCTAAATCCCATGCAGTATGGCAAGGGAACATTGGGTCATAGTCTACGGTAGTAATACGCTCAAGATCGGTAATCCTACGCATTTCCTGACCATAGAACGCCCCTAATATGGCAGCTTCAAAGCTACATAGGAACTCTTGTTCGTACTGGTTGTCTGACATTGAAGCCTTGGCATCGTCTAATTCTGACTGCGCCAGCAGGTTGGTTTGGTCTGCCCGTAGCACTTTTGTGTACCAATTAGGCTTTTTAGTGGCTTCGTTATATATATCGTAGAAGGCGTTATGCCCCTTTGGTGTACCAATAAAGGTAGCCCAGCCAAGGCGGTCTGCCAATAACGGCCTAATGATCTCACCCCATAGCGATGGCTTCATATCAGCCATTTCGTCTAAAACTACGCCATCTAGGAAGTTTCCACGCAAAGAATCAGGGTTATCTGCCCCAAATAGCCTAATTCGTGCGCCATTGACCAATTCCACCCATAACTCAGACTGGTTAGATTTTGCCAATACAGGCTCGGAAAAGCGTTCTAAGTACCGCCATGCCACTGATTTAGCCTGACTGTAATACGGGGCAATGTAGGCGTATTGGGCGTGTGGCTTGTTTTCCAACAAGGCTTTGACGATTAGATCGTTAATACACGCTACGGTCTTGCCACAACGCCTGTGAGCCACAATTACTGCCCAGCGTTCCTTACGGCTGTGGTAGTCCTCAAAAACGCTTCTAGGGCGGTATTTGAGCTTTATATCTCTACTCATCTGCCCATGAGATTCTTAAATCACTACCATTAGCACCAGTAACCTCGTTTACTTGCGTTTCTTTCCATCTTGCTCGTGTCTTTAGCCAAAAGATTGCAGCAGCCGTATTGCCCTTTTTAGCTTGGCTAAACAATGTACCAGCAATGGCAGCATTGGCGTCTATACGCCCTTCGTCTAATTCATCCTTGTAATACTTAACCAATGTATCAGCACTAATCTTTAGCCTTGTGGCTATGTCCTCATGGGGGCAACCTAGCGCAGAAAGGCGTTTAACCTGTTCTTGCGTGGCTTCTGTGGGTATATGTTGTTTTCCTTGTGCCATTTTATAACTCCGAAAGCACGGCTTTTTTGCCAGTAAAGTCTTCCCAACGCTTAACGATTACATCGCAGTATTTTGGGTCTAATTCCATTAAATAGGCGTGTCTACCGTGTTTTTCGGCTGCCAAAAGGGTTGTGCCACTACCGCCAAAGCTATCAAGCACAATATCCCCACCCTTAGTATTGTTCAGCATTTGATATTCAAACAGGGCTACAGGCTTCATTGTTGGGTGTTCACCGTTACGGCTAGGCTTGTCAAACTCTAAGATAGTCGTTTGTTTGCGGTCAGTAGACCAAAGGTGGCCTGCTCCTTCTTTCCAGCCGTACAAGCAAGGCTCATGCTTCCAATGGTAGTCTTGACGCCCCATAACCATAGTGGACTTCTTCCAAATAAGGCATTGGCGTACCTTCCAGCCAGCATCGTGGGCAGCACCTCTAAAGTTGTAACCTTCTGAATCAGCATGCCATATATAAAATACAGCCCCTGCTTTCATTACGGTATCGGCAGTAACATAAGCATCCCGTAAGAACTGGCGGAAGCCTTCGTTATCCATAGAATCGTTCTGAATAGTTAAGGCATCTTTAGTCTTGCCTTCGTATGCCACATTGTATGGGGGGTCAGTAAGCCACATATCTACTTGGCGGTTGTTTACTAGCTTTTCCATATCTGTAATGCTACAACTATCACCGCACATAAGCCTATGATTTCCAAGGATATATATATCGCCTAGCTTGGTTTTAGGTTCTTCAGGTACATCAGGAACAGCATCTTCGTCTGTTAGCCCTTCGGTTACTTCAGGCTCAAGCAATGCGTTTAGTTCTTTATCGTCAAACCCTAGTAATGCAAGGTCAAAGCCTTCATCTTCTAGGTCTTTCATTTCAATAGATAGCATTGCTGTGTCCCACCCTGCATTTAATGCCAGCTTATTGTCAGCAATGATGTAAGCCTTCTTTTGGCTTTCAGTCATATCTGAGCAATCAATTGTGGGTACTTTGTCTAAACCTAGCTTTTGGGCGGCCATTAATCTGCCATGCCCAGCGATAATGCCTACCCCGTCTACCAATATAGGGTTTCTAAAGCCAAATTCTTTAATGCTGGCGGCAATTTGCCCTACTTGTTCAGGGCTATGGGTTCTGCTGTTCTTTGCATAAGGGATTAGCTTATCTACAGCAACTTCTTTTATTTGCATATATAACCAAGTAATTAGTTAATGATGCTTAATTATAGACTTATTTAACTTCTTTATCCAAGTCTTTGAGTTTATTGGCAATAGCGGCTCTACGCTCTAAGCGTTCACGCTGGTTCTTTTCTAGCGTTGATTCCTTATGCTTTTGTAGCAAAGAGTTCTCAGGCTTAATCTTTTCTTTAGTAAACATTACATATCCTTCATCTTGGATTCAATCATTTCCCTGCGTGTAGGCTTGGCAGTCTTAGCAGCATCTTTAAAATCTTGTGCGCTGGGTCTGCCTTCTGCGCCTTTTTTAGCCATCTTTTCGCCCGATCCCGCTTTGATGCGTTCCCGTTTGGCGTGAATATTGGCGTATAAGCCGTCTTTCACGCTTTTTCCTCAATGTATTTAGCGTAAGCATCTTCTAGCTTGGCCTTGCGGTCACCTTTGGAATATTCACGCTCGGTATTTAGGGCGATGGCTACGGCTTGTTTCTTAGGTTTACCAGCTTTCATCTCTTTTTTGATGTTTTTGCCGACTGCTTCTGCGCTGCCTGATTTGTCTAATGGCATGATTAAGCCTTAAATTTAAGTAAATAGATGGTTGTGTCGATCTCTTGGGCGATATTGTCGATCAATTGAACAATCTCGGAATCCATTGGCAAGTCTGAGCGTGATTCTTTTACAAACCGCTTGAGTGATTGCAGGTATGCCAAAGGCTCTTTAGGCATATGGTATGTGGCTGGAAACTCGGTAATTTGACCGTAGCAACCGAAATACGCTTCAGCTAATTCATCAGTCAATTCGACAATTCGCTCGTAAAAGCCGCCTAAAGCCTTGTGTTTTGCATAGGATTTGGTAGCCCAATGGAAAAAATGAGTGTTTGTGCCTGAATGAAGCATGGTTGCAAGAAACAACGCCATTGACTTTTCCATACGAATCCTTATTTTATGGGTGCATTTTCTTCTATTTTATCAAGAATATCAATAAGTACCAAGCATCCACCGCCTTTTTTTATTTCGCCCCGTTCGATAACCAAAACATCAATTTGCTCGTCATCGTCAAATACGCCAGCATCGCCCAAAGCATCCCATAAAGCCTTGATTCGGTTGTCAATGTCTTGCTTCCTGCGGTCACGGGGATATAGAACTACCTTCATCTCTAGCCGTGCATT
>Ga0214163_1000687_pt1 | contig 15341 bp, 10 predicted proteins | sample LakMenepilimnion_2_FD_153001 | JGI IMG/M metagenome (GOLD analysis project Ga0214163, IMG submission 153001) | Freshwater microbial communities from Lake Mendota, WI - Practice 15JUN2010 epilimnion v4 | ecosystem: Environmental > Aquatic > Freshwater > Lake > Epilimnion/Euphotic zone | place... | reverse complement strand
ATAAGCTTGCGACTGGCAGTTTGCACCCATAGCTCAATTGGATAGAGCATCGGTCTACGGAACCGAAGGTTTCTGGTTCGAATCCAGATGGGTGTACTTTTAACAACATCAGTAAGGCACTAAGGGCTATCAGAGCCCTTTTTTTATTGGGTTTTTCGCTTGTGCAGATGATTTCTGATGACGACTGTTCCTCCCCTGATGGGGCTACCAATGGGGCTACGGAAGTGCCGGTAGCCCCTTTTTCAGAGTTTGTGCCTGTCGCCGCCTCAAAATCCGCCTCCGTTGTCTGAAGGTAGTGGGTTTCGGCGATTGCGCCCGTGTGCCCAAACCAGTCGTTCAGAACGTGGTTCTTGAACCCTGCACGCTCCAGCTCGGTGCGTCGACTTGCCCGCAGTGCCATGAAGGGCTTGGGCCATTTCTCAACTCCTGCAACGTCGGCGATTCGACCAAGAGTAGTCCGAAGATTGTCCTCGGTAGAGCGGTACTTCTGAACCACGTAAGAATCCAGCGGTACTTTGACTCCTGGTTCTACGATCGCGAATAGCTCGTTCAGTTCGGTGCGAAGCTCGGGCCAAAGAGGGATAACACGTTCCTTTTTGCCGTAACGCTCGGTTTTTGGGGATCGGACTTTGAACCTGTTGCGTTCCCACTGAATATCCGACCATCTGAGGTTCAAAGTCTCGGATGGGGTTCGCAGTCCGCCGTATCGCGCCAATGCAAAAATGACTCGCCATTCCTGGTTCGGGCAAGCATCCAGGATCGCTTTGGCCGTTACGTCGTCGATATAGCGGTTTTTGGATTTGTCACTCTTGAGTTCGATCCGAACCCCTCGAAACGGATTCTCCTCGATCAGTCGATCCGCCACAGCTTGGTTGAGGATCTGCCGACAGCGTTTGACGTTTTGCCCCGCAGTGTTGGGGCTCAATTCTAAGTCTTGAATCATCCAACGATGCCAACGCTCCACATCGCTTCGCCTCAGTGATCCGAACGGAACGTCCTTTTTCAAGAACGATTCAAGCTTGTCGATCGCCTGTTTGTAATTCTCTGGTTTTTTCCAGTCCGTTCGTTCTTTGACATAGGCTCTGAGATAAGCGATTAAGGTTCGTTCAGCTTCCACGAACGCTCTTGCTTCGACCAGTCCCAAAATCGAAAGTCGCTCATGAAGTTCTGATGGGATCGATTCGAGCCATCGTACAGAAGCGCGAGGGGGAAGTCGGTTCCTTGCCTTGGAATCGATCAAATGCTCGATATGCTCTTTGGCAATTTGGGAGTCCGATTCATCAAAGACTCCTAAGCTTATGGTCTCGCGTCTCTTGCCGATGTAGGCTCGAACGCGCCATACATTCCGCCCGCCATGGGTCACTAAGTCCAGACTAGCCATCGTTTCACCTCCACGAATCTCACCCGAAAGAAAACTCCACGGCAGCCAACGGGTGAACATTGGTTTTCGGCTTCGAATTTCCTAGCCGTGGAACCATCACCATAAATCATCGGCCATCACAATACAAGACAGTTCTCAAAACACTCTAAAATGCCTCGGTAATCGCCGGAGGCTCAGGAAGCGACAGATTCCATTTTTTCACGCTAAAGTAGTCGGCACGAACAATCGCATTACCATCCCGAAGAAAGGCTTGTCGATCACACCGACCACATCGCATCCCATCATCCGCTTCGATCAACCGATCACCTCGTCGGCACCAGGGGCAGAGCCATCCTGGTTCCTCGGGCAGATATTCAGGCGTTGGAGGTTTATTCAGCATGTCGACCAGGGCCATCCGCTCGGCATCTTCACGGGCCAGACCGCCGTCGTATTCCATGATCGCAGCGCGTTCTTCAAATCGTTCCAGCAAGTCTAGAAGATCATCCCGATTGGCCCGGATTCGCTGCACTATCAGGTTGGTCATCACCCCCTTGGGAGCTTTGAATGCAAGCGATCTCTCCGGAGTAATGGACAGCACCACCCCATAGGCTCGAAGTTCGGAGAGCAGTTTTTCCGCTCCGTTTCTGCACACAAAATCCACAGAACCCAACTCGGACTGGCTTGCTCCCGACTTTCGTGGATTCTGTGCACGCTTTCTGTACTTCATGAAATCACCCCCGACTCTAGCCCATCGCACAGATCGGGCCGAACTAAGTATCGAGGGCTCGGGGGACGCCCAATTGATTGCTCTGGAATCGGGAGTGCTCGAATCGTATTACTTTCGCAGAGCAAATCCAAGCACGCACGCAATCGTTCCTTATTGCCGTCGAATCGTCGCCTACCATGCACTTGAGCATCACGTTCGGAGAACTCCTCGATGCCTTTCTCGATGAGCCAATGTCGAACGTAATCAGCATCCTCGGTTTGGGTGTTATCGCCTCCCATTAGACCAAATATCACCGCTTTGGCATGCGGGATCGACCATCGGGCTAGCTGGATTGCTCGATCCATCACCGACTTCGATATGCAGACATCCCAAGGTTGGGCTTGATCCACCTCAATTAGATGAAGGATCGCAGCAAGCCTCGCAGTGGCACCAGCAAGCTTACCCGCCCAATCTCGAAGATCCCGCATCGATCCATAATCGCCAAGCGCAACTTCGATCTCCTTTTGCCAATCAATGAATTGGGCTGACGCAGCACTATCGAATCGGATCAACCATGGTTGATTGGCCGGTTCTGGAATCGTCGCCAGCCTCCGCACCAGTTCCTCGTATCGTGCAGATATAGGAAGCGGCACGGACGGAGCATTAACCCGTCGTCGTCCCAGCAGGCTTTCGGGAAACGAGTACAAGAATCGACCTATTAAACCACGGCCACGAAAAGATGGTTTACTTGCCATCGCACGCACAACCTCCGGTTGAATCGCATAAACAAGAGTTAGGCAGGGTTTGTAAACCAACAAACTTCGGGATCCACGATCCACCCGCAGCGTATCGCCCGCATGTCCTTTGAGATACACATCCAGGTTTGGCGAACCCTTGGAGTATCGGCCACCCATCACATCGAAAAGACCGCCCTCTGCGCCAGCAACCACCAACCGTCCGCCTTGCCGCCAAAGCAGATTCTCCGCCTCCTCAGATGACACATCGTCGACAATCAATCGAGGTAGCGACATCTCAGCTTCCGATGTGAGTTCTTCGGTAAGGCGAAGTGCTTGCTGCCGAGATTGCTCACAGTTTTTCGCAGCTGCTTTCTTTTCAGCGTTATCACGCTGTTTTTCTTTCATGCGACGATCGCTTGCAGCTTTCGCATACGCAGGCCGAGCAGACTCCATCATCTCCCGTTCGATTTCCTGCAATGGATGAATCGCTGATGAGAACACCGAAGTCTTTCGATTCCCAGGTTCGAGTAGCACCGCCACGTACAGGCAGATCGGCTCAAACCAATTCGGCCCCGCAAGTACCTCAACACGACGAGCACATGCCCCACCACAGACCGCCAGGGAAAGCATGCCGGCCAGATCGGGAGGCGTCTGGGTAGCTTCTGAAGTTGCTGCTACCCACGATTTTAGGGGCTCAGGAAGAACACCCACCGGGAACTCAGGAAGACCTGAATGTTCGATCGCAATCTCTGGTGCCCAAGGATCAACAGGGCTCAAGATGGAGTCTGCATTTATACGATGATTCGAGGAATGAATCGACGCAACGTTGCGACCAGCCACCGCATTGACTCCTTCGGATAGCAGATATCCAAATGGTCTGTCACCCTTGGATCTCGCTTCGTTTATCTTGTGCCGAATCTCGCGCTCAGACCATGGAGGAACACAACGCTGATTGAATTCCGACGCCAATAGGTGAAAAGCATCGTCATCATTAAGATCGAACCCCCTTACCATTGCGCCTGACGCGATCAGTAGTTTGTCATGACCCTTCATCCCTGAGATGCTCGGCTCCATCTTGCTTAAGTATTGCGATGCTCGATGGAGTTTGTTTCCACCGACATGAGAGGAAATGCTGGGGACTGGATCTTTGGTTGGCACCCATTCCGCTACGGTCGAGAGTAATTCAGGCGGTACAACGTCAATAGGTTTGTCTTGAGGAATGAACCAAGATCTTCGATGGGGGCGCTCGGCTATGGAGTCACCCTTCCGAGCCCATGTACCTAGCACCTTGCAAATGCGAGATGCGTTGAATGTCGAACAATCAACCTCAGCATGATCAGTGGTGTGTCGATGTGCTAGCCCCTTGAGCACTTCACGCACAAGGTCACGACTTGCATTGTCATTCGGTAGCTCAATTCGATACATCAAGTATCGACCATTGCCGGACATCCCTTGCAAGGGTTCTGGCCATCCTAGCGACCGCAGTTCCGCTTGGATTGCATCCGATACCGTTGTCGCATGCGCCAACTCGTTCTCCGATGCACTAATTCCCGCTGGACGTTTAGGGTCAATGTCGATGAACAGCCATCTTCTTGAAGCAATGTCGGCATCATTCGACGTATTTTTCGCTTTGTCTTGAATGCGGTTGGCACATCGGGCCAATAGGTCTCGATTCACCGGATTGAGAGTGAAGTAAACCGCGACGGGCTCTCTGTTTTCGATCGCAGATATCGCTTCTACCGCTTTGTCGATGTCATCGAAGTAGCCAGAGACTGTGGAGCGAAACTGACTTCCAGGTCGATCAGGACATTCGATGCTTCGCACCTCGAATACGTCGCCAGCCTGATGCATCACCTTCAAAAATTCAACCACATCGATACACTGATTGCGTTCGTTTCTTCGGGGGGGGTAGTTCACGCTGCACCCCCTTCTCTGTTAAGCAATTCGCTAGGCAGATACCGCCTCAGTCGTCCAATCTTGTGACTCGGGATAGTTCCGTCAGCCGTTCGCCGTTCGACAGTAGGAACACTGCACCCGAGCAACTCGGCAACCTGATGTTTGTCGATGAAGCCATCCTGGCTGGAGCGACCAGAGATTCGAGCAACGACGATCTCAGCGACTCGCTCTGCAAACTGATCTATTTCGTTTGGAGTCATGCTGCACCTCCCTGGGGAGATGAGTGATCATCAACTCGCTCTGATTTCAACGAATGGATTGTCAAATCGGATACCTGGATTCCATATTGCTCCAGGAAAACCGATGTTGATTTTTCCAAAACGCTATCGCTACTCGTTACCGCAGCTCGGTAGATTCGGATCAACGCTGCGATTTTTTCAGCCGTCGCAGTACGACTCGTTTTTCTTGTGGTCATCATTGGACCCTCCTAACCGAAGGGCCAATGGTTTCCTTTTTAGACAGGAAACCAGACCAGGAAACCGAGTTTCCTATTGTTTTTACTGCTCGGGATTTTTCCGAAAGTTTTTTAGGAAACCGCAGAGGAAACTAGTTTGCTTTTCGTTTTTCTTTGTTCCCCGACCGCCAATCCTTGATGTGTTTCCAAGCCCTAGTCTTGATTATTGTTCCCTTGGCCGCTTTGAGATAAGTCACCCAGTCGTCGGCACTCCACTCATAATATTTGGTGTCAGTTTTGAGCATCGTCATCATCGTCTCCGAGTGTTTCGTTGCAGCATCAACCTTGCTTGCCGCAGCGAGCACACCCGCAAGACCGCCATCTATCAAAGCCTTTAAGGCAGCGTCCTGTAGGCCGTTGGAACTAACGGATTGCTCCACTTGTTCCTGCTCCTTGGACTGCTCCAACAAATCGCCCTTGATTGTAATACTAAAGACTTTAATTACAGCTTCAACAAACCAGTGGATGCGTTTGTATCGCCCCGGAATGGGGCTTGCCAGTTGCTCAGAAAGTAATTTGCTAAAGAGCCCATCCGGTTCAAGAAAGTCAAAATCTGGTAGCATTGAATAGTCCGGGACTAACAAACCCGAGTGATTGATGTCACACCAAAACATCGCAACCGTCGCTGCAACACCTGCCGGATGGAAGAGGACGGGCTCCCCTTCTGCGACAAGCTTGAATTCAAAATTCTCCGGAATTGAAGTAACTTCGTCTTTGTGCCATTCGTAGCTCAAAACGTAGACATTATCCTTGTCCTCGGGATCTAGTATCCCTTGACTGATAGCACGATCGAGCTGTTCTTTATCATAGTCGCGGGCAATTTCATGCCTCCTTATCTCTTCAACCTGTGAACGGTGCCACGCTTCCCACTTCAGGATCTGCTTCTTTAGATATTCCCGAAACGCGGGTCTCTCCACAAAGGGTCGCAACTGCTCACGTGCGCGAGCTACGTCGAAATTGTCGACTGATTCGGTTGGGTTCTGCTGCTTCGATGACGGTAAAACCGAACCACCATTGCGTTTAGTAATCTCGTTCGGATTCGCAACAGGCTCTTGAAGTACTTTCCGCTGTCCAGGGATAGTGTTTGTGGCGTCTGTCGGCTCGTCTGGAAGGCAATTACTCAAGATTCTCAGCAAGTACTCGGCTGCCGTGCGCGTTGCGTTACGCTGCTCTGACCGTACCACCGCATCACTCGCGTCGTCAAGCTCGTCCAGCGCGCACTCGATCCCGTCCGCTGCGACAGTCTCTCCTCCTTTTCGCAGCCAAGTAGCCGCTTGTCGGGTCGATTCTCGCCAACCGCCCCGTAATGCGAGTCCAAGCGAGGCGTAACCCTTATCGCCGATCGGTTGACCTGGAAGCACGCCAGCGAGGATCTTCTCTCGTTGTTCGTCAGTGATCGGCTTGCCGCCAGCGGTTTTCCATTCAATGGCTGCATGCTGCGTTGGCGTCAACTCTGGGCTTCCATGCCCCCGCACCTCAGGGGGCGTCTTGTTGGCCACCATTGATTTGTATTGCTCGGATGCTTCGTTACGGGCTTTTTCGTTCTCTCTCTCGTGGTTCAAAAAGTCGCGAATGTCGTCAATCGCCCGCTCAAGAAAACGCCGAATAATGAGCGCAGAAGCCCGCATTGGATGCCACCCCCCTGATAGTGACCTGAATAAAAGAAAACGCGGCAACCAGTCAGGTTTCTGGTTTTCGGGAGCTACCCTAGCCGCGAACTCACCATTTTACCACGAAGCTGCTTCCCCGCTAACTCAACAAATAGGGTATACCGTATCTGGCACTGACGTCGCCTCAGACCGAATGGGCTGATCGTGGAGACGTTCACTAGATACGACTTGATCCTTCCGGTTACCGCCCGTTATCAGCTCTACAAGTAGCCGGCGGATCCATTAATGCCAGTGGGCCTCCCGAACGTCGCTTGCATTCGTTTGCTCCTCGACAATCTAGATGAATGCAGTGAACCCTCGGGTCTCGGGAACTCGGTGCCGTGGGTGATTGCAAACGCTCGATTGAGCTGACCAGGAACCCCCAAGTAACTCAGGGACAAACCGCTGGGCTTCCCCTGGAACACGGGGTGTAATGTCAGACTTACTTCTGCTTCGGTGACTTTTTTCTCCCCTCAAGGAACCGCTCAAGTAGCCGGGAAAACAACTCCTTTGCTACTTCTTCGTCATTACTGACCTTTTGGTAAAACTTATAGTTGCCGTCCACTAAGTCCTCGAAGGCATCTTCGGCTACTTGTCGGAAGGTCGCTTCGACGGCGTGCCGAGAGCCATTTTTGAGCTGTTGCTGGAGCGCCTCATCTTCGCTAATTTTCTTCTCAATCTGATTGATTACCATAATCTCATCCTCGGTGAATGATGTGTTAAACCGAGTATTGAGATCTTCGATTATCATCGAGAGCGCCTCGTGCTCCTCTTGCGTCAACATTGCGCCACCACCGTAGTTGAGCGGTTCCTCGCGCACTTCCCCCCGGGCAAGGCCGATGTCTTTCTTTTCCTTCTTCCGAATAGCTAGCTTTTCCATGTCCACCATGGCTAGCACCTCCAGTGGATTCTCACCCTTCTTGCCCTGAAGCAGTGGCAGCAAGAATCGTAGGAAGACAAATAGCTTTTCGAGTTCGACATCCCGTAGCGGGACTAGGTGCGAAAGAAAGGAATAAAGCTTTACGAAATCCCTCGCCTTGGACTTGTAGTCGACTTGGTCTTCCTCGTCCTCCACCTGCCACTTCTTAGCCACCGGATTTACCACGCCTTGTAACTTCTCGACGTTTCGCTTTGCACCGAACCATTCATTGGTAAACGCCTCTAAGTCCGCAGGCTCATGGATCGCGAACTTCTCTAAATCAGTACGGATGTTGTAGAGTTGGTTGGCGTCAGTTTCCTTGGACAGGGTGATGCGGTCATAGAACGGCTGGAAGCTTTTTTCAATGTCTTCGGCGCTGTTCTCGAAGTCCAGTACGAAGGTTTCTTCCTTCCCTGCCATCGTCCGGTTCAAGCGAGAAAGCGTCTGTACACAAGTCACGCCGCTGAGTTTTTTGTCCACATACATGGCCACCAATTTCGGCTGATCGAAACCTGTCTGGAACTTACTGGCAACGATTAGAAATCGGTATTCATCTCCATCGAAGCGGTCTCCCGTCGTCGCCTCGGGGAAACCATTCATGTTTGCCTCGGTGTACTCTTTGCCGTCCTTGGCGTCCTTAACTACGTCGGTAAAAGCCACCAACGCTTTGTAGGGAACCCCGAGTTTCTTGAGAGCAGTTTCCATCGCCAGCTTGTAGCGTACCGCATGCAGGCGGGATGAGGTGACAATCATAGCTTTGGCCTTGCCACTCAGCTTGTCCGCGACCGTGGTGTGAAAGTGCTCTACGATGATCGCCACCTTCTTGGCAATCGTCCGCTCATGGCGACTAACGAATTGCTTGAGCAGTGACTTTGCCTTAGCTCCATCAAACTCCGGATCGTCCTTCACTTTCTTGAGCAATGCCCAGTATTGATCGTAGGTCGTGTAGTTCTTGAGCACATCGAGAATGAACTTCTCCTCGATGGCCTGCCGCATGGTGTAGAGACTGAAAGGTTTGAAGGTGCCATCCGGTTGTTTGGTGCCAAACTGTTGCAGTGTCTCCGGCTTGGGGGTAGCCGTGTAAGCGAAGTAGCTGACGTTCTTCTGGGGGCCGCGAGTCTTGAGCTCTTCGAGAATCCGATCCTCAACCGTCTTTTCCTCTTCTTCCTTTTGCTCGTCCTCCGAAGAGTAGGAAAGTACCTTCTGCACCGCCTTGGCGGCTGTTCCGGCCTGTGACGAGTGCGCCTCGTCCACGATCACCGCAAAGCGCTCTCCCGGCAGCTCGCCCATGCTGTCCATGATCACACCAAACTTTTGCAGCGTTGTCACGATGATTCGTTTCCCGTCTTCCAGTGCCTCCCTGAGATTCTTCGAGGTCATGCCGTCATCGGAAGCAATGTTCACCAGCATTCCCGGTGTCTCGATCACTTGTTTGAGCGTGCGTTGGAGCTGACGGTCAATCACGCGCCGGTCGGAAATAACGACCACCGAGCTGAAAACGGGTGCACCTTCGGTCGTATGCAACGTAGCGAGGCTATTCGCCAGCCAAGCGATAGCGTTGGTTTTGCCGCTGCCTGCGCTGTGTTGATTCAAGTATTTCCTGCCTGCTCCATGCTTCTGGGCATCGGCACACAGTTCACGCACGCAGGTTAGCTGGTGGAATCGGGGGAAGATTTGTTGCTGCTTGTCGGTCTTCTTGCCTTTGTCATCCAGCAAATCCACCACGCGGATGAACCGCTGGATCAGGTCGAGGATTCGGGGCTTCTGCCAGAGATCCTGCCACAGGTAGCTCGTTGCGTAGCCTACCTTGCAGGGCGGATTGCCTGCGCCGCCGTCATGGCCTTGGTTGAAGGGGAGAAACCGCGTCTTTGCCCCGGCTAACTCGGTAGCCACATAGACTAGATCATTGTCTACGGCAAAGTGTGCGAGGCAACGCTTGAAGCGGAACACTGGCTCCTTGGGGTCACGGGTGTCTTTGTATTGCTTCATCGCGTGGGCGATGTTTTGGCCGGAGATCTGGTTCTTCAACTCAATGGTGAAGATCGGTAGGCCGTTGAGGAAGATGCCCATGTCGAGGGACTTCTCGTCGGCTTCGGAGAACTTCCACTGCCGCTGGACATGCAGAAGGTTTTCCTGATAAAGCCGACGACTCTCCTCCGCCACCGGATTGGTCGGCTCAAAGTAGCACAAGTTGAAATGTCCCGCGCCGATCAAGTCGAACCCTTTTCGCAGGGCGTGCAGTGTGCCTTCCTTATCTACCACTTCCTTGATGCGCTTGAGCAGGTTGCGAGCGGCTTGTTCCTTGTCGCCGGTCAACTCGCAGTAGTCCGCCCACTTCTTGGTTTGCGTTGCGCGGATGAAGGAAATGACCGTTTCGGGCCGCAGACAAAGTTTCTTGTCGTAGTCTTCTTGCTTGGCGGAGAAGAACCCGTGCTGGTTCATCAGAACGGCTTCGATGTGTTCTTCAAAGGCAGCTTCGGTGGTGATTTTGGCCATGGGCTAGTTCTTCGGTGGTTTGCGCACATCGATCTGCCCCGTGACGGCGGCGGAGATCAGTGCGGTGCGGCGTTCTTGTAAGAGATCTATGGCGTGTTGGGCTTCGGTGGTGAGGGTGTCGAACTTGGCGAGTTCGGTGTCGAGGAACTTGAGGATTTCCGTTTGCTCTGCTGCCGGAGGAACTGCCAATGCGAGTTTTGAGATTTGGGCAAAATTCAACCCTTCCCTCGCTGCACCGTTCTGTGCGGCATCAAACTGCGCCTTCATACCTGATGACTTCAATACCATGGAGACGAAGTGTCTTGATGTGCTGCTTAAAAGTCGAAGAATGCAAACATGTTGGTTTACATTCGCGGCCTGAAAGTTGTCTGGAACAAGGCATGTTCTGCCGAGTGAGGCCCCCGTGATATTGAGCAGAATATCGCCCGATACTACCCGTGACCACGGCTGTTCCGCATCAGTTTCCTCGGAGACATAGACGACATCATCTAAATGCATGCCATCGTCATAAACGTTTTGGCTACGAATGAAAAGAATGCCTTCGGTGACATACGCTTCTCCGCCGCCCAATGGAGTTTTGCCACTGCCAATCTTGCAGCATAAAAAGCCGATACGTGTAACCTCCCACCCCTCCGGCACATCGCCGAGCCATTCGATACCGGAAGGCTTCATGGGGGCGTGGGGGTTGAGGCCTTTGGTGACGGCGTGGGAGATGACGGCCTGGCGTTTTTCTTTCAGCAGTTCGATCAGCTGCTGCTGCTCCGCCACCAGATCATCAATTTTCCGCGTCTCTCGGTCCAGAAACTCCGCGATGGTTTTTTGCTCGGAGAGGGGGGGGAGCAGCACTGAAAACTTTCGGATGTCCTCTTGGAAAAGGTGCGGGACACCCTGTCCGTCCTTCATGCTCTGAATTACGGACTGGAGGTAAGAACTCGTAATCCACCGAAAGCAATAGGAGCTATTCAGTTCTGGTTTCGGGCGCAGGACCGCAATCGAACTATTCACTGTCGTCGGAGCTGGAAGATGGCGAACAACATTTGTCGTCCCCAGCGTCGAACCATCCTTTGCAATCAGCACATCACCAACTTGAACCATAATCTCGGGTGACTCGTAATATCGTTCGGCCGTGATGTAGTTGACGTTGATAAAATCAATTTCCCGTTCGCCCTTGATGTTTGGTGTCGCGAGAAAGATAAAGCCTTCCGGCACATATTCGCTCGCGGTAAGCCCTTTCCATCCAAGACGGGCTTTCACACTTGCCAAAAAATCAAGCCGTTTCACCTCCCAGCCTTCCGGCACATCCCCAAGCCATTCCACCCCACTTTCCTTGTATTTCGGATAACGTGGGAAGCTCATTGGGATAGTCCTCCGATTAGGTTGAGAATACGATCGGTGCAGGCTTTTAGGTCGGCATCAATCTCGCTCAAGGGGCGGGGCGGTTGGAAAACGTAGAAATGGCGGTTAAAGGGGATTTCATAACCAACACGGCCTACCTCGCCGTCCTTGGCATCGCGGTAGGTGCGGTCAATCCACGCATCCGGCACATGCGGTGTGACCTCTCGGGCGAAGTAGGAGTCGATGTTTTCCTTGAGCGGCACGTTCTCGGTGTCGTTCAGTTCGGTGTCGGGTTCGGGGTTGCCGTCGCTGTCGCGGCAGATTTCGGCGGCGTCATCCCGTTCACCGATGCCTGCAACGATGGCTTTGATCACAGGAGCTTTGAGCTTCAAGCCTGCGTTCTTTAGTGCGGCTTCCAGAGCGGTAGTGAACTTGTCCCGCTGCATGTAGGTGGTGCCAGCGAGGGTTTGCAGAGCGGCGCGGATTGCTGCTTGTAGGGCGCGGCCCTCTTTCTCCTCCTGCTTCTGCTCGGCGGGGGATTTCTTTTTGCTCACCGCCAGATTCTTGAAAGCGGATTGCGCGTCGAGCCGAGCGAGGGATTCGGCAGTGACTTCGAAGCGGAGTTTCAGCGGACGTAACACCTTGATTTCTCGGTAGCCGAAGTCAGTCGTATTGAAAATCTTCAGGTGCGGGCCTTCTTTGCGATCCTTGACCAGTTTGAGGATTGCCTGCTTGTGGGTATCGGTGATCTCGCGGCGTTTACTGCCGAGGCTCTTGGACATAGGTGACCAAAACTTCTCGCCCGAGGCGTCCACCAGCATGACCTTGCCCCTATGCTTGGCAGGCTTACGGTTGCTAAGAATCCAGATATATGTGGCAATGGGCGTGTTGTAAAAGAGTTGCTGCGGCAAGGCGACGATCGCCTCCAGCCAGTCATTTTCAAGGATCCAGCGACGGATTTCAGATTCTCCCGAACCCGCACCACCGGTGAAAAGCGGCGAGCCGTTCAGAATGATACCGATGTAGCTTTGCGATTCTTCGGGATCGTTCATCCTCGCGATAAGGTGCTGGAGGAAGAGCATTTGCCCATCAGACTTGCGCGGCAGTCCGGCCCCAAAGCGGCCATCGAACCCACGTGCAGCCTCGGCGGTGACCGCTTCGAAGTCCTTGCTCCACTCGTAGCCGTAGGGCGGGTTTATGAACTGAAGATCGAAACGCATCTTCGACAACTGGTCGTTGGAGAGCGTGCTACCTAGCTTGATGTTTTCCGCGTCCTTGCCCTCGGGCTCTAGGATGAGCATGTCAGCGCGAGCGATAGCCCAAGTGAACGGGTTCAGCTCTTGCCCATAGAGGAAGACCTTGGCTTGGGGGTTGATCTTGAGAATGTGATCCTTGGTGATCGACAGGATTCCGCCGGTGCCGCAGCCGCAGTCGTTGACGGTTCGGGTCACGGCCTCTTTGCCGGTCAGCTCCGTGTCGAGCATGAGCACTAGATCGACCATCAGGCGGATGCCGTCGCGGGGAGTAAAGTGCTCACCAGGGTTTTCGTTGAGAGCTTCGTTGAACTTGCGGAGCAAGTGCTCGAAGACGTATCCCATCTCGTGGTTGGACAATGATTCGGGACGCAGGTCTACCTTGCTCTTCTCGTTGAATCGCTCCATGAGGAGGTACAGCAGATTGACCCGACTAAGGTCGCGGATGGTGTCGTCGAAGTTGAAAGCGGCGAAGATCTCTCGGACGTTGGGCGAGAAGCCTGCGACATACTGGCGAAGGTTCAGGGCGACGTTGGCATCGTCGTGCAGTAGGCTTTCGTAGTTGAACTTGGAGGTATTGTAAAAGGCGTAACCCGCAGCGCGGCAGAGTTGGCCGTGGCGGTTCTCCAGCCCCTTTTCCTTCAGCTTGTGCTCGGTCTCCAGTACCTTGGCCTTAGTTTTCTCCAGTGCGTAATCGAGACGGCGCAGCACCGTGAAGGGCAGAATGATCTTTTGGAACTCGCTTTTCTTGAAAGCTCCATTGAGCAGGTCGGCAATCGCCCAAACAAAGCTGACGACGGAGTTAAATTTGGTGGGATCGTTCATGGAATTAGTTGGCGTTCAGAAAGCAGATTGAACAGCGATTGAGTGGTGAAGGCGAAGGTATCTTGGATCCGGCGTCGGCCCCGGTGCCCCGCATAGATAGACTCATATTGGCCGCTCGTCGCGTGGTAGAGTTGTTCTCCAGGCCGTAGATGGTGATGTCGCCACAAGCTAGGGCGTGGATTTCGCAAGACCGGTAGTTTAACTAACCCTATACGGCTTGAACAGCACGAAGTTATTCCAGGTAAACCAGGCCCAAGCATCAGAAAGAGGGAGTTTTTCAGCCGAATCTGCCCTGGGCGTACGGACGAATTTCAATACGCTTGCAGGCATAACAACCGATTGCCGAGTAATTCAAACCGAGAACGCTGTCGCACCAGGAACAACTGACACGATGTCCGCCGCTTCCAGTTGCTTGGAGGTCTCGATCCCCCTCCGTTGTCCTGGAAGTGATTCCCCGCCACCCTGCTTGGGATCCGTTATATGTTGGCGCTTTTGGCCAGCGCAAAAGTACCGATTTGACGGTGGGCATTGAAAATATTAGGCCTGGGTGCGGCGCAGCGAGTTCTCATCGAGGAATGTTCCTCGTCCATTGAGTCGCTCAACCTCAAGTGAACAGGCAACCGCTCGTGCGATAGGTTCCCAATTGAGTTCAATCACAATGCACTCCTCTTAGTGTCTTCCGACGTAACTGACGGATCCTTTTCTGGGTTTTCCGTAGACTGGGATTTCACGGCCCCAATCTCCTTCAGATACTCGTCGATCTTGTCCTGGATCTTCGCGTAAGCCTTCACTTCCTCTTCCGACAGAACCTCGTCTACCGCTTCGTCCTGGGGAACCTCTTCGTCCATCTCGTCCAGCGGCAGGCCCGACAATATCCTGTCCAGAAGATCTGCCTCTTCCTCGGACACCTCTCTCTCCAGAGCCATCTCCAGACTCTTCTGAAACAGGTCTTGCCCAGGTTGGAGTGTCAATTCCTCCTGCGGCTTCAAAGGCGCTGTACTCTTCGCTGACTTTTTCCGCTGCTTGTTCATAATCTAACTTCTCAATCTCCTTAGATAAACCAAGCTCGCTCCACCATTCTTTTTCATAATACCACATCAACGCTTGGAAGTCGGCTTTATTGATATTTTTACCAGCGACTTCTACGACCTCCGCGATAATTTTTTCGGCAATTTGCCTCTGGATATATCGCTCGTTTCCAGACTTAGGTATTTCATAAAGACCGTAAGTGTTCACCACGACATTTTTCGCTTCCTTGAACTCCTTGGTGCTCACTTCGGCCCGTTGGGTTACAGCATCTCTGGCCATCGCAGCGATCGTCGAGACACTGTCAAGAGTAATCAAATTGTGGCAGATTTGCCGAACTTGATTGACTCGCAAAAATGACTGAGCGAGCACGGATCATGCAATCGCCTTCGAGATGCCGATCTAACATCATCGGGAAGCAGCAGTCGAATCGGGCGGGGCGTCGCACTTTGGCAACAGCAAAGTTCGCTGGGTGGATGCTAAGTGCGGAGCAAAAATTATTAACTAACATCGACTCATTGAGAATCTCCATCTATTTCCTGCTAGGCCAGACGTAGATCGGTTTTGTTGAATATGGATTCCCAGCACCATAAGGATTGCTCAGGCTGTCTGGTGAATAGGGACT
>Ga0214163_1000685_pt1 | contig 15357 bp, 17 predicted proteins | sample LakMenepilimnion_2_FD_153001 | JGI IMG/M metagenome (GOLD analysis project Ga0214163, IMG submission 153001) | Freshwater microbial communities from Lake Mendota, WI - Practice 15JUN2010 epilimnion v4 | ecosystem: Environmental > Aquatic > Freshwater > Lake > Epilimnion/Euphotic zone | place... | reverse complement strand
CCAATGAGGTATTGCGATATTTTAGAACATTTAACCTTTCCTGTAACTTTTCCCAAATATCTTCGTCTTATATATCAAATAAACTGAGATGAGAGCCAGGAAAATGACTATATGGACGATCGTATGCTTTACAGCATTGGCATTAAGCGCATGGATAGGAATTAAAGGCTCCAAAAGCCGGGAGGCTACCCCTGAAAAGGAAATTTGCAGGGAACCTGCCCAGGGAACGGTCCTTAAACGGGCATCCCTTCAGCTTTGGGAAAACATCGTCAAACTGTAATAGCTAATAGCTAGTAGCTAATAGCTATTTTTTTGCCTCTCTTTTTTGGGAGGCTTTTTTGTAACTATTCTTTTCTTCGTCCGTATTACCCCATAGATAGGTAATTTCACACCAGAACAAACACATGACCGAAAGAGAGTACAATGAATGCGTAAAAAGCTATGCAGACAATGTATACCGGTTCATTCTCAAGAACTTACGTCATGAGGATGACGCCCGGGACGTGGTGCAGTCCGCTTTTGAGAAACTCTGGCGCAACAGGGATGGGGTTGACATGCTTACGGCAAAATCTTACCTGTTCACCATCGCCCATAATACCATGATCGATCATTTGAGGAAAGAGAAAAGGGTGAGTCTGAAGGGTGAGTTTGCAGAAACTGCGAAGGTTACGAACAAACCGCAGGACAATTTGAAGAAGATACTGAATGAGGCCCTGGCGCGTTTGAACGAGACCCAACGGTCCCTGGTGATGTTGAAAGACTATGAAGGATATTCATATGAAGAGATCGGAAAGATCATGGGCCTTAGTGAAAGCCAGGTAAAAGTGTACCTGCACAGGGCAAGGGTGCAACTGAAGAATTACCTTGTAAAAGCCGAAAACGTCATTTAAAGAAAAGATCATGAATCGTCAACCCATACATATAGATAACTACGAGGACTACTTCCTTCTGTATGTTGACGAGGAGTTGACTGCGCAGGAAAGAAAGGATGTGGAAGCATTTCTGCTGGAGCATCCTGAACTGAAGCCTGAACTGGACATGTACCTCGAGACCCGGCTGACGCCTGAAACGGTTAGCTTCCTGGGTAAAGAAGAACTATTCAGGAATGCAGATGAGATCCATGCAGGTAATATTGAAGAGTTACAAATTCAATGGATCGATGGAGAGTTGAGTAGTTCGCGCGCGGCTGAGGTAGAAGCTTTCACCAGTGCAAACCCCGAAGCCATGCAAAACATTGCATTGCTGAAACAGACCAAGTTGCCAGAAGAAACAATTGTTTTCCCGGATAAAGCTTCGCTGTATCGGCATGAAGAAAAGCCTGTAATGGTCTTCCAAATGCGCTGGATAAGGGTTGCCGTTGCTGCAGCAGTGATCCTGCTGGCCGGACTTTTATGGGTCAATCGTCAGCCCGCTGCTGAAACCACCATCGGACCTGCAGTTGCCAAGGTAGAACAAAGTGGAGCCGCTGATCAGGAAACAACATCAGCCCAAAAAGATGAGCCTAATGATCAGAAGCAAGAGTTGTTAGAACCTGCTGCATTGGGTCAACAGCCGTTGAAACAAACTAATCCTTCAAATGCAACGGCAACTGTTTTGCAAACGCAGCAAGGAAAAATTCCAGACAATAAAAATGCACCTCCTGTAACATACGCTTCTGTTGATCGTAATACCAATATAACATCGGTACAAGTGGAGCAGACAGAAAAAGGAACTGAAGAAAAAGTAGTTGTGCCGGGTATTCAAATGCCTCAGAACAACACCACGCAAGTGCAGGAACCTTTAGCGATGAATGTAAAAACAGATTATATTTCTGATGCGTTAAACCAGGAACAGTTCAATGGCCAGGAAGAATTTACCGGCGATGAAACCAAGTCCAGAAAAGGATTTCGCGGCCTGATCAGAAAAGTGAACCGTATCTACAATAAAGCAACAAACCCAGATCCTGAAAAAGCGGTGGTGAAAGTTGCAAACTTCGAAATAGGATTACCCAGATAAATTAAAGACGCAAAAAAAAGGATGTATGAAAAAACTAATGATGCTCATGCTGGCAGCAGCATGTTACCAGGCAGGATATTGCCAATCGGACACAACCAAACCCAAGGAAGGCGGTGATACCATCCGTGTGGGAAGTATCATCATCGTCAACAAGGGCGGTTCAAATTATGACGTCACCAACAATCCCACGTACAAAAAAAGAACCTACAAACGCAGCAACATCAGCACCAACTGGTTGGTATTTGATATCGGTTATTCAGGGTTTAACGACAAAACAAATTACAATACCGCAGAGGCACAAGGCTTTCTCCAGAATCCACAGGGTAACCCGTTATACGAAGGCGACTTCGCTACCAAGGGGATCAGGATCTCTAATTTCAGTCTTTGGTTTTTCATGCAGCGTTTGAATCTGTATAAACATGTGATCAACCTGCAATATGGTTTCGGTATCGAGAACAACAATTACTATTACAAAACACCCATCACCTATGTAGACGGTGGTACCGTTTTCGTAAAAAGGGATGATGTGCTGTTCTCAAAAAATAAGCTTGCAGCGGATTACTTTACTGCGCCATTGATGTTGAACTTCAATGCAACGCCAAATGCACGAAACGGGGGGATACAACTGAGCGTAGGCGTTAGTGGTGGCTTCCTCTACAGTGCCCGTCAGAAACAGAAAAGCGATGAACGCGGCAAGCAGAAAGAGAAAACCGATTTCAACCTGGAAAGATGGAAGCTGGCCTATGTTGCAGAATTGGGCATCGGTCCTGTGAAACTCTTTGGTTCCTACGCCTTCACACCCCTCCACAAATATGGAATTGAGCAATACCCTTATAATGTAGGGATCCGGTTCAGTGCGGACACCTGGTAGGCGAATTTTTAAGTAAAAATTAAAAAGGAAGAAGTAATTTGCTTTCACTTTTTAATTTTTACTTTTTATTTTAAATTGACACTATGTCCTACAAAGTAATTGACATCGAAGGCATCGGCCCTACCTACGCAGAAAAACTGGGTCGCATTGGCATCAACACAACTTCGGACCTCTTACAATACGGTGGAAAAAAGAAAGACCGTGTTGACCTGGCAGACAAAACCGGTATTCCGGAATCACTGATCCTTACCTGGGTTAATCATGCGGATCTGATGCGCATCAAGGGTGTGGCTGGACAGATCTCTGAACTGCTGGAAGCAGCAGGCGTGGATTCGGTAAAAGAATTTGCCAACCGCAATGCGGAAAACCTGCACACCAAATTGCTGGACGTCAATGAGAAATTTGGCGTCAGTGGCAGGGTTCCCGCCATTGACACCCTGAAAGAAATGATCGCTGAAGCAAAAACACTTAGTGCCGTGGTTAGCCATTAAGGCTATGAGAATGTGTATGTTATCAACATTCACGTTTTCTTATCTCTCTGGTAACAAAATAGTGTTGAGCTTTAAACGTTGAATATAATATCATCGTTTAGCTATGTTGTTGCTCATTCTTTCGTACCTGCTTGGTTTTTCGGCCCCGTCTTCACCCTATAAGGTGGTGATCGATAAATCCGAATATGAAATGACCGTCTATGACACTGACGGCTGGGTAGCCACCTACCCGGTTGTGTTCGGCAATAAGAATCAATCTGATAAAAAAATGGAAGGCGACAGGCTAACGCCCGATGGCAGCTTTAAGATCGTCGCTAAAAAATACCATAAAGACTGGGGATGCTTCCTCCTGTTGGATTATCCCAATGACGAAAGTGTCAAACGCTTCCAGGAACGCAGAACCCAGGGCGCCATCCCTAAGTCAGCCAAAATTGGCGGGGGAATAGGCATTCATGGAACCAAACCCAGCGAAGAATACGCGGTTGACAAGTTCATGAACTGGACCAATGGCTGTATCTCCACTAAATACTCAGATATATTTGAGTTGTATGAAATGCTGCCGATAGGAACCACTGTGACCATACAACAGTAATTAACAATTAGCAGTTAGCAATTGACAATTAACACTAGTTATTAAAGACTAGTGCCAATTGTTAATTGCCAATTGTCAATTGCTAATTACTAGTCCTTATCTTTGGAATATGTCTATCACTGTCAAGGGCTTACAAAAAGTATACGGTGAACAACGGGCCGTTGATGATGTCTCATTTTCCATTCAAAAAGGTGAGATCGTTGGCTTCCTGGGTCCGAATGGTGCCGGGAAATCCACGACCATGAAAATGATCACCGGATATCTTGAACCCGATGGCGGTCAAATTGAAGTAGCCGGCATCAAGTCTGGCGACCCCATCAATGAACGCAAGAAAAAGATCGGCTACCTCCCGGAAGCTAACCCACTCTATTTTGATATGTATGTGCGGGAATACCTTGAATTCATAGCTGGTATTCACCGGGTCGCTAATCCACAGCGGGCCATCGAAAAAGTGATCGGTGTTACCGGGCTTACACCCGAAAAACATAAAAAGATCGGGCAGTTGTCCAAGGGCTATAAACAGCGGGTGGGCCTGGCCGCGGCGCTCATCCATGACCCGGAAGTGCTGATCCTTGACGAGCCTACTTCCGGACTGGATCCCAACCAGATCATCGAGATCCGGGATGTGATCAAAACACTCGGCGAAGCTAAAACCGTTTTGTTCTCCTCCCATATCCTCCAGGAAGTGGAGGCGCTTTGTGACCGTGTGATCATCATCAACAAGGGGAAGCTGGTGGCGGACGACAAACTGGAGAACTTGTCCCGTGGATCAAAGCATCTTTCTATTCGTGTAAGTTTCCGGGAAGTGCTGGAACAAGAATGGTTGAACAGGCTCCCTGCTGTGATCAGCGCGGAAAAAAGGGACGCAAACACCTGGCTGTTGGGAACCCATGATACCGAACAACTTAACAAACAACTCATGGAGATGGCTTTGCAGCATAGCCTGAATATCGTTTCTTTACAGACCGAAAGCCGCAACCTCGAAGAAGTTTTTCGGGACCTTACGGCCAACCTTAAATAGTCAATTAAATAAAAGAACTGAAATGAGCTTTATCACCGATGTACGCGCCAGGCAAATTCTTGATAGCCGAGGAAATCCTACTGTTGAGGTAGATGTGATCACAGAAAACGGCGCTCTTGGAAGGGCCGCAGTGCCATCAGGCGCATCAACCGGCAAACATGAAGCCGTTGAACTCAGGGATAATGACAAATCGATCTATATGGGCAGAGGTGTACTTAAAGCAGTACACAATGTGAACGAAGAAATTGCGGATCAACTCATCGGTCTCAATGTCAATGAACAGGCGTTTATTGACTCCAGGCTGATTGAGATCGATGGCACAGAAAATAAAAACAAACTCGGCGCCAATGCAACACTCGCCGTTTCCATGGCCATCGCCAAGGCAGGTGCCATCGAAAGCAATCTCCCTCTTTACCGTTATCTCGGTGGTGTAAATAGTACCACGCTTCCCATTCCATTGATGAACATCATGAATGGTGGTGCGCACGCAGACAACAAAATTGATTTCCAGGAATTCATGGTAATGCCAATAGGTGCAGAAACGTTCAGCGATGGCCTTCGCTGGGGTGTTGAGATCTTCCACCACCTGAAATCTGTGTTGAAGAAAAAAGGATACAGCACCAACGTAGGTGATGAAGGTGGATTTGCACCAGAGATCCAGAGCAATGAAGAAGCCATCGAAACTGTACTTCAGGCCATAGAGGCAGCGGGTTACCAGCCCGGCACACAGGTTTCCATTGCGATGGATGCGGCCACAAGCGAAATGTATAATGAGAAAGATGGAACCTATACTTTTTACAAGAGCTCCAAGAAAACCATCAGCAGGGATGAGATGGTTGACTACTGGACTTCTTGGGTGAATAAATATCCGATCATCTCTATTGAAGATGGTATGGCAGAAGATGATTGGGAAGGATGGAAAAAACACACAGTGGCCATCGGTAACAAATGCCAGTTGGTAGGCGATGACCTGTTTGTAACGAATGTGAAAAGACTTCAGAAAGGTCTTAATGAAGGAATTGCAAACAGCATTCTGATCAAGGTGAACCAAATTGGTACGGTGACTGAAACCATCAACGCCGTGCAACTGGCGCAAACCAATGGCTATACGTCTATCATGAGTCACCGCAGTGGTGAAACAGAGGACACTACCATTGCTGACCTCGCCGTGGCCCTGAATTGTGGACAGATCAAAACCGGTTCAGCTTCCCGTACAGACCGTATGGCAAAGTACAACCAGTTACTTCGGATTGAAGAGGCCCTGGGTTCTAATGCGATTTATCCTAAAGGAAAGTTTCGTTTCAGAAAATAATTTAACATTTTTACAACGTATTCAAAGCCATGGCATTAGCTGTGGCTTTTTCTTTAAGAGGTCCTGAAACCTGCACCAGCAAGGGCATCAAGAATGTCCAACGCTTTGCTTTATGGAATTCTATGTTTATTTTTACTGCTCTTATCCTAGAGTAAACTACCAATTCAGTAACCCTATCTAAAAGCCAAGCAGTCGTCACCACAAAAAAGCTTTGGTTTATGTTTACACGTTTCCTCTCTAAAAAAGTACTCTTCGTAGTTGCTGTATTCGTCTTTTCCTCTTTTTCAAGTTCTTATCGGCCAGAAAATGCAGTGGGTTATTATTTATCACCTGCAGGTGATGTCAATGGCGATGGCTATTCAGATGTACTCGTCAGCGTATACAATAACGTATTTGGAGTGAGCAAGGACGGAAGGGTACAACTCTTTCTGGGAACGGGAAATGGTATTGGCAGTGCGGCAGCCTGGACCAGTGAAGGCAAGGGCGGAACCAACTATGGTGAATCCATCGGCTCTGCTGGTGATGTAAACGGTGATGGCTATTTTGATGTAGTAGTAGGGGCACCACGCTTCAGCAATGGAGAAGAAAATGAGGGCGCCGTTTTTATATATTATGGATCTCCGTCAGGCCTTGACACCAGTCCTTCCTGGATCATGGAAGGGAATCAGGCCAATGCATTTTTTGGGGCTTCGGTCTCTACTGCCGGTGATGTCAATAAAGATGGATATGCCGATGTAGTGGTGGGTGCCAGTTATTATGATGACGGCGAAACCAATGAAGGCAAAATATTTGTGTATCTCGGATCTGCTTCCGGTTTGGCCAAAACACCTTATTTCACAGCACAATCGGATCAGGTAAATGCTTTCTTCGGGAAATCCGTTTCCTCCGCTGGAGATGTGAATCACGATGGTTTTGGCGATATCGTGGTGGGAGCACCCGGTTATGATCATGGCCAGATCAATGAAGGAAGGGCCTTCCTATACCTCGGCACTTATGGTGGCATGACGCAGGCACCAGCTTGGACGGGCGAAAGCAACCAGGCCGATGCCAGTTTCGGCAATTCCGTAGCCTGCGCCGGCGACCTGAACGGCGATGGATTCTCAGATGTAGTGATTGGCGCCAATAGGTTTGATGACAAAATGAGCAACGTTGGTAAACTATATGTGTTTATGGGTTCTGCCAATGGGTTGGGTTTATACCCCGACTGGACCATGACGGGGAATCAGATCGATGGAAATCTTGGGATCTCCGTCAATGCCGCGGGCGATATCAATGGGGATGGATATGGTGAACTGATCGCGGGTGCATACAGCAATAATGTACAAGATCCCGTTGGACATGTATTCATCTATTATGGTTCCAGAACCGGCGTTTCCACCAAGAACATTATCCTGAACAAACAAAACTATCCCGGCGTTAACCTTGGTCTTTCTGTGGCTACTGCGGGAGACATCAACGGGGATGGTTATGCCGATATCATGGCAGGCGTGTCACAAAGTGGTCAGGAATGGAAACTGACCCTGGTGAAAGGATCTGCGAAGGGACTGATGCAACCCTGATGAGGAAAGGGAGAAGATGAAGGGAGAAGTGTGAAGGCTGACTTCGCACTTCTTCCTTTATCTTCTCCCTTTGTTCATTTGGATGATAAACCCTTATTTTTATGGTATATTCTACTGAAAATGAGACTACTGCCTCGCTGGATGACCAACAAATACCTTCTCGCATCAACCTTTTTTGTGGTTTGGTTACTTTTTTTTGACCACAATGACCTTTTGCTTCAATTTAAAAGAGGACAGGAATTGAAGGAAGTGAAGGCTAAATCTGAATTTTACCGCCAAAAAATCGCTGAAACCAAGAAAGAAGTGCAATCCCTGCGGGATAATGCCGCTTCCTTGGAAAAAGTGGCCCGGGAAAAATACCTGATGAAAAAAGATAATGAAGACCTTTTCATTATTGCCGAAAAATAAATTATTTCTTAACACAATATCGGAAAACTACATGCGTTTACATACGTAGCCAACCACCCTATTTTTACCTGACCTGATCCTTTGAAAGACATCTATTTAATCTATTATCCTTTGAACCGATACCGCAAACCCTATGGATTATTGTGTACGGTTTAAAAAGGTGTAATGAAACAATTTACAACGGACGACATGATCAGGTTTTTGTACAACGAGATGACTACTGAAGAGACCCAACAATTCCTTCAGTCAATACAACAGGACTGGACATTAAGAGAAGCTTTTGAACGATTGAAGCAATCCAAGGATTGCCTGGATTCATCAGTGGCTTCGCCGCGGAAATCCACCGTCAATGCAATACTGCAATATGCAGGATTGAATGAAGGTGTGACCCATTAATGTTCTTGCCGCTATCTTTGCTCCGTGACCAAGAAAGCATTATTTGCCACCGTGATGGCATATTTTCAGGAGCAAATCCCGGAAGCAGAAACAGAATTGATCTACGACGATCCCTATCAGCTATTGGTAGCCGTGATCCTGTCTGCCCAATGCACAGACAAAAGGGTGAATCTTACTACCCCGGCCATATTTGAGCGATATCCGGATGCGGGTTCGCTTTCCAAAGCAAGTTTTGAAGATCTCTTTCCACTCATAAAGAGCATTTCCTATCCCAACAACAAGACGAAGCATCTCATCGGAATGGCGCAGATGCTAATGCAGCAGTTTCACGGCAAAGTGCCGATGACGGTGGACGAACTGGTGAAACTGCCCGGCGTGGGGAGAAAGACGGCCAATGTGATTACTTCCGTTATAGACCAACAGCCGAACATGGCAGTGGATACCCATGTTTTCAGGGTATCGGCCAGGCTTGGCCTCACTACTGGTGCCAAAACGCCGCTGCAAACGGAACAACAACTCATTAAATTCATTCCAAGGGAACTGGTGCATAAGGCCCATCACTGGCTGATCCTCCACGGCCGCTATACCTGCCTGGCACGTAATCCCAAATGTGCGTCTTGCGGACTTACGGAAGTTTGCAGGTATTACAAAGCCAACATTAAAAAGTAAAACAGGCGCTTTTTACTTTTGACTTTTACTTTTCACTTCTTCGTATCTTCCAAACTCAACCAATTGCTTATGCGCTTAAGTGTCCGGGTTCTCCTTTCCCTGATGATGTTTCTTCAGTTTTTCGTTTGGGGATCATGGTATGGTCAGATGAGTAAATACATGACAGTCTCGTTAGGTGCCAATGGAGATCAGGTAGGGCAAGCTTATGCGATGTTCTCTGTTGCCATGATCGTGGCTCCCTTCTTTGTGGGTATGCTGGCAGACAGGTTCTTTGATGCCCAGAAAGTGCTGGCTGTGCTCAATCTTCTGGGAGCTGGTCTACTATACTTCCTCACCACTATCCGGGATCCCGAAGTGTTTAAATGGGTCATGCTTGCTTACTGCCTTACGTTTGCACCTACCATAGCCCTTACCAGTTCCATTTCCATGCGCCAGATGCAGAATTCTGAAAAGGAATTCCCCGCCATTCGCGTTTTTGGTACTGTTGCCTGGATCGCAGTTACCAACCTCATTGGTTACCTGGGCGTGGGGGACAAAGTAACCATCTTCCAGATCTCCATGGCCGCGGCGCTTTTGCTTGGGATCATGGCTTTCTTTCTTCCCAAGACCCCGCCCGTAGCCACTGGTCCGGTGGGTATTGGACAGATTGTGGGCAAGGATGCATTTATACTTTTTAAGGACAGAAGTTTCCTGATCTTTTTCCTTGCTTCCGTTGCCATTTGCATCCCACTATCTTTTTATTATACCTGGGGCAACCCTTCCATCACCGATTCTTACAAACTTGCGTTCCCAGGCACCGATCCCTCAACGTTTGGTGTGGAGAATAAAATGAGCCTCGGGCAGGTCTCTGAAGTACTTTTTATGTTGGCCTTGCCTTTCGCTTATGCCAGGTTCGGGGTGAAAAAGATCCTGATTGTAGGACTGATTGCCTGGATCATCAGGTTCCTTCTTTTTGGCTATGCCGATGCAAAGACCAGCGAATGGATGCTCTATGCCGCGATCCTGCTGCATGGTGTCTGTTATGATTTCTTCTTTGTGAGTGGTATGATCTACACAGATCAAAAAGCCGGCAACCAGATCAAGTCTCAGGCGCAGGGCCTGATCTCCCTGGCTACCTACGGCCTCGGTATGTTCATCGGTTCCCTGGTGGCAGGAAGGGTGAAAGCCGCGCAAACAGTCTCCTTTGACAATACTGATGTGACCAACTGGCTTAATGTATGGATGGTACCCGCTGCCATTGCATCCGTTGTACTCGTACTATTCCTATTCTTTTTCCGGGACAATACCAGAGTGAACCTCAAAAAAACAGAACTCCGTTAAACTCCAATTGATACGTTATGAGAATCTCAATGCTTGGCTCAGGCTTTATCGGCCGTTTTTATGCAGATTCCATCCAGGGTCTGCGAAGTAGGGATAAGATCGTGTCTATCTATTCCCGCAGGGAAGAAAGTGCGAAGAAGTTTGCGGACGACTATCAATGTGCGCACTGGACCACCGAGATGGAAGCATCCATCGCACATCCTGATGTGGATGTTGTCTGTATTGCGCTGCCAAATAACCTGCATGAATTGGCGGTTTTGCAGTGCTGTAAACATAAGAAAGCCGTAATCACCACCAAACCCCTCGGCAGAAATGCAACAGAGGCGAAACGCATGCTGGAAGCCGTGGAAGCAGCGGGTATTTTCCATGGTTATCTTGAGGACCTCGTATACACACCCAAATTCATCAAGGCCCATGAATCCGTCAAAAATGGCGCACTCGGTAGAATCCTTTGGGCCAAGTCCAGGGAAACACACCCTGGTCCACATAGCGACTGGTTCTGGGACCTGGAGCAGGCCGGGGGCGGATGTTTACTTGATCTTGGCTGCCACTGCGTAGAGATCACGCGGAGCTATATCGGTAAAGACATCAAGCCGATTGAAGCGATGTGTTGGGCCGATACACAAGTGAAACCCATTGATGCAGAAGACCACGCGATCGCGTTGATAAAATATGAGAATGGTGCCATTGCACAATTTGAAGTGAGCTGGACGTTCCGCGGCGGATTGGATCTCCGGGATGAAGTGATGGGAACAGAAGGAACCATTTGGATCAATAGTTTTCTCCGTACTGGTTTTGAAATGTTCACGACCGGGAAGGGCGGAGATTATATCGCGGAAAAAGCAGAATCTAATACTGGCTGGCTTTTCCCTGTGGGCGATGAGCTCAATGAACTGGGTTACAATCACATGTTCACCGAGATGTTTGATTGCATCGAAAAAGGTACCACACCCCGCGAAACTTTCTATGACGGATATGTAGTCAATTCCGTTCTGGATGCGTGCTATAAATCCGCCAAAACCAAACAGTGGGAACCCATCGTATTGGATGACTGGAGAGGAAGAACAGGCGTTGGCAAAGACAGCCACCTCATTCCTTATGACGATGAGCACTATCTCGTGAAAGAGGAAATGACTCACTATGGCGCAAAAAAGGTGATACTGAAAAACAAGACCACCGGGAAGATTATTGAGAGAACCCTTTAGTTAACAATTGGCAATTGACAATTGACAATTAGCAATTGGCACTGGTTATTAAAGACTAGTTTCTAATAACTAGTGCCAATTGTTAATTGCTAATTGTTAATTGCTAATTGTTAGTATAGTTGGCGAATTCTTTCAACCAGTTCCGTCTTCGTAATCGGAATCCCCATGATCTTGTTGTACGGTATCGCATCCACAAAGTACAGATCACGAAGGATCTTCACAAGCTGACCGTTGTTGATCTCTGGCACCAGCACGTGATCAAAACTCTTCAGAATCTCTCCCAAATTGCGGGGGAAGGGACGCATATAACGGATATGCACATGCGAAACTTCTTTTCCTTCAGCCTGCAATTCAGCACAAGCTGTTTTGATGGCACCGTAGGTACTTCCCCATCCTACCACCAGTACTTTGCCCTTGGCAGCGCCGCTATCTATTTTTTGTAAGGGGATATAATCAGCCAGTTTATCTACTTTGGCCTGACGAAGGAACACCATGTGTTGGTGGTTATCAGGATCATAACTCACGTTACCAGTAACATCCTGCTTCTCTAATCCGCCGATCCTGTGTTCCAGGCCTGCTGTTCCCGGAATGGCCCAGGGACGGGATAATTTTTCATCCCGCTTATACGGCAACAGTTGCTCTTCGCCTTCGTCGAGATTTTTTTTGAATGCTACGGTGATATCCGGCAGATCCGCTGCCTGAGGATATCTCCAAGGCTCGGCGCCATTGGCAATGTACCCATCGCTGAGAAGAATGACCGGGGTCATATGTTGAACCGCAATCCTGGCTGCTTCAAAGGCTACATCAAAACAATCACTAGGTGTGGATGAAGCGATGATCGGCATGGGGCACTCTCCGTTTCTACCGTAATAAGCCTGCATCAGGTCACTTTGCTCTGTTTTGGTTGGCAGACCTGTTGAGGGGCCACCGCGCTGTACGTTAACAATCACCAGAGGGATCTCCATCATCACCGCCAGACCCATCGCTTCCGTTTTCAAAGCCATACCCGGACCAGATGTTGTAGTGACCGCTAGGGAACCACCATAACTGGCACCTATAGCCGAAGAAATGGCAGCAATTTCATCTTCCGCCTGGAAGGTGCGCACCCCAAATGATTTATACTTACTCAATTCATGAAGAATATCAGAAGCCGGGGTAATAGGATACGATCCGAGGAACAAAGGAAGATTGCTCTTCTGTGAAGCAGCGATGAGCCCGTATGATAATGCCTGGTTACCCATGATAGATCGATAAGAACCAGACTCCATTTTTGCCTTCTCCACTTTATAGCGAGTGGTAAAGGTTTCTGTGGTATCCCCGTAATTATATCCAGCCTGAAGCGCTTTTATATTGCTGTTCAGGATCTCATCTTTCTTGCCAAATTTATCTTTAAGAAACTGCAAGGTATTGTCCATGTCCCTGTTGAACATCCAGTAGAGAAAACCAAGAACGAACATGTTTTTTGCCCTGTCTTTTTCTTTGGTGCCCATGGTGATTTCCTTGAGGGCTTCGCGGGTCATTTTGGTGATGTCCATTTTAATGACATCAAACCCTTCCAGGGAATTATTCTCAATAGGATTCACGCCTTCCGCATAATTGGCGAGGCGCAGGTTTTTGGAATCAAATCCATCTGTATTCACGATGATCTTCCCGCCTTTCTTCAGTCCCTTCAGGTTGGTCTTCAATGCCGCGGCATTCATCGCCACCAGCACATCACACTCATCACCTGGCGTAAATACGGGAGAAGAAGAAAACCTGAGCTGAAATCCACTCACACCGGGAATAGTGCCTTGTGGCGCACGGATCTCCGCCGGGAAATCCGGAAAGGTTGCGAGATCCATGCCAAGGAGAGCTGTGTTATTGGTGAATTGGCTACCTGTAAGCTGCATTCCATCTCCACTATCGCCGGCAAATTTGATCACTACGTCCTGTAGCAGTTCGTCTTTTCTATTCATGAAGCGCCTGTTGGGTTTATGCTAATGTACGATAAGATCAGGCTCAACAAATGACGAAAAATGGTTTTTCAGTAAGTTTTTATCAGATGGAAGTTAACCCTTTAAAGGGTTCAAATTTTAAGTTTCGATGATTGATCGGTTTACGTCGCCGGGTGATTTGAAAAGCAGGGATTCAAAATATACTTTTGAATCATCATATATCGAAACAACAACCCGGAAACGGGAGAAAGATTTAATACGGATGGTTACTGGATGAGTTAAAAAGGCAGTTGGGCAACCAACTGCCTTGCCATTTTAGGCATTGGGCATTGGGCACTGGGCATTAGTAGGGTTAGGTCTATAGCCTCACCCTACACACTTCCCCTACACTACCGACCGTCTCCATCCAGAAGATTGCCGATGCCTCCCAGGATACTCCCCTCTTCCTTGCGATGGATGGTCCCATAGCTGAGGATCCTGGAAGCCAGCCTGCTAACCGGAAGTGTTTGTAACCACACCGTTCCGGGGCCCCTGAGGGTTGCAAAAAATAATCCCTCACCACCAAAAATGGTGTTGCGTATGCCGCCAATAAACTGAATTTCGAAATTGATCTCCTGGGTGTAGCCCACAACACAACCAGTGTCTACCTTAAGCACTTCACCGGGCGCGAGGTTCCTTGCAAATACGTGGCCACCCGCATGCATGAAAGCCATTCCATCCCCTTCCAGTTTCTGCATAATGAATCCTTCTCCTCCAAATAGACCCGTACCCAGTTTTCTTTGCAGGGCAATACCAACACTCACACCTTTTGCGGCACACAGGAAAGCGTCTTTCTGGCAAATGATCCGTCCATTATACTGCTGAAGATCCAGAGGGATGATCTTGCCGGGATATGGAGAGGCAAATGCCACCTTTTTCTTACCCTGGTCCATATTAGTAAACGCGGTCATGAACAAGCTCTCCCCGGTAAGTACCCGCTTACCCGCACTCAGAAGTTTGTCAAAGATGCTGCCGGAAGAACGTTTGGATCCATCTCCGAAGATGGTTTCCATCTGCACGCCATCGTCCATAAACATAAAACTCCCGGATTCCGCTATAGCCGTTTCCATGGGATCCAGCTCCACTTCCACATACTGCATTTCCTCTCCATGGATCTTGTAATCAATTTCGTGATTGCTTCTTTGAGACATAATTTGTAGTTGAATAATGAAGAAGTCCTAAACCGTTCACAGGTTGCAAGGTAAAAGAGAAAGGCGAAAGGAAAATCCTTTCGCCTCCCCCTAAACACTACCCCTAAACACTACCCCTTTTTTAGCTTCCCGTTCCAAACCGGCTTCCCCTGTAGCTTGCGCACCAGGTACATCAGGCCAGTCAGGATAAAAAAGAAGGGACCCAGCAGGCCAAACAGCCCTACCCACTTACCACCAAAGAATTTAGACATGGGTCTGCGCAGTCTTTCCGCCATCAGGTACATGCCTGGCACCATGATCAGCGTCATGAAGAACGCGAAGATCAATCCCCAGATGATCGTCCAGCTCAATGGCTTCCAGAACACCGCATTATCTCCCCCGAAGAAAATATTCG
>Ga0214163_1000684_pt1 | contig 15366 bp, 20 predicted proteins | sample LakMenepilimnion_2_FD_153001 | JGI IMG/M metagenome (GOLD analysis project Ga0214163, IMG submission 153001) | Freshwater microbial communities from Lake Mendota, WI - Practice 15JUN2010 epilimnion v4 | ecosystem: Environmental > Aquatic > Freshwater > Lake > Epilimnion/Euphotic zone | place... | reverse complement strand
ATTTGCACGATTTTAAATGGGCAAGGATTAAATAATTATGAAAAGTGGATATTTGTACTTGGACGAAGCTGAAATGCTCTTAATTAAGAATTTATTACAAAAGAATAAAGATGAAGAATCAAACAGCCTTATTTTGAAACTTGACTCCTACAAGAATACTTATTGGGATCTGAAGAATAAGAATTTTAATAATTTTAGAAATCTTGCTGTTGAAAAATTCAAGACAATAAATTCAGACCTTGTTGCTAATGAAGAAATCTCTATAGATGTTGATGCACTAGTAGCTTCATCAAAAAATGGAGCATATGTTCATTGCTGGGTTTGGGTTGAGAATGCTGTAAAGCCTAGAAGAACAAGAAAGAAGACGGTGTAATGACAAAAAATCAATGGTATGCCATCCACGTTCTTTCTCAATATGAAAACAAAGTAAAGAACTATATTGACAAAGTAAAAAAAGAACGTGGCTTTGAAGACAAAATTAACGAAGTAATTATTCCTATGGATACTGAAGTAAAACGAGTTCAGGGAAAGAAAGTTGAAAAGAAGACAAAAGTTTTTCCTGGATATGTTTTAATTAATATGAAAATGGACGATGAATCATTTAATTTTGTAAAAAGAGTGCCTGGAGTTACTAATTTTGTTTCATCAAGCCAAAAGAAGCCTGTAGCACTAAAAGATTCTGAAGTTAAAGAAATTCTTGAATCACTGAATCCAGATAAGGGATTTATTCCAAAGAAGAAATTCCAAAAAGATATGATTGTAAGAATTATTGAAGGACCATTTTCAGAATTTTCTGGCAAAATTGAAACAGTGTACGAAGAAAAAGAAATGTTGCGAGTTATGATTTCTTTATTTGGAAGAGAAACACCGATAGAAATTGAATTTGCACAAGTAGAAAAAGCAGAATAAAAAAGCTCCCTTTCGGGAGCTTTTTTTTTATTATTAGAATTGTTCGTAGGTTTCAGATACAGGAAGAATTTTATTGAATGTTACAATTCCTCCAGTTGCTACCGATGAAAGATTGAATCTTGTCCAATATCTTTCTGGGTTAGGTGGAAGAACAACAATAGGATATCCACCAGCAATAATTCTATTTTGTTGCACTGTCAATGGATCATTTGGTAAAAGAGTATTTGCACTGAAATCTGCTTTTACAGCAACCCAAGAAGAACTTCCCAAACCAGAACCTTCAACAATACCAGAGAATTTCATTGTATCTGAATTTCCAGTAGATGTATCATCAATTACAGTAAAAGTACTCCAAGCAGTTCCATTCCAAATTTGGCCTTGTAAATTAGCTGGAGCTGTTAAACCAATTCCAACTTGAAATTCCCAGTGATCAATTTTCTTACTTGAGCCAATGTAAACATAATCATTTGTAGCTGAAAGATTGAACTGGGACGCATTTTCTCCACCAGTGCCTTTTGCTAATCCTGTAACATCATATATTGTTCCGGCTGTTCCACCAGTACCAGTTTGTGCTTTGCCAACTAATACTCTGTAATCATTGATATTTTCTAAACCTTGATTATCTGATCTAGGATAATCAAGTGGTAAAGCTTTCTTTCCAACTGCTGAAATTCTTAAATTTATATTTGTTCTAGCTTCACTAAATAAAAAAACTAAATTTAAATAAGGTCTATTATATAATTGTTCGTGGTAAATTGCAGGAGTAAAACCCCATCGGGCAATGAAAGATTCTGTAGAAGTAGCATTTACATCTGTGCCATCTCTGTAAAATACATGAGCTTTACCATCTGTTGTGCTATTTCTGTAGTGAGCACCAGCATCTAGTATGCTAAATGCACTTACAGTGAATGCTGTACCTGATACATTTGTAATTCTTAACTCATCTATTGTTGATTGTGGATACCAAGGTATAGTTGCATATACAGCTGTGCCTGAAACTGTAAATCCAACTGATGACTTTAATATTTGATTATATAAACCATTGATGACACTCATAAATAATGCTCCGTTTTAGCAGACTTCTTAATGATTATTTTTCTGATAAGGAAAAATAATCTCCTCTATTGTTGTTGTTAGGTTAATGACGATGTAAAATAAATTGTGAGAAACATCGTCTATAAATAAATGGGAGGGCGCTCTGTTTCTCACTCCTTCCTAAGCTATGAAAATTCAATACGTATCTATTTCTCCAACCACTACAGCTACCAACGAAGGCTGTTATGCTCTTACCCCTGAACTATTGGCTGCTACAGGTGCTCGTTATTCTCGTAATAATGAAGGGCTTGATGCTATTGTTTCCAAAATTGATTTTTCCAATACAGATAAATCAGTAGACGGTATTTTCAAGATGGTGGATTATGGCCACGCTTCTATAGCAGATATGGCCCCAATTGCTCTATTTATTGATGATATCACTCTGTATGCTGCATATTTCCTTTGGACTCTTTCTCCTACAGCTGGTGGTCAAGAATGTTCTACCAGATATATCAAGATGGATAGTTCAAATGTAGCTAGCACTGATGGTCTTGGAATTTATGATCAATATGAACAGCAATATGATCTTTATGTTGCTAAGTCATTTAATTATTATGAAGAAGCATTGAAGCTTTGGACTAAAATTGGTGAGATTTATCCTGAACTAACTAAAATTCCGTCCAGCCTTTTAAATTCTGAATCTGATAAAGATAAGAAGCAAGTGGCTAGAATGATGCGTAATTTCGCCTTTGATCGTGCTAGGGTGTATTTGCCAGTTTCTACTCTTACTGGTGTCATGATGATCCAATCTGCTAGGGCTTGGGCAAATCTTTCAGCTCATCTTCAATCACATAACCTTAAAGAATTAAATCTTATTGGAAAAGAAATTGAAGAGAAATTAAAGCTTGGCGCTCCTAGATTAGTTAGGCATTGTAAATCAACAGATGCAATTAAGTCATATTACGATAGAGAATTTGAGCTTTGGCTTTCTGATTATGATTTATTCCACGGTACTAATCTTTATGCTCCTCCTATGACTGTAGCTAAGAATGATTTGGATTTTAGAACAAATCGTTATTCTCCATTCTCAAGTAATCTTTCAAGAATTCCAGTAAAGGTTTCTTGGAGCGATATGAGCTTTGGCGAAATTAGAGATTTAAATAGGCATCGTACTGGAAACAAATACTGTCCATTTATTCCTAAGGGATTTTATGGAGCAATTGATGAGCTTCCTAATTCAGATCTTGAAGAATGCAATAATCTTATCAATATGCATAAACGATTTGAATCCACCACTTGGGATTCTCAAAATATTATGAAATCAAATTCAAAATACGTTTATTTCACAAGCTTAGGTCATCAATATTTATTTGAGCATACTACAACTGCTGATAAATTCTTATATGAAATGGAACTTCGCACTGGTGTTGGCGCTCATTATAAATATGCTGAACATTGCCATCACGCCTTAGAATTATGGTATCAAAAATATCCAATTACAAAAGGAATCATTTTTGAGGGTAGTGCAGAACCAGAGTAACTATAATTTGAAGTAAACTACATAGCCTTCAATTGAAATTATTTTACTTGAATAGTTTGTAATACCAGGATCTAAATCAAAGAACATGATGCATTTTTCATGTTCTTTGATTTCGTTATAATACACTGTCATTTTTGGTACAAAATTACCCTTATTATGTTCTATTATGATATTTTTTATATCATTACTCATAGACATGCAAGTTTCATCTAAAATATATGTATATTCTGGTAGTAATTCCTTTGTAGCAACTTTGAAATGATCAAATGAAATTGGTTTTTCCATCATTGCATCATTTATAATTTCAGAAAGATCTACAATATCAGGAACAGAATTGTTGCTGTTATCTTTAGTGTTTTCCTCAAATACAAAACTCATTCTGGATATTGAAAATAAATAATCAGTTTGAGTGTGCCTTCCATTCAAGAGATCATGAAAAAGATTTTGCAATTCTGACAAACTAATGATATTATTTGTCATATACATAGCAATGTTTTCATATTCAGGTGGGGAATAGACAAGAACTAATCTTTTCAAAATTTCTTTGTTAGATTTGTCCAATGATTGAATCTCCAAAAAAGAATCAGTGTCACGGAAATAACGATTATTTCTGTTGACATCAAACCCCACAATGATAAAATATCTATGATAATTAAGCGCAGATGTTTGATAGGCTACTATTTCAAGTTCTTCTTGCGAGGTCGTTATGAATGCGGTAAGTTCCATTAACTTTTTGTACAAAGTGTGGTCACGTACATTTGACAATAAACAAGAAGCCAACAAGATGCAGGGGAATAATATGGTACAGGAAAGACAAGTTATAAACGAAACGGCTAAATCTATGAAACAAATTGATTTCAGACCCAAAACTTTTGATCAAGTCATTGGACAGACAGAAGTTAAAGAAAATTTACGTTTGAAAATTGCTGCATTCAATAAGACAAGAGTCAGCCTTGTTCACACTTTGTTCTTGGGTTTTTCAGGTGTAGGTAAAACAACCCTTGCAAATGTTGTGGCTTATGAAATGGGTGTTACATTTCATCAGATTATGGCAACACGCATCAAGACATGGGCTGACTTCTACAACATCATCAAGAATATTGAAGAAAATGATGTTGTGTTTATTGATGAAATCCATGCATTGGCGCCAAAGATTCAAGAGCATTTGTATGGGGTTATGGAAGATTTCACTTGTACTGTTGAAGATAAAAACTTGAATAGGCAGCGTTTGGTGAAAATTCCTAGATTTACCCTTATCGGAGCGACAACTCACTCTGGTGATTTAAACGCCCCATTGCTTTCTCGCTTCCAGTATAAAGCCAACCTAGTGCCTTATTCGAATCAAGAGTTGACACAAATGATTACGACAGCTGCTGACAGAATATACAACATCGAAATTCCTCATGATGTTGCTAGTCGGCTTGCACAACTTTCAAGAAGAACAGCTCGTGTCTCTTACAATCTCTTGCGTAGTTTTATGGACCTTGCAGAGGCTCAAACACCTGGCAAAGTTACATCTGACATGCTTACAAGGTCTCTTATGTCAAAAATGTTGCGCTTAGAGCAACTTGACCCTCTTATTGGGTTGGATTACGTAAGCAGAAAGTACATTGTTGCTTTACTTCGTGAGGGTGGTGCTTTGGGTGCTAGAACCATTTCCAATTACATCAATGAACAAGAGAGCACCGTTACTAGTATGATTGAGCCATTTTTGTTTTCTGAAATCTCCTTGGAATTTGAAGACAAGGGTGAAAAAATCATTCAGAAATCACCTTTTATACGTATAACAAGAAAGGGACGTGTAGCTTTAGAACCAGCCTACAACTATATTTTACTCTGCCAAGAACTACAGGCACGAGGTTGGTTTAAGGATGAATCCCTTAACGTCAAATCGGAGTAATTATGCCAGCAAAACAATTATCTTTTAATGATGATGCACGACAGGCTATGGGTCGTGGTGTTGATATCGTTAGTAATGCAGTTAAGACAACCTTGGGTCCTAAAGGCCGTAATGTTGTTATTCAATCTCCATCTGGTCCTATTGTGACAAAAGATGGAGTCACAGTAGCAAAACATGTTGAACTTGAGTGTCCTTATGAGGATCTTGGTGCTCAACTATGCAAGCAAGTATCAAGCAAAACTAATGATGTTGCAGGTGATGGTACTACTACAGCTACAGTATTAGCACAAGCTTTAGTAAATGGCGGTCTTAAATACATTTCTTCAGGTGGCAATCCAATTAGTGTTAAAGTTGGAATGGAATATGCTGCTAATAAAGCTGTTGAAATTATTGAAAATTTAGCAAAGCCAATTGAGAGTAAGGAACAAATTACCTTTGTTGCTACTATTTCTGGTAATGAAGCAGAAGTGGGTCAGATTGTTGCTGATGCCATGGAAGCTGTTGGTAAAGATGGTGTTATTACAATCGAAGAGTCAAGAGGTCGTGAGACTAATCTTTCTTTGGTAGAAGGTATGAAATTTGACAAGGGTTATGTTTCAGCTTTCTTTGTAAACAATGCGGAGAAAATGGAATGCCGTCATACAGATCCATTCATTCTTCTTTATGATGGAAAAATTTCAGATTCAGCAGACATTCTTCCTATTCTCACCAAGGTAAATGAACAGAAAAAGCCTATTGTGATTGTTGCTGACAATGTTGATGGTCCAGCTCTTCAGATGCTTGTTATCAACGTTCATAAGGGTGCTATGCCTTGGGTTGCTGTAAAGACTCCTGGTTTTGCTGGTCAGAAGAAAGAATATCTTTATGACATTGCTGCTTTAACTGGCGCCGATGTTATTTCTTCGGAGATGGGTACGACACTTGAGACCTGCACACTAGAAAATTTAGGAAAAGCAAAGAGTGTAATCATCAATAAAGAATCTACTACAATTATTGGTGGTGAAGGTGACAATAATAAAATTGAGGATAGAATTTCTCAATTGAAAGTGACCTTATCTCAAGTAGAAAGTGATTATGAAGCAAGAATTCTCAATGAAAGAATTGCAAAGCTTTCTGGTGGAGTTGCTATCATTAAGGTCGGCGCCAGTACTGAAGCAGAATTGATGGAAAAGAAGTATCGTTATGAGGATGCTTTGGCTGCTACTCGTGCTGCTGTAGAAGAAGGCATTGTTCCTGGCGGTGGTACTACTCTCTTACGTATTTCTCAGCAACTTGAATCTATGAATGATCTTACTGACCAAGATGAGAAAGTTGGTTTTGAAATTGTAAGAAAAGCACTTATGGAACCTATTAGACAAATTGCTTTCAATGCTGGTATTAGTCCTGATGTTGTAGTTGATACAGTTTGTTCAAAAGATAATGGTATTGGTTTGAATGCTAGAACTAATAAGTATGTTGATATGATTGCAGAAGGCATCATTGATCCAGCTAAAGTCACTCGTTCTGCAGTTCAAAATGCAGTGTCAATTGCTGTTATAGTATTGACTACCGAAGCACTAATTGTAGACAAGCCAATTGCAAATGAAAAAGTCTTAATTCAAGAGGGAAGTTTCTAATTTTCTCCAATATATTTAACACACCAGTATATATTTTAAGTATAATATGGATATGTGTTAAGGGGTATTGGAAGTGGAAAATAAATCTATTAAATTAAGACTTTCGAAGGGTCAAATTCTAACTTTCAGCGCAATCTTGGTTGCGCTGACTTCTGTTTCTTACCAGCTTTATTTGTTGCATAAGAAAAGTAAAACCAAGGAGATGGGAGAAGCATATTTTGTTTATCCCGAAGATTAAAAATGACAGAATTTCTTTACCATTACAAAATTACAGTTACCAAAGTTGTTGATGGAGATACAATTTATGGTGATGTAGATTTAGGTTTCAATATTGGTGTAAAAAAGATGGAGTTTAGGCTTGCAGAAGTAAATACACCTGAAATTAAAGGTGAAACTAGAACTGCAGGATTGGCTAGTAAGAAATTTGTTGAAGATACTCTTTTGAATAAAGAGGTATGCGTCTTGACAAAAAAAGATAGTAAAGAAAAATATGGAAGATATTTGGCTTGGGTATATTACAAAGAAGCAGACAATCTTTGGATTTGTTTAAATAAAAAGTTAATTGAATTGAATTTTGCTGTGCCATTTATGGTATAGTAATTACATGGCTTTCTTTAGGCGATTATTTATTGATTTCGATTCGTTTTATGCAAGTGTAGAGCAACAAGATAATCATGAATATCGTGGTAAACCTATAATTGTAGTTCCTGTTGTTTCTGATTATACGTGTGCTATTGCTGCGTCATATCAAGCTAAAAGACTTGGGGTAAAAACTGGAACCCGTGTAAAAACGGCGAAGGAGAAAATCCCAGGTCTTTTTGTTTGTGGAGCTAGGCCAAAAAGATATGTAGAAGTGCACAATCAAATTCTTGAAATATTGTCTCAGCATTTTAAGAAGATACAAGTGCTTTCGATTGATGAGATGGCTTGTGAGATTGATGAAGACGATGATTTTGATTGTGAAATGATTGCTGCCTTATTGAAATTAGATTTTCAAGAAAAATTGGGCGAACATATTACTTGTTCAATTGGTGTAGCTAAAAATGTATTTTTGTCTAAAGTTGCTGCTGATATGGACAAGCCCAATGGATTCACTGCCCTGGGCCAAAAAGCCCAGGAGCAGTTGGAGACTTTGGGATTGACCGACCTTCCTGGTATTGCTGAAAAAATGGAAGCACGTTTGAATAAATCAAGAATAAGAACTGTTGAAGATTTATTTAACACTGAAGAATTGAAATTGAAAAAAGCATGGGGAAGTATTATTGGTGCTCGTTGGTTTCACATGATTCGTGGGAGTTTGCAATGTGATTATGGATTGTCTGATAATGAAATACCTAAATCATTTGGGCACACTCACGTTTTGCCTCCTGATAAAAGAGATGATGCTGGCAGTTTTGAAGTTTTTGAAGCTCTGCTATTCAAAGGATTAGAGAGGTTGAATAAACACAGAATAGGGGCTAAAAGAGTATCAATTTACTTATCTTGGCGCAATACAGAAACCAAGAGAAGAGGCACCTATAAGAAAACGTCTCCTATAGCAATTGCATCTATGGATTACACATATTGGTCTATGATTGCTAATGAATTATGGAAACAATTTCCTCCATTAGATTTAAAAGCTATCCCATTATTAGTGGGAATTCGCTTTACAAGAACAGTAAAGCAAGAAGATATAAACTTACAGCTTTTTGATTTAGATTTCTTTCCACAATATGAGAAAAAAGAAATGTATGAAGTCCCAGATAGAATTTCTTTTGGAGATCCTGGAAGGCTTTTTGACGATGTATAATAAAAATAGGAGATCATTATGAAAATTAATGTTGAATTTGACAATTTATCTGAAGCTCAAGCAGTAGCATTAGAGGAATTTTTTGCAGTATGGATGTTCTTGAAAGAAAAACAAATGAGCATGTGGACTGGATTCTTTGCGGATACTGCTATTGATTTCAAGCCTGTTGTCAAAATTAATGGTGAAGATCCAAAGCGTTTCATGAAAGATATTGGACTTCGTGTTGGTAAGGTCAAGTTTGTAACTGACAATGGTGATATTGAAGATGATATGTATTTGTTAGACTACGAAAGAGTTGCCAAGGCGTTAAATGACGACTGATATCGAGATTCCTGAAAGAATACCAGTAATAATTGGTAAGAATATTTTTCAAATGGAATCGGAAAGTTTAATTGCTTCCTTGGTGCATCAAACTATTCATAAAAATAATCTTCTATACAATTCAGATGATTTTGGAATGATTTTTGATGTAACAAAAATTGAAATAACAAACTTTTTAAAGAAAAAAATATCAAAAGATTTTGAAGCATTTGATTTTTTTGATAGTTGGATGTTAGAATTCGATGAATATCAAATAAATAAAAATAAATTATTTTGCAAAGATTTGTTGATTACATTTCCAGACAAACTTCAATTTTCTGTTAAATTTTTAGATATATTATCATTACGTAATGCAATGCTTGATCGTGATGAGAATGATATTGATGATGATGACCCAGTATTACAAGATTCTCAATTAATTTTAGACTGGATTGATGAAAATCTTACTTGGGAACAATTATCACCTTATGCTGAATATGTAAAAACAGATAGACAAGAAAGCACTAGGAATAAGAATTTTGTAAAGGCCACAAAAAAGGTTGTTGAATGGGAAAGACAACTGTCTATATTTGATTTCATATCAAAAGGTGATATGATACTTACAAATGAAGACGATGATGACGACGAAGAAGATTGATCCCTACAACATAACCAATTATTCCAGAACAGAGGAAGAGCTTCAGCTTTTCCTCTTGTTTTGCATTGTAGTGGCTGGAAAAACTGCATATATCCAAGCTGAAAAACTAGAGCAGTTTTTGTGCTCTGTCAATAAAAGATTGATGATGCCAGATGACGTGAAGCCATTCCAAAGTTTAAGGAGTGCAGAACAACACGGTATTTTGTTTGAAGAGATCAAATTAGCAAAACTAGGTCAATATAAGAAAATCTTTTCTGGATTTAAATATATATCTGAACGTGAATATAATTTGAATAGAATGACACCAAAAATATTAGAAGAAATTCCTGGTGTTGGAATGAAAACTAGTAGATTTTTTCTTTTACATTCTGACACATTTTACAAAGATAAAATTGCAATCTTGGATACTCATATTTTAAAGTTTATCAAAGAAAATATTGATGAAAGAGCGCCTAAATCTACACCTGTCATTCCAATAACTTACAGATATTGGGAAGATATGTTTTTGAATTGGTGCGAGAAGAATAGTAAAAATGTGGCAGATTTTGATTTGGAAGTTTGGAAGAGTTATGCAAGAACAAAAAGTTAATAGTTAAGGTCTATATCAGTGAGGGTTATATGACAACTATTGATAAGCGTAAAGAAGAAAAAGTACTTCGTGATTATGAAAAGCTGATTTATAAATTGGCTAACAAAAGCTATATCCGTTATAATAGGAAATACTCTTTGGAAGATATTTTGCAAGAAGCTAAAGTTAGTGCAATTAGAGCTTATAGAAATTATGATCCAAGCAGAAATACAAAACTTATCACACATCTTCACAATTATATAAATTTTTATTTAAGTCATTATTTTAGAGCTGATACTGGACTGATCAAAATTCCAAACAAAGCGCTAAGAGATGAAACTAAACAAAAGCCTGAATTAGTACATAATGACTTTCTATATGACAATGGATCAGATCACGAACATCCATTTTCAGACAATTCTTCTGTAGACAAAAAAATACAATTAGATGAAATTTTAGATTCTTTATCTCCTAAAGAAAAAGAAATAATTAATTTGATTTATATTGAGGGCTACACTTATGATGAAGTGGCAATTATGTACAATGTAAGTAGGCAAGCAATCAACAACACTGCTAACAAGTCAATAAAAAAACTTCGTGAAAAGAATTTAGCTGAAAACTCACTTTAGGAATCATATGTTAGAAAATCGATATTTATATTCTTCTTTTGTGGATGCTTATGGAAGAGAAGTATTAGCAAGATATTTCTTTGAATCTGAATTTATCAATATTCCAGGCACAGATATGAGTTTAGAAGTTGATGCTGGAGATTGGGCTACTTGTGAAAATGACAACTTAGCCCTTTTTCACCACGAAGAATTTTTAAAGATTTTTGTTCCAGAAGATAAAGTAGCCAATAATTATCTAGAGTTTGTTATTGATAGCATTAATTCAGATTATTCACCTAATACAAATAATCTTGATGAAGTGTTGATCGAAACTGCAGAAGAATTTATTGAAAAAGAAATCAGCCTCTCTTTTAATGCAAGATTGAGGCTGATTTGGGATTTAATTTTGGGAAAGAAAATCAATATTTTTAAATATTAGATTTTGTAATCCATATCTACTATTTGTTTTCAATAGGTCTGTAAGTTGATTCGAACTCTTGTCTAGCAATTCTATACACTTCTCCCATTTGTGGTAAAGGAGTGACGATCATATCACCAGTTTTAAGAACCATTGGCTGACCCCATGAAGCTTGGAATGATGTTTCTGGACCACTATATGTAATTCCACGACATTCACCAGTAGCTTGATAAATTCCGTTACCAACTTCCTTATATCTTTTGGCTAATTTATCACCACTTAAGATATATTCCTCACCAGAACCACCCAAGTTAGAAACAACAAAGTCGCCTTCTTGAGCTTGATTCATTGTTTCTTTACCATCAGCAGTAATGGTTTCAATCATTTCACCTGGTCTTGCTGCTCTTGCCTTAATTTGAGTAAACTTTTCAAAATCTGTGCCATTAGATTCAATTTCCGGCATAAACTTTGCAATAGCTTCTTCTTGGCTCATTACCTCATTTTCTTCTTCCATTTGAGAAACTTTGACAAATCTTTTATTTTCAGCATTTGGAAATAGCTTTTTTACTTCAATTATGTGTCCTGCAAATCTAATCATTTTTTTTATCCTTTATGAAATTTGTAATGAAATATTCTTTACATCTTCAATTCTAATATTTTTTAACTGTAAAGATCCATACACCAATCCATTTTTTTGCCAGTGTTGTGTTGCATTCAAATTCATAAATACATAAAATAAGTATTTTGAATCTAGTTTATCTTTAGCTTCTTCTTTTACTTTAATACCAATTTTCTTTTCATTATTATCTGGATCAGTGGTTGGCATTCCTAAACTTTTTTCAGTACCTCTTGCATAAATCCAAAAGTCAGCATCAGACATATTGAATTTAATTTCACATAAATCTGCTAATCTCATTTATTTACCACTTCTCTAACAATTTCTGCTACATCTGAATGACTAAATGGATTTGTTCCATTTAGTAGCATTTTATGGGCAATTTCGTGCATTCTGGAATCATTATTATCAATTGCTTGCTTGTAAATAACACGTTTGATTTGACCAGTTATTTTTACAAATCTCAAATAATCTTTTTCTTCCATTTGACTTACATCAGCATTCATAATCTCTGATAAAAAATTTGAAAGAGATGATGGTTTGATAGATCCAACATCTCCAGGCCCAGTAAGTCCGCCTTCAAACATATTGCTAAAAATTCTTGTTGCAGATTTGATTACTTTTTCTACAACTTCATCAACTTCTTTATCTGACTCTGAAAATAAATTAGAAATATCTGTTGATGGAATTTCGTCTTCTTCACCCATTAAAGCAATCTTTACAAATCTTGGTTCAATTGGTCGTAATTCTGATAGAGGAATCATACTACCAATAAATCTTATATTGTTATTATTAGACTCTTTTGATTTTCCTCCAGCTTCTTCAGTGTAAGTAGTAGTATTAGGTTTTTTGCCAGGATTTGGTTCTTTTTCTTTTCTATCTTTTTGTCTTTTTCTGTTTTTTAATTCTTTTTTATCTAAACTTTTAGCTTTATTAGTAGGAACACAAACAGGTTTGGAACCTTTGGAGGTATCATTTCTTCCACAAGGCTCATATCCACCATCTTTTTTAGGTCTTCTTACATCAACCCAGCGTTCTTTCTCGACCCAATCTTTTAAGCCACCAGGATGCATTTTAGATCTTTTAGCTTCAACTTTTCTAAATCTCGGAGTTTCAGCAGTAGTTTCTTCTGGTTCTTGAGATTCTAATTCATTTTGTCTGTACTTAATTGAATTATCCATCAATCTCATTAATTGCTGAATTTTACCAGGATTAAATTGATCACTCTTATTCTTGAAATGACAAGAAGCAGTGTAAGTTTCTCCAGTTTTCTTATCAACAATTTGTAAGTGGTTTTTTGTTGAATAATCCATACCGAAAGACGCAAGTTCTTCAGAGCCAAAAAGCATCGAAATAATGTCTTCGAATGCTTTTATCACCTCTCTACAAGTCAGATTCATCTTTCTTTGTTCCATAGAACTATAAAGTTGTTCAGGACTTGTTTTTGGTTTAATCTTAATTCTTGCGCTTTCTCTTTCCATAATTAATCTTTTGCTCTTTTGATAAATCTAGTTTCTTTACTTGGATTTTTGTGCAATGTATCAAGATGATGTTTAGGAATCATATTCATTACTTCAACTTGATCATCATCTTCATTATAAAAAATGATATGATTGTCATCTACTGAAGCTGGTTGATGCAAATCTGCATCTGACATTTCTTCCCTAAAATCAGAAATTGGTTCAGCATCTTCCCAACTTCCATCAGAATCAACTTGGTAATTTCCTGAATCAAAATTATTCAAAGCATCATCAAGATTCATAGGAAAAGGAACTTTATATTCTTTTTTAAATTTTTCTGCTTCTTTAACAAACATACCGTGCACTCTATTAGCTTCAACTATATTGCCTTGTGACTCTAATAGTTCAGCAAGTTCAGCTAATGATCTCAAATTATCTGATTGCATTTTGTTATCTCTTTTTTAATGTTTTTGAAAGCTTGATAAAAATTTTATGTAAGATTGAAGCTTCTTTTTCCATTTCAGATTCTTCTAATTCTGAAATAACAGTATTGATGTCTTTCAATAAATTGTCTGCTTTTTTTTCTTCTTTCTTTTCCATTTTATTCACTTACCACAATGGTTACACTAGCTGGTAAACTTTCTTGAGTACCGTTAGTTACTTTATATGTAAAGCTATCTGAACCTAAATAATCTGTATTTGGAGTGTAGTTGAAAATATCATTATTTACTGAAACAATTCCATTTGCAGGCGAAGTATCAACAGAATAAGTTAAAGGTAAACCTTTAGGATCTGTAGCACTACCAGAAATATCAACTGACATATTTTTAGTAGTGGATGAAGTTACATCACTTGCTACTGGAACTACGGCACTTACTGTAATACTGACTGTAGCAGCTGGACTTAAGTATGTTCCGTTTGACACAGTGTATTGTAATGAATCAGAACCCACAAAATCTGTATCAGGAGTGTAAGAAATAACATCATCACTTACTGAATAAGTACCATTATTTGTTTCTGAAATTACACTATATGACAAAGGTAAACCATTTGGATCAGAACCATTCATTGTAAAATCAACATCAACATTAACATCTGTTGAAACATTAAATGAAGAAGCAACAGGGATTTGTGTTGGGATATTGATAGTAATTGTTGCAGTGTTGCCAACAAAACCTTGATCGTTTGTAGCTGTATATGTAAATGAGTCTGTACCAGCGTAACTTGGATCAGGAGTATAAACAAATACTGGGTTAGATAAATCACCTGCCCCAAAATCAACGTGTGCCATTTCTATTGAGACTGATCCATTTGTAGGTTGATTTACAATTGAGAATGTGAAAGGTACATTGTATGGATCATATGCTCCAACTGAAATTGCTACAGGAGTTTCCATAGGAGTGGAATATGAAGCATCTTGACATTTTGGATTTTGAGTTGGATCATCATAAATCATCACTGCTTCGGCCCATTCAGGTCTTTGCATTAAAGCATTATAAATACAAGCTCTAAAGTCATAAGAAACACTAGCATCAATGTCATATAAAGACATATTAGTAGTTCTTCTTTCCATAATTGATTTGCCGTCTAATTTAGATTGCCTGTTGAGATACAAGTCCATTGAAGCATTCACGAACGGGCTGTCATTACAAACAACCTCAACATATCCTAAATACCAATAATTTCCTGAAACACCAGTTGTAAGAGTAGTTTCTAATTCGAATGCCATTTTTTATTTCCTATTTTGAACTATATGTTCCACCACGAGATTTGTAAAGCTTAACTAAAGCCATATTTGCATAAGCGCTTGGATAGACATCAAATTTGCGCTTTATTTCTGATTTACATCTTGAATATAAAGCAGGGTCATTAGGCTTATTGCTCTTCTTTTTTGATTTCTTTTTAGCAGATAATTTCAAGAATACATCGTGAAGCTCATTTGCCAATTC
>Ga0214163_1000683_pt1 | contig 15382 bp, 14 predicted proteins | sample LakMenepilimnion_2_FD_153001 | JGI IMG/M metagenome (GOLD analysis project Ga0214163, IMG submission 153001) | Freshwater microbial communities from Lake Mendota, WI - Practice 15JUN2010 epilimnion v4 | ecosystem: Environmental > Aquatic > Freshwater > Lake > Epilimnion/Euphotic zone | place... | reverse complement strand
CAGCCGCCCTGGCGCTTTGTTGCTCGACGGTGGAGACACCTGGCAAGGTTCGGGCACCAGCTTATGGACCAACGGTCAGGACATGGTCGACGCCTGCAAATTACTTGGTGTGGACGTGATGACGGGTCACTGGGAGTTCACTCTCGGCATGGAGCGAGTGAAGGAGATCGTCGAAAAAGACTTCGCTGGCAAGGTTGATTTTGTGGCGCAAAACATCAAAACCAGCGACTTTGGTGATCCGGTGTTCAAGCCCTACGTGATTCGCGAGATCAATGGCGTACCTTGCGCCATCATCGGTCAGGCGTTTCCCTACACCCCGATTGCCAACCCACGTTATATGGTGGCTGACTGGGAGTTCGGCATCCAGGATGAGAACATGCAAAAGATGGTGAACGAGGCCCGTGGCAAAGGTGCACAGGTGGTGGTGGTGCTCAGCCACAACGGCATGGATGTGGACCTCAAGATGGCCACGCGTGTCAGTGGCATCGACGCCATCATGGGCGGCCACACGCACGACGGCATGCCAGTCGCCTCCATCGTCTCCAATAAAGGCGGCAAGACCATCGTCACCAATGCGGGCTCGAACAGCAAGTTCTTAGGTGTGCTCGATTTCGATGTCAAAGACAAAAAAGTCAGCGACTTCCGATACAAGCTGCTACCCGTTTTCTCGAACATGCTGCCCGCCGACAAAGAGATGGAAGCGCTCATCACCAAAATCCGCGCGCCTTACGAAACCAAGCTGTCAGAAAAGCTGGCCGTGACCGACGGCTTGTTGTACCGCCGTGGTAACTTCAACGGCACAGGAGACCAGTTGCTGGTCGATGCGCTGTTGGACGTGCAGGGCGCAGATATTGCGTTTTCCCCGGGCTTTCGCTGGGGCACCACGCTGCTGCCGGGCCAGGCTATCACGCGTGAGTGGCTGCTCGACATGACCGCTACCACATACTCATATGCCACCGTGACCGAGATGACGGGCGAGACCATCAAGACCGTGCTCGAAGACGTGGCCGACAACCTGTTCAACCCCGACCCTTATTACCAGCAAGGGGGCGACATGGTACGCGTGGGGGGCCTGACTTACAGCTGCAACCCCGTGGCCAAGGCAGGCCAACGCATTGGCGATATGCGCCTAAAAGGCCAGCTCATCGATGCTGGCAAAAAGTACAAGGTGGCGGGCTGGGCCCCAGTGGCCGAAGAAGCCCGTAGCCAAGGCAACAAGCAGGTCTGGGAAGTTGTGGAGACCTGGCTCAAAGCCCAAGGCGGTCGCATCAAGCCGCGTCAACTCAATACGCCCAAAATCATGGGTGCATTACCCAACAAGGGCTACGCCGTTTGACGAGTGCGTGCAGCGAAACTATGCGCTGCGCCTATTGAGGGATCTCCATGAAAAGAAGACAACTGTTATGGGCCAGCGCTGTCATCGGCGGCGCAAGCATGTGGCCCGAAGCTCGTTTGCTCGCGCAGCAAGCGCAGGACTTCATCGAAGGTCCACCCGTGACCGACATTCCGGCACAAAAGCTGTCGCCACACGTCTGGATGATCTACTCGCCCGACGGATTTCCCACCCCTGAAAACCGGGGCATGATGGCCAACGTGATATTTGTGGTCACAACGGCCGGCGTGGTGGTGATCGATTCGGGTGCTTCTCTGCAAATTGGCCAGATGGCTATCCGCATGATTCGCAAGGTGACCGATAAACCTGTGGTGGCCGTGTTCAACAGCCACTACCACGGTGACCATTGGCTGGGCAACCACGCCTTCGTCAAAACCTACGGCAACAAGCTGCCCATTTACGCACTGCCCAGCACCATTGAAAAACTCAAAGGTGCAGAAGGCAACTTGTGGCGCAGCCTGATGGAGCGCTGGACCAACCAGTCCACCTTGGGCACTCAGGTGGTAGTGCCCAACACGCCCGTACAGCATGGTCAAGCGATTCAGATTGGCGATGTGACATTTCGCATGCACCACTACGGGACGGCGCATACGCCATCGGATCTGTGTGTCGAGGTGGTGCAAGACAAGGTGACGGCAGTGGGTGACATCGCCATGACCAACCGCATTGCCAACATGGACGAAGGCTCTTACCCAGGCACCTTCAAATATTACAAAAGCTTAGAGGCTGCTACAGGGCAACAGCTCTGGGTACCTGGCCACGGTCAGGCTCGCCCAGACTTACTCAAAACCTATGGCGAATTCATGGCGGGCATCTGGGAGCCTTGCCTTAAAGCAGTAGAAGACGGCAAGACCGAAGCCGAGGCCAAAGCGGCCGTGATGAAAGACCCTCGAGTGGCCGCAAGGGCCAAGTCCATGCAGGGCTTTGACGGCAATATTGGCAAATATGTGAGCTTGGCCTATCTAGAAGCCGAGAAAGTCGCGTTCTAAAAGCAAAAAATACGCAGCGTGTTGGACGTATGCGGATTTAGGTTCACCAACGTTCGATGCAAGCGCATCAAGCGGGTTTATTTGTTTGCCGCATCGCTCGGCTCAACAGAAGCACGGGTATCAAGCCCACCGCCACCAAAGCCAGACTGGGCAAAGCCGCTTCGCCCAGTCTTTCGTCTCGGGCCAATTGAAAAGCCACCACGGCCAAGGTATCGGTATCAAAGGGCCGAAGCACCAAGGTAGCTGGCAGCTCTTTCATCACATCCACAAAAACCAGCAGGGCAGCAGCAAAAACAGAGCGCTTTAGAAGGGGTGCATGAACGCTGCTCAACAAGGCCATGCCCGTTACCCCAAGGGTGCGCGCTGAGTCATCTAGGCTGGTGGGAATACGGGCATAACCACTTTGAATCGATTGCAAGGCCACCGCGCAAAAACGCACCAAGTAAGCCCAAATGAGACCCAACACAGATGCTGTGATCCAGAAACCCACTGGCGAATCGGGCCACTGCTTTTGAATCCAAGTGACCGGCAGCAGCAAGCCAACCACGACCACTGCGCCGGGAATGGCGTATCCCAATCCCACCAGTTGAGAAATGAAACGCGCAAAGAAGTCGGCCTGGCTGCGCAAGCTAAAGGCGATGAGCAAGGAGAAGCCAACCGCCAAGAAAGCAGTGATGGCACCCAAACGAAGGCTGTTGAAAGACCATTCAAAAAACCGCCCCCATGGAATGAGCATGTCAGACACCAGCAAGGGCTTGAGCATGAGCAAGATGGGCAAGGCAAATCCCAAAAAGACCAACATGCCGCACCAAGCCGTCAGTGCCAGCCCCTTGGCTTGGCTGAGATTGGCGGGTTGGGCTTCGCGAGAACTTGCAGCATTGGTGTTGCTGGCTGTAAACCGCATTCGTGCTTGGGCTTGCTTTTCCAGATGCAACAGCAGCAGCACCATGGCCAGCAGCAGGGTGGCCAGTTGCGCAGCTGCAATGCGGTTGTCCATGATGAGCCAAGCTTTGTAAACACCAGCTGTGAAGGTTTGAATACCAAAATAACTCGACACGCCAAAATCTGCCAATGTTTCCATGAGCGCAAGCGCTACTCCCGCGGCAACAGCAGGTCTTGCCAATGGCAAAGCCACTTCAGCAATGCGCCTGTGGAGTGGGGCGCCCAGCATGCGCGCAGCTTCCATAAGATTGGCCGCGCGTTCACTCAGTGCGGTTCTGGCCAACAAATAAACATACGGATAAAGCGTGAGCGAGAACACAAAAACAGCGCCGCCCAAACTTCTGATTTCGGGAAACACACGGCCTTCTAGAGACCATGTAGATCGAATGAACGTTTGAAGCAATCCACTGAATTGAAAGAAATCGGTGTAGGCATATGCCACCACATAAGCAGGCATGGCCATGGGCAACAACAAAGCCCATTCGAAAAACTTCTGGCCTGGAAACTTGAACAAAGTGACAGCAGCCGCAGCGCTCAAGCCTAAGACGGTTACGCCCACCGCAACGCCAACGCACAGCAGCAGGCTGGTGAGCATGTAATCGGGCAAAACGGTTTGAGCAAGCTCGCTCAATACCTGGCCAGACGCGGCATTCCACTCAAGCCATGAACTCAGCAGTGCCAAAATTGGCAAGCTGATTAGGAGGGCTGTGAAAATAAAAACAACCGAACGAATTCGGAAAGCGTGCATTTGTCTGAACAATTGAATAAAGGTTTTAGGCGGTAAGGGTTTTGCAAACGCCTCAACCCCTGCATTGTAAGGAGCCACAACTGACTTCAGATCAAAGGGTTTTGATCTGTCCTTACAATGCAAATGATGTATCTCACTGTTTCCAATGTTGATGTTTGCTATTCGGGCAATTCCAAGCCTGCGGTGAATGGCGTGTCGCTGCAGTTGCAAGCGGGGCAAATTGGTGTGCTCATTGGGCCATCGGGTTGCGGCAAAACCAGTTTGCTCAGAGCCATTGCGGGTTTAGAGCCTGTGTCTGCGGGTCGCGTTCAGTTGTCCGATCGGGTTGTGAGCCAGCCAGGTACTACGGCCCCCCCTGAAAAACGTCGCATGGGCATGGTCTTTCAAGACTACGCCTTGTTTCCCCATCTTTCTGTGGCGGGCAACATTGCATTTGGCCTGCACGGACAGGCAGCGTCAGACAAAGCGAAGCGCATTGCTGAAGTGCTTCATTTGGTGGGCTTGGATGATGTACAAGACCGATATCCCCACGAGCTTTCGGGTGGTCAGCAGCAGCGCGTTGCTTTGGCCAGAGCCTTGGCACCCAAACCCGAACTCTTGCTGTTAGACGAGCCCTTTTCCAATCTTGATGTCGATTTGCGCGAGCGTTTGGCCATCGAAATTCGCCAAATTTTGAAGGCAGCCAACGCCACCGCACTGTTTGTGACGCACGACCAAATGGAGGCATTTGCCATTGGCGATGTCATTGGCGTGATCGAGCAGGGGCATCTGCACCAATGGGACGATGCCTATCACCTGTATCACCGTCCTGCTTCACGGTTTGTGGCTGAGTTCATTGGTCACGGCGTATTCATTGAAGGCACTCGCTCTTTAAACCAAGGGCACGTTCATGTGCAAACTGTTTTAGGCGACCTGGTTGACGCCGATCTTGTCTCAAGTCAGACGGGCGAGGAGGCCCAAGCCTGTGATGTGTTGCTTAGAGCGGATGACATCGTTCATGACGATGCAGCACCAGTTAAGGCCGAAATTTTGAGAAAAGCCTTTAGAGGGTCAGAGTTTTTGTACACCCTGCGTTTGCAATCGGGTGAAACCGTCATGGCCCACGTCCCCAGCCATCACGACCACACGGTAGGCGAGTGGATTGGCATTCGGGCTGAAGTTGATCACGTAGTGACTTTTGAGCGGCAATCCGTCTAAGCTTTCCATTCATGAAGAACTTTTTGGCTCTGATGACCATTTTGCAAATGCGAATCATTCTTATTTGATGTAGAATCGGCTCATTCGGAAGTTAAATCTTTTCAAAATGAGTCAAAAAATATTCAAACTTGTCAGTTTTTGCTTGATGGCCATCAGTGCCTTAGGCAGCCAGATTGCACAAGCGCAAACAGCTGCAGCTTCCATCAATGTCTATTCAGCTCGGCATTACCCCACCGATGAGGCCTTGTATGCCGACTTCACCAAAAGCACCGGAATCAAAGTAAACCGAGTTGATTCCGATGATGCGGGTATCTTGACCCGATTGAGCGCTGAGGGTTCAGCATCTCCGGCCGATGTCATATTGTTGGTCGATGCGGCACGTTTGTGGCGTGCTGAAGTGCAGGGCTTGTTTTTGCCTGTCAAATCTAAATTGCTGGAAGAGGCCATTCCCGAAAACCTGCGAGCCAAGCGATCAGACAATGGCGGCATAGCTTGGTTTGGATTGTCCACACGAGCCCGGGTCATTGTGTATGACAAGCTCAAAGTTCAAAAATCGGATGTGGATACGTACGAAAAATTGGCTGACCCAAAGTTCAAAGGCAAGCTCTGCATTCGCTCGGGCTCTCACCCTTACAACCTCAGCCTGTTTGGTGCTATGAAGGAGCACATTGGCCCTCAACAAACGGAGGTTTGGTTGAAGGGGCTGGTCAACAACATGGCCAGAAATCCAGCTGGTGGCGATACGGATCAAATTAAAGGCGTGGCCTCGGGAGAGTGCGCTGTGGCCGTGACCAACACCTACTATTTGGCGCGTCTGATGCGTTCAACAAATGCTGCCGACAAAGCCTTGATTGAAAAAGTAGGTGTGGTGTTTCCTAACCAATCAAGTTGGGGGACGCATCTGAACATTGCTGGCGGGGCCATTGCCAAAAATTCAAAAAATCAGGGCAATGCTTTGAAGTTTTTGGAATATTTGGCCAGTGCATCGGCACAAAATCATTTTGCCAATGGCAACAATGAATGGCCTGCAGCCAAAGGCATGAGCTTTGACAATCCTGCTTTGAAAGCCATGTCGGGCGGCAACTTCAAAAGTGAAGTGTTGCCAGTGAGTGCTGTGGGCATGAACCAAATCAAGGTCCAGCAGATGTTGGACCGTGTTGGGTTCCGCTAATTAGGAACTCAGCACTTTAACTTCTTTGACTAATGAGCTCGGGCATAGAGTCTCCACGCATCATGGCCATGGCTTGTTTTTCGTCAGCACCAAGCCACTGATGAAATTGACTCTCACTCAAAATCACGGGTGTTCGCTTTTCGTCACCCGGTCTGTGAAATTGCTTCATGACTGGGTGATGGTCTGCATTGACAGTGAGCATGGTAAAGCTGGTCACAAGTTCGCCACTGCTTGGGTCGGTCCAGGTATCCCACAAGCTCGCAATGCCAAAAGGCTCATGGCTTGCCAGCTCTATTTTCCAACGCTCAGCTTTGCCAGATGCATAGCTTGGCTCGTAAAAATTGTCGAGCAGCGCGATGGCATATCTTCGTTGTTTCCAAGATTTTTTGTAGCTTGGCTTGCCGCTCACGGTTTCACTTCTGGCGTTGTAGGTGTATCGGCTGATCTTGTCGTCTTTGGCCCATGAAGGAATGAGGCCAAATCTTGCCAACCCACAGGCTGTTCGGCCAGATTGATGGCTCTTCACCACGATGGGCGCCACATAGCCTGGATAGGCCTCTAACGGGTACTCCGTTGATGGCAACTCAATGCCAAAGTTCATCTTGACCCAGGCAGCTTTTCGAGTAGGGGTGAAATTGATACACATGCTTTGGCCATTATCTCTTGAGCAAATGCACGACGGGTAGGTAAGTGCTGAACAACAAAAGATGTATCTAGAAACGCGGGTGTTCCCTGATTTGCAAGGGTTCAATCTCACATAGCATCGTGCCCATGCTTCAAACTACGGGACTTATTCTTTCGGGCGGCGGCGCCCGTGCTGCTTATCAAGTTGGCGTATTGGCTGCCATCAGTCGGATGCGACGCGAAGCTGGGGCCCCTGATGTCAACCCTTTCCCCGTTATTTCAGGCACATCTGCAGGCGCTATCAATGCCGCCTTCTTGGCCAGTAACGCAGACCGCTTTGACGCAGCGCTCGATGACTTGGTCCATATTTGGAAAAACTTTCAAGTTGAACAGGTCTATCGGTCTGACGTTTTAGGCATGATTCGTTCGGGAGCAAGATGGCTCTCGTTGCTGTCTTTAGGTTGGCTCATTGCACAGAAAAAACTTCGGCCCAAATCACTTCTAAACAACGATCCTTTGAGTGAATTGTTAGCGCACCACATTCACTTTGAACGCTTGCCTGCTCTCTTGGAACAAGGTCATTTGCGTGCGTTGGCCATTACGGCGTCGAGTTACAGCACGGGCGAACACGTGACCTTTTACGACAGTCGCCATCCCGTCACGCCTTGGATTCGCAATCAACGTTTGGCACAGCACTGCAATTTATCCAATGAACATCTTTTGGCCAGCTCGGCCATCCCCTTTATTTTTCCAGCCATGCTCTTGAATGGTCCACAAGGGACTGCTTATTTTGGTGATGGCGCCATGCGGCAAACCGCCCCAATCTCTCCCGCAATTCATTTGGGTGCCAGCAAAATTTTGGTAGTGGGAGCTGGCCGAATGCTTGAGCCGCCAAAGAAAAGTACTGATCAGCCTACTTACCCCTCTTTGGCGCACATTGCAGGCCATGCTTTGTCCAGCATCTTTTTGGACTCACTGGCTGTGGATGTGGAGCGCATGCAGCGCATCAATCAAACGCTAGAACTGATCCCAGAAGAAAAAAGACAAGCAACTCACTTGAGGCCGGTTCAATTGCTTCTCATTGCACCCTCTCAGCGTTTGGATGCCATTGCTGAGAAGCATGCAGATGCGCTGCCCAATACGGTCAAAAGTTTGTTGCGCACCTTGGGTGCTAATCCCAGCATGGGTCTGGGGCAAGGCAATGCTTTGGTGAGTTATTTGCTGTTTGAATCGGCCTATACCCAAGAGCTGATAGCGCTTGGCGAGGCCGACGCACAGGCGCAAGAGCAAGAGATCTACAAATTCTTTGGTTGGACAGCTAAATAATTGGGGTCAAAAATAATTGGGGTCAGATCAACATTAATTTTTTTGGCTCAAAGTTCTCTGTGAATCACAGAAAATTAATGTTGATCTGACCCCAATTATTTGACCCCAATTATTTAGCCAAACGCTAATTGACTGGGATGTGAAGGGTCAGGCCAATGTAGTTTTTTTGAACCAGTGGCACCAATACATACTTATCGGTGTACCACGCTCCCAATGCTGATCCCAAAGCGTGTGCAACCATATCGAGTTGTTGGCTGGAACGATTGCCTGATTTTGATATTTCATAATTTTGTGCAACAACACCGATGGCTGTGCTCAATCCAAAGCCAATCCAAGAGCGATACTCAGAATCTGAATATTTGTAGGTGATGTAGGACGCCATGGCAGCGCCGCCGATAGCGTGACTCATTTCGCTATAGAAGCCATCGCTTGCATGGCAAAGTGGGCTGGCAAGTAGAGTCAAAAAAACAAAGAACACACCACAAAGATTTTTAACCCAAGATAAAAAATAGCTCATGGTTGTTTCTTTGATTCGGTCATCTCATCTCTGATTTCTCGAAGTTGTGCATTGAAATCAAAATTTTCATTTTGATGAAACGCAAGTTTGCGCCATTGATGCTGCAGATCTTTTTGTTTTTTTACTCGATGCTTGATAGGGCAGAAATAGGCTTCAGTGGCCGCAATGACGGCATGGGCAAAGCCAATCACCCCAACGCCGTAAGCGCAATACGTGCAATGAAATTTTGAAATCCAATCGAGATACTTGAGTTCTTGGCGATCAAATATGATGAACTGGCTTCTTGATATTTTTGGAATGCCATAAATTGGAAAACAGCTAAATTGGTAAAAAGACACGCAGGCATCTAGCAGCGCAATGGGTAACACCATGCTGTAAATGATGGGGCCAGTGAGCAAATTTAGGGGCCTTGAACGCTTGATCAACGCCAATAAGCCAATTTGATGGTTGGTTTTCACAGGTGCCTTGTGAAGTCAAAATGTCAGGCCAATGAATGGGAAGAGGTCCCATTAAACAGGCTTGTATTCAAATTGACTTGATGTGAATCAACCAATATCTGATTGATTGATCCCGTTAGGCACTGAGCTTCAGTGTTCGTTCAAATAAATTAAAAAGACGTTCCCAATGTCTTTCTGCGGCCTTGGCGTTGTACATGCCAGCCCTTTGGGGGAAAACAAAGCCATGCTCAACTTGTGGGTACCACTCAATGCGGTAGTTGGCATTGGCCTGCTTCAAAGCAAGTTCTAGTTTTTGAATGTCGGCAGGGGGTGCCCATTTGTCAATTTCTGCGCACGCGAAATAACTTTCGCATTTAATTTGGGGTGCCATCAGGTGGGGTGAATCGGGCTCGTTTGTGACCATGTTGGCGCCATGAATAGACGCAATGCTCTGGAATCGATTGGGAAATTGCGCTGCAATCCACATCACAATGGGACCGCTCATGCAGTAGCCCACTGCACCAATGCGGGATTGATCCGCCATGGCGTGGTTGTCGACAAATTTCAGCATGGCTTGCGTGTCAATTTGGCTGGTTTGCGCATTGAGCGAGGCCATGTGCGCAAACATCACATCCATGGCTTCTGGGGTTCGCTCTTTGAGATAGAAATCTCGACTGCGGCGGTAATACAAATTGGGCAGCACTACAAAGTAGCCAACGCTGGCCAAGCGACGAGCCATGTCATGAAGCTCTTCTCGCTTGCCAGGTGCATCCATGTAGAAAAAGACCACTGGATGGGGGCCATTCTCTTCAGGAAACACCACAAAGGTGTTCATGGCACCATTTGGCGTTTGGATATCAATGTTTTCTTCGATCATGTTACTCAATGGTGATGTTGGCGTCCTTGATCAACTTTGTCCATTTGGTTTGTTCCTGTTGAATGAATTTGTTGAATTCAACTGGTGTCAAATTGCCTGGCTCTGCCCCTTTTTCATTCATAGCCTTGCGAACCTCCGGCATGCTCATGACTTTCTGAATGTCGTCGTGTAATTTTTTGACAATGTCAGGTGGGGTATTGGCATGCGCCAATAAACCAAACCATCCAATAGCGTCATAGCCACTCAATCCCGAGGTGGCGACTGGTGGAACATTTGGCAAAGCTTCGATAGGTTTGAGACCTGTCACTCCAATGGCTTTGACTCTTCCATTTTGAATTTGTGACATCGCAGTTTGAGTAGGCGCAAACATCAATTGAATGTGATTGGCCAAAAGGTCGTTCAATGCGGGGCCCGTTCCTTTGTAAGGCACGTGAAGCATGTCAATGCCGGCTCGTGCTTTAAAGAGTTCGCCAGACAGATGCGAGGCCGCTCCAATGCCCGACGATCCGAAGGTTAGTTTTTTGGGATTTGCTTTGGCATAGGCAATGAGGTCTGCTGCATTTTTAACTGGCAGACTTGGATGGACCACCAAAACATAGGCGTCGGCTGATACCAAAGAAATGCCCACAAATTTTGAAACATTTTTGTCATTGATGACAGCCGTGGTTGCCATCATCAATGTGTAACCATCTGGATTGGCTTTCGACACATAGTCTGCGCCAATTTGACCACTTGCACCAGCCCTGTATTCCACAATGACACTTTGGCCCCAAAGTGAGTTAAGTCTTGGTACTAAGATGCGGGCCAAATTGTCAGCACCACCCCCTGGTGTGAATGGCACAACGATGGTGACTGGCTTGCTTGGAAATGTTTGCGCGTTGGCCAATTGGCAAAGCGACATTGTGCCGCCGAGAACAAAGATACCGATTGTTTTAAGAAAATTGCGAGTGCTTGATGAGCCAATGTGATTTGACAATTTCATAGGAGGTCTCTTTTGGGTAATGGGTGAATAAATACTTTAGACAATGGTTGTGCTCAAAGTGGCAATGCCTTCGATGGCACATTCAACAACATCGCCAGGCTTTAAAAAGAGCGCAGCTGCATTGGGTTTGCCAACGGCAACACCGCCGGGAGCCCCTGTGGAAAACATATCGCCTGCCTCAATGGGAATGTATTGTGAGAAGTGTTCCACAATGTCGGGCAGTTTCCAAATTTGGTCACTGGTGTTCACTCGCATGCGCTCTTCACCATTCACAGAGCATGTCATCCACAAATTGTAGGGATCGGGTATTTCGTCCATTGTGATAATTTCTGGACCGAGAGGGCCAAAGCCTGGGATATTTTTGGCAGTCCAAAATCTTGAGCCTGAGGCAACTTCGCGCTGCTGAAGATCTCTGCAAGTGAGGTCATTCAAAATGGTGACGCCGGCAATGTAGTTGAATGCATCTGCTTTTTTGACACCCAAAGCACGTTTGCCCATCACAAACACAAGCTCTGGCTCGTAGTCGAGGCGCACAATGCCATCAGGCTTTTTAACATGCGCCTCATGGCCCACCAAGCAAGAATTTAATTTGATGAATCCTGTGGGTTCTTGGGGAATTTCTTTGATCAAATTGGTTTGCTGCAGTTCTTCTAAGTGCTTCCGATAGTTTTTTCCAACACACAAAAATTTGTCTGCATCAACAATAGGTGGCAAATAGGTAATAGACGCTTTGTCGAGCCATGCAGATTGAAATGTCGTCGCATCGCTCAATGCTTTTGAATTTAAATTTCGTACGCGCGCCATGCCCTCAGGGCCAGCGGCAAGCAAGGCCTTCATGTTGGAGGGCATGCCGATTTCGCCAGCAATTTTGGCTGCTTCTTTCAAGTTGAGAATTTTTTCATTGGTACGGATACCAATCAGGGGCTCTGAATGATTCAGAGTGAATGTGAGAAGACGCATGAAAGAAAGCCTTTGATGATAAAAAAAAGAGAAAACAAATGAATAAGCAAATAACGGAGCTTATTTGTGACCGCTTGAGTTCGAATTGTGCGTGGCAGCCAGTCCTTCAAGCGCAAGACCGTAGCCGTGCATGTCAAGAATTTTCTTTTTCAATTCTTGAGTAGCCAAAACGCGTGAATAGCGCCGTAGGAGAGGGCTTCGCAGTTTGAGATAACGCGCCAGCTCCCATGCCCTTGGTAATAATTGATCCAAAGGCAAAACTTCATTGACCAAGCCTACATCTTTGGCTTCTTGCGCATTGATAGTTTGACCCGTCAAAAGAAAATATCGGCCTCGGTTGGTGCCCATCAAGTGGGGAAACACAACATGCACGCCGTCACCGGGTACCAGGCCACCCCAAAAATGGGCTGAGTCTTGAAAGGTGGCTGTGTCTGCCGCCAAAACGATGTCAGACAGCAATGGAATTTCGGCATGGCGAAGTGTGGGGCCATTGATAGCAGCAATGATGGGAACTTCAATGTTCAAAAGATTTAAAAGCAGGTGCTTGCCTTCGAAATAAATTTTGTCCCACTCCATGGCTGTTACTGGGTGGCTCACGTGATTGTGGCCATTGGGGCCCAAAGCCGGCCCACTGAATGCCGCGCCTGTGCCGGTCAGGATGATGACTTCATTGTCATAATCTTGTCCGATCTCATGGAAAGCGCGAGTAAGTTCGCCGTGCGGCAACAAACTCCAGTGAAGGGGCCCGCCGTTGGTATGCAACTTGACTTCAAGGATGCCGTCGGTTCGGCTCATTTGAATAGTCTGATATTTGTTGGCGTAGTTTTCTAATTTCAGCATGGATTCCTTGTTGCAAATTGAAATTTGTTCTTGTCAAACAATCAGTCCATCTTTGCGCCAGATTTCACGATCACCTGTTCCCATTTGTCAATTTCAGACTTAACAAATGATCTGAACTCTTCAGGGCTGTTGCCAACAGGCTCTGCACCCTGTGCTTCCATTTTTTCTTTGATGTCTGCAGATTGAAGCGCTTTGATTGAGGCGTTGTAAAGCGCTGCCACGATGTGTGGGGGTGTTTTGGCGGGGGCAAATAAGCCGTTCCAGCTTGACACTTCAAAATCTGACAAGCCTGCCTCAGCCATGGTAGGTACATTGGGCATTGTGGCCATGCGCTTTTTGCTGGCGACAGCCAACACGTTCAGTTTGCCGCTTTTCAAATGCGGAATGGCAGACAAAGCCGTTTGAAAACTCATTTGAACTTGCCCCCCCAACAGGTCGGAAATGGCCGGTGCGGCACCCTTGTAGGGCACATGGATCAAATCTATGTTGGCGCGCATTTTTAAAAGCTCGCCCGCCAGATGGGGTGATCCACCATTGCCGCTTGAAGAAAAAGCAAACTTGCCAGGATTCTGTTTGGCGACCGCAATGAATTCTCTGAGATTCTTGGCGGGCACGGAGGGGTGCAATGTGAGCACCGAAGGTGCCGTCATCAATTGTGTGATGTGCACAAAGTCACGCATGGTGTCGTAGCCCAGGTTTTTGAAGGCCGTCATGTTGGTGGCGTTGGCGATGGTGCCCAAAAGCAGGGTGTAACCATCGGGTGCGCTTTTCGCTACAAATTCTGATGCAATGTTGCTGCTGGCTCCCGCACGATTTTCAACCACCACCGGTTGGCCCAAAGTCTCTTGCAGCTTGATGGCAATGCTTCGCGCCACGATGTCAGTAGCGCCACCTGGTGCATAACCCACCAACAAGCGGATAGGTTTCACAGGATAGGCCTGATCTTGCGCATAACTTGTAAGAGATATTAGGGAAAGAAAGACAGCCAAAATTCGTTTCATAAGAAGCCTGTGTTTGTCGATACAAAAGAAGCCTGAAGTGTAGGGACAGATGGTGCTCTTAAGCAAGGTCAAATCATTGGTGTTGTCCCTATGTGAGAAATTGGCACGTCTTTATTCAGTAAGATGGCTTTTGAAGCGTCGAAACTCAGCAGGTATTTGGCTTCTCTGGTTTCTGCCTCAGGCTATTGGAGTAAAGCAAAGTGTTATGAGTTCCTTCATTCAAACCAATCTAGAGAAACCGCGTGCATGGTTTCCAAAAGAGCTTCGTCAAGATTTCTCATGGATTCACCACCTCAGTCGTGAGGCCGTGATTGAAATTGAGCAAGCGCTGCAGCACGCCAAGGCCACTCAAAAGTCGTGGCTTCAAATGACAGCAAACGATTTCCCACTTCAACGCCATGCCAAGCAAGCCATTGATCAAGCCTTTGCCGTCACACAAACGGCTTATGGCATGTGTCTTTTAAAAGGCTTTCCCGTAGAGCGTTGGTCGGTTGAGGATGCGCGCTTGGCGCACTGGGGCATTGGATTGAATGTAGGCGTAGCCAGAACTCAAAATCGGGCCAGTCAGGTGATGAACGATGTGCGTGACGAAGGCGGAAGCTACAAAGTAAAAAACGGGCGAGGGTACAACACCAATGCTGGTTTGGATTTTCATGTTGACTCCTGCGACGTTGTGGCCTTGCTTTGTTTGCAAACCGCCAAAACAGGTGGCACCAGCAAAGTGACCAGCTCCATCGCAATTGTGGACGAAATCAAACGCCTACGGCCTGACTTGATTCCTGTGATGCAGCAGCCTTTTTATTACAGCTATCAGGGCACCAACGATGCCACACAGCCCCCTTTTTACAAATGCCCCATTTTGGGCAACGACCCTGATTTCTTTGCATTGCGTGCAAACCGAAAAAATGTCACGGCGGCCCAAGTCGATTTCCCTGAAGTGCCACGCTTAACTCCAAAGCAAATTGAGTTGTTAGATCTTTTGGACGAACTGCTGCCCGATGACAAATTTTGCTATTCGATGCAACTCGATCGCGGCGATATGCAGTTGCTCAACAACTACGTGGTCATTCATTCAAGGACCAACTTTGAAGACCACGAAGCGCCAGAGCTTAAGCGCCATTTGTTGCGGCTTTGGTTGAGCATTCCACAAGGGCAGCGCTTGCCGTCCTTGTGGAAAGAGTATTTTGGCGAGATTGAAGCTGGCTCAGTGCGAGGCGGCGTGAGGGGTAACCAAATTACTGAAGAGTTTTTGGCTTATGAGCGTCGCCAAGCTGCCAATTTGGGAATGAAGCTTTTGCAGAAGGTTTGAAGCATTGAAGCTTCAAACCTTGATTGGCGTGAGATATGGCTAGAAATAGGCCTAGAAATAGGCCCAGAG
>Ga0214163_1000682_pt1 | contig 15384 bp, 12 predicted proteins | sample LakMenepilimnion_2_FD_153001 | JGI IMG/M metagenome (GOLD analysis project Ga0214163, IMG submission 153001) | Freshwater microbial communities from Lake Mendota, WI - Practice 15JUN2010 epilimnion v4 | ecosystem: Environmental > Aquatic > Freshwater > Lake > Epilimnion/Euphotic zone | place... | reverse complement strand
CCGCAACCATGGAGATCACCATCGTTCAGGATTCATGTGCTGATGTAATGTCTGGCCAGTTGTACTCCCATGCCGTCACAGTACGCATCAAAAGGGGTACAGATAAAGATTTTAAAACATTCAAAGGTTGTGGCACCTTTGTGAACTGAAATTATGATGAAGCGTGTTTTCCTTGTACTGATAGCAAGTCTGGTGGTGATCTATTTGATTGGCCCAAGGCCAAAAGCAGGACAGTACACCAGTGCTCTTCCTAAAGTCCTGTACGAGGGCATTGCGCTGGATCAGTGGATCCATGTGCGGGAATCCCGCGCCAACACCAAGCCAGACAATCAGGCACGCATCATCTGGGTGAATGATACCACCAAAGTCAAAACAAAATACGCAGTGGTTTACCTCCACGGTTTCAGTGCAAGCCAGGAAGAAGGCAACCCGGTTCATATCAATTTCGCCAAGCACCTGAAAGCCAATATGTACCTGTCCAGATTGTCTGACCACGGACTGCTGACGGAAAATTCCCTTTCGCGGATGACGGCCACCTCCCTTTGGGAATCTGCGAAAGAAGCATATGCCATCGGCAAAAAAATCGGTGATAGTGTTATCCTGGTGGGTACGTCCACAGGCGGAACCCTCGCTGTCATGCTCGCTGCGGAACATTATCCTGAACTTGCCGGGTTGGTAATGATGAGCCCCAACGCAGCCATCAATGAACAATTCGCTTTTCTCCTCAATGATCACTGGGGTCTTCATATTGCCAGAACAGTAAAAGGAGGGGACGATGTGGTTCCTAAAGACACTACTACACTCTATAAAAAATACTGGTACTCTCCTTATCGGCTGGAAGGTGCGGTAGAACTGGAACAGCTCATAGAAGATAAAATGAACGCGCAGACTTTCGCAGCCGTGAAACAACCCGTTTTGATGATGTACTACTTTAAGGACGAGAAAAACCAGGATCCGGTGGTGAAAGTGTCTTCCATGCTGGAAATGTTTAAGCAATTCTCCTCGCCCATTAAAAAGCAGGTAGCCATTCCAAATGCCGGGGATCATGTCATCGGCTCTTATATCAAATCCAAGGATTGGCAAACGGTGCAAAAAGAGGCCCTGGAATTCGCAGACAGCATGCAATGGGCCCGCTGATCCATTGGTTGTGAATCGCAACCATTTTTTTCTTACTTTGGTCTACTAAATTTTTGCTTGCTATGCGTGCTATCATTGCCGGGATAGGTCACTATGTCCCAAAGAACGTCTATACCAATATTGACATGATGAAAATGATGGATACCAGCGATGAATGGATCCAGGAGAGAACGGGTATTGTGGAGAGACGTTTTGCGGATGTGAAAGGAGAGACCACCGCTACCATGGGTGCGGAAGCTGCTAAGATTGCCATCGAAAGAGCCGGCATCACTCCACAGGATATTGACTTTATTATCTTCGCTACACTCAGTCCGGATTATTATTTCCCAGGATGCGGTGTGTTACTGCAACGCGCACTCAAAATGAAAGAGATCGGCGCGCTGGATGTAAGGAACCAATGCAGTGGTTTTGTATATGCCCTTTCTGTTGGCGACCAATTCATCCGCAGCGGTATGTATAAAAACATCCTGGTGGTGGGTTCCGAAAAACATTCCTTCGGACTGGATTTTACCACCCGCGGACGCAACGTGAGTGTGATTTTTGGGGACGGCGCCGGAGCAGTAGTGTTGCAACCATCGTCTGATGAATCCCGCGGCATATTAAGCACACACCTGCACAGCGATGGCGAAAGTGCTGAAATCCTGGCCATGTATAATCCGGGCACCCACGGAAACCACTGGATGGAACAACCTCTTGCAACATATAATGACAATGCACAGATGGGGGATTATTTTATGAGCCATGCGATGATCGACAAAGCGGAAAACTATCCTTTTATGGACGGACCATCTGTATTCAAGAAAGCCGTAGTAAAATTCCCCGAGGTGATCATGGAAGCCCTGAACACAAATGGCTACCAGCCATCTGATCTTAAGATGCTCATCCCGCACCAGGCCAATCTCCGGATCTCGCAGTTTGTGCAACATAAACTCGGCCTGCGTGATGACCAGGTACATAACAATATTCAGAAATACGGAAATACTACCGCCGCCTCCATTCCCATCGCGTTGAGCGAAGCCTGGGAATCCGGCAAGATCAATAAGGGCGACCTGGTTTGTCTGGCTGCATTTGGCAGCGGGTTTACCTGGGCGAGCGCTTTGTTGCGATGGTAATCTAGGTCGCAGGTCGCGTAGGTCGCATAGTTCGCAGTCTGTGACTGTGTGGCCTACGCACTAAATGCGACCTTTGCGACCTTGCGACCTGCGAACTGATGAAGCAGTTACCATGAACAAACTCATTCTCTTAATGAACCCGATCTCCGGCACTGGCGATAAAGCCGGGCTGAAGGCCATGATCAGCCTGAAGCTGGAGCAATGGGGTGTGCCGTTTCTGTTCATGGATACAGATCCTACTGGCGCTTACATTGAACTCAGGGAGAAGATAAAGGCAGAAGGGGTCAGGAGGATCGTCCTGATCGGGGGTGATGGAACAGTGAGCCATTCCACATCTGTTTTGCGGGAGCTTCCTGTTGAGTTCGCTGTGATCCCCGCGGGCAGTGGCAATGGATTGGCGCGTGCCGCAAATATTCCCACAGACCCCTTAGAAGCATTGGAACTGGCCGTATATGGAAAGGCCGTGATGATAGACGCCTTTACCATGAACCAGCATTTTTCCTGTATGCTCAGCGGCATCGGCTTTGACGCACAGGTAGCGCATGATTTCGCGAAGATGAAAACCCGCGGCCTCTGGACCTATGCGAGGATCAGTGCAGCTAATTTTTTTGATGCCGTGGAATACCCTTTCACCCTGCACCTCAACGGGAAGGAAGTTCATACCGAGGCCTATTTCATCAGCATCGCCAACGGCAACCAGTTTGGCAACAATTTCACCATCGCACCCAAAGCACAACTGAACGATGGCCTGCTGGATATCATCATCGTTCAAAAGATGAATAAAATGCAGGTGCTGTTATCGGTATTCTATCAGATGAAATATGGAACGGTGCAGCATGATATCAAAGACAAGGAAGGCATTCTCTATTTCCAGGCATCAAGCATTGAGATCCACAACCCCATGCTCGCCCCATTGCATGTAGACGGAGATCCTGTAGAGACTTCTAAACTGATTAAGGTTGATCTATTACCTAAAGCCTTACCGCTTATATTAGCTATTAGCTAATAGCTAGTAGCTAATAGCTAATTGAAATGCTTTCGCATTCTCAGGCGATGCCAACGCCTTCTGTATATCAGCCTTCTCCTTATTGGTGAGATGAAAATTCAATGCCGCGGCCTGGTCCTTACGGGTAGGCACATACGAAAACGTGAGCTTATCAAAAGGGAAACTGAATCGATCATCCGCCATTGACACCAGCTCATCATGATAATAGTCTTGCATGCGCATCCAGTTCAACTGAATAACTGTTATTGGTTTTGTAAACATGCTGGTAAACCCTCCCCTTCCTGCCTCAGCCTGCTCATTCCATTCCGCGCCATTCTTCCTGTCCCGGATCTGGATGAATACTACACCAGAAGTATTCTTCGTCAGCCAATCATTAAACACATTGAGGAAACGTATACTCGTCTCCTGCCCGTAGTTATCCCTGATTCCTGCATCCATCACATCCACCACCGGTTGCGATGGCAACCATACATTCGGTAATACATAAGGGAAGGTTGCATTAATCCGCATGGCCGTGAGTAACCGAAGATTATAAGGATCCTGACGCCTGAAGAAAGTGGCGAAATCAATGGCATCGGGCTCACCGGGCACACCGCTCGCGGAATCCGGCCAATTGCGCATCATGAAGCTGATGGGTTGTGTGCTCAACAACATCTTTCGGCCATCTGTAGAAACCGTGGATGCAAACATGAGCAATGGAACCTTTCCAGCTGATTCATCGGCAGCATAATCCCTGATCTGTATATCCAGCAGTCCGCCCGTGTTTTCATTCAATTGTTCTTCAAATGCATAGGCGCGGTCTTTCACATAACTATAGGATCCTACTTTAAAACGTTGGGCCGGCGCAAATACATCTCGCGTCACCATTGACGAAAAAAGCGGATTCAACAAGTCACGCGAGATCCGGTCCACATGCACAGGATCAGCCGGATTCAGGTTCTTGCCATTCATGCGCTGCCGGTACAATTCGCGATAATAAGTGGCGCCGAGCATCCCGCCCGATGCACCCGTCATCATAAAGCTCTTCTGCATCAGCTTGCCCTTCATCATACTGTCGAGCCGTTGCAGCACATTCAATGTAAAAGTGGCCGACCTTGTACCACCCCCACTGAAGTTGAGGATATACATCACAGGTTTTGCCGAGTTCTGCCTGGCCTTCCATCGGTCCAAAACCTTCATCATCGCACGTTTATCTGCCTCCATTTGATCCACACTGCATAAGGCCAGGATACTGTCCCGCTGATATGCCGGCCTGGTATCGATGTGTTCATAGTTCAGTCCGTATGCCTTGTTCCGCGTATCGATCCACTCATACCTGAACATCGCGTCTACGAGGAAGATGATCAGTACTGCTGCGGGGATCGACCAGCTCTTCAGCCAATAGACCAACGATGCCGCACCTGCCATCAGTATGGAAAACAGAATAAGGATACCTGCCGCTGCCGGAAGTTTGAATACATCAACGTCCTGGAACATCCCTACAAGCGCCAGAAAAAGAAAGGCGAGGATGATGGCCATTACCGCCGCAAAATGGTGCCTGCGAAACATCGTCTCCACAAACTCCTGGGAATAGTGGGATATGTTGCGCGGCTTCTTCAGTTTGAGCCGGGTATTGTAAAACCATTCTACGTGAATGAGTCCCTTTTCATGGTGATGATTGCCGGCAATCCCGAAATGACCGATGTACTTATGCGGCTCATTCATGATGGGGTGCATGCTACGCATCATCGTTCTTTCCGCACCAAAAAACCAGGAGAATGAAACAGCGGCCAAAAATATAAATCCCGTAAGGAAACCCAGGATCAACACGAGGATCTCCCAAAAACTCATCAGCTCCCTCACCTTATCAAATTGAACCGCTTTGTAACAGTAAAAAAGTAAAAAGAGAATGGGGATGATCGAGTTGTTGATGCAGTATTTAAGAAAAGGTTTTGACGTGGTGGCGAGGAACTTAAAATGTTTGCTGTGCAACACAAAAGTGGTGATCTGCCAGCTCATGATGAAGATGCCCATCGCAATACCAGTGATTGCGGAGCTCACGGCGTTTACATTGCCGAGGTATTCCGGCGCAAGAAAAAGCGCATCGGCCCCAAACGTATTCATAAAACTGCCGTTGATGGCACTGCCGATGATGAACCAGAATACCAATAGCACCTGGTATTTTCTGAAATGGAGAAATACCAACTGCACAGGAAATGAATGCCAAAGGCCTTTCAGGAATTCCTTCATCTTCTTGTTTGTGTGCGCACCGCTTATTTACGAACCAGGTACTTGGTCCACACCAGCGAAAGCAGCAGGGTCATGGCCACAAACTGGTGTGCTACACCTAACCAGAGCAACGCATGTTTGTCGGTTGAATACAGTACGGTAAAAATTCCCAGCACCACCTGCAAAGCAACCAGCACCAATGGAATGGTTCTCGTACGCAAGAATAACGAAGATCCGTTCACCTTTAGTGCACGGAACCACCACAGGATCAGCAAAATAAACAAGAAATAGGCCAGTCCGCGATGAATGTATTGAACCGTCAGGGGATTATGGGTAAGGTCATTGCTCATAGTGCCCAATCCCTGCGGAAACATCATCCCATTCATGTCTGGCCAGGTAGGCGCGAAACTGCCGGCTTTAAGCCCCGCCATGAATGCACCGTAGAACAACTGCACCACCAGTACAATGAGGATGGCTACGTTGAGTTTCGACAAGCCGCGGGCACTGAATTGCTGTGTTGGGGGGACGATGAGTTGCAGTGCAAACCAAAACACGTACACAAGCAGGCCAAGCGCCGAAACAAAGTGAATAGACAGGCGGATATGGCTTACGGTAACATCATTTTCATTGAGTCCGCTTTGCACCATTATTTTCCCAATGACAGCCTGCAGAATTCCCAAAAGAAATACAAGCACCAATGGCCAAACCATCGATTTCTTAAGTCTCTTTTTTACCAACAAATACACAAAACCAATCACAAATACCCAGCCCAGTAGCTGCGCCCATAGCCTATGAAACCACTCCCAGAAATAAATGGCTTTAAAATCATCAAGGTTATACTCAAAATTGATGTGCTTATACTGACCTATCTGTTTATACTGATCAAAAGCTTTGTTCCAGGAATCCTCATTCATTGGAGGGATACCATCAAGAATTGGCCGCCATTCCGTCATAGACAGCCCTGATCCCGTAAGACGGGTGATTCCACCCAACAAAACCTGAATGACAATCATTCCCACACCGATCAGTAACCAGATGGCTACTGCTGAACTGCGCTTCTTTTCCATGGTTTGCAAAGTTAGACCCAATTGACATTACCTTTGAAATTCTGTTGTACTTACATTAAACCATTCAGGCAATCAAAAGTTGACCTCCAGAATATCAAGATGCCAATTTCTGAATGTTAGAATGACTGTATGGCTGAATGTTTGATATGTTGCGTCCTTTCTTCCAAAAAGAGCTCACAGAGGCTGGCTGCGATGAAGCCGGCCGCGGCTGTCTTGCCGGCCCGGTTTTCGCCGCTGCTGTGATCCTTCCACCCCGGTTCCGTCATCCCCTGCTGGACGATTCCAAAAAAATGAAGGAAAAGGACCGATACCTGCTTCGCGATGTGATCCGTGAAAAAGCCATTTCTTGGGCCGTGGCCAGCGTTGACCAGGAGGAGATAGACCGGATCAATATCCTGAAGGCTTCGTTTAAGGCCATGCATCTCGCGCTGGACCAACTCCAGACCCGGCCAGGACTCATCCTGGTAGATGGGCATTTATTCAGCCCGTATCCCTTCACAATGCATCACTGCATCGTCAAAGGGGATGCTACCTATGCTTCTATCGCTGCAGCCAGCGTGCTCGCGAAAACCTACCGGGATGACTATATGATCAACCTCCATGCACAATACCCGGATTATCGCTGGGATGCCAACAAAGGCTACGGCACCCTTGACCACCGCAAAGCCATTGAAAAGCTCGGACTGACGCCGCACCATCGGAAAAGCTTTCAGGTGAGGTCGCAGGTCGCAGAGGTCGCGAAGGTCGCAGAGGGGAAAAAGGAAATAACACAATAACCTACTAACCTGCTTTAGCGCATTTTTCTTAACTTAGATGATATGGAAACAGCTACTGTAAACCCGAACCTGACAGCCAAAGATTTTCAGACAGACCAGGAAGTTAGATGGTGCCCCGGATGTGGTGATTATTCCATCCTCGCACAAGTGCAGAAAGTGATGCCAAGCCTGGGCATTCCGCGTGAAAACATCGTGATCGTTTCCGGCATCGGCTGCAGCAGCCGTTTTCCGTACTACATGAACACATACGGCATGCACTCGATACACGGGAGGGCCACGGCCATCGCCAGCGGATTAAAGGCATCAAGGCCTGAGCTGAGTGTATGGATCGTAACAGGTGATGGCGACTCGTTGAGCATCGGTGGTAACCATACCATACATCTCTTGCGCAGAAATTTTGACGTCAACATCCTGATGTTCAACAACCAGATATATGGTTTAACAAAGGGCCAGTACTCCCCCACATCGGAAGCGAACAAAGTGACGAAGTCGACGCCCTTTGGCAGCATCGACCATCCATTTAACCCCCTTGCATTAGTCATGGGCGCTGATGCTACTTTTGTGGGCCGAAGCATGGACCGCGATCCGAAACATCTACAGGAGATGCTGGTGCGTAGCTATAAACACAAAGGCGCTTCCTTCCTCGAAATATACCAGAATTGCAACATCTTCAATGATGGTGCATTTGAGATCTTCACGGAAAAAGGATCCAAGCCACAAGAAACCCTGTTCCTTGAACACGGCAAACCCCTGCTCTTCGGTTCCAACAAAGAAAAAGGGATCAAGCTCGATGGATTCCATCCGGTCATCGTTGACCTCAACAATGGCGCAAGTGCCGATGATTGCTGGGTACATGATGAAAAAGATTTCTACAAAGCACAGATCCTGGTAAGGATGTTTGATGACCCAAGAATTGAAGGTCACCTTCCCCGTCCATTCGGCGTATTCTTTGAAACCGAACGTCCGTGCTATGAAGATCAACTCAATGGCCAGGTGCAACACGTGATCAACAGCAAGGGCCCGGGCAATCTGGATAAGTTGCTGCGTGGTAATGAAACCTGGACTATACAGTAGGCATTGGGTCATTGGGCACTAGGCATTGGGCATTGCGGTTCATTCACTCCTCATGAAGCATGCAGCCATCTTATTCTTCAGCATTTTGCTGTTCAGCATCTGCCTTGGTCAGGGTAGCCTGAACAACGGGCTTGCATTGCATTTTCCGATGGATGGGAACACTACAGATATTTCCGGCAATGCACATCAGCCCATCGTAAGAAACATCAGCTTCGGAAGCAATTGCAGCGGAATCGCTTCACAGGCCGCCTATTTCAATGGCAACAACAGCATGCTGGAAATACCCGCATCCATCGCTTTGAACAGCACGGAAAAACTCACCATTTCTTTCTGGGTGAAAACTGAAACCAACGCTACACAAACCATATTCAGCAGGGCGAAAGCCATTCCCGGCGAAGATCCCAAATATGGATACGCCCTGGAGCTCAACACCAGCAAACAGCCCTTGTTCAGCATGGTGACGCCACCGCTCTGCCATATCTATACCAACTGGATATCGGACCCCACACCGATGCCCACGCAAACATGGACGTCTATTATTGTCATTTTTGATGGCGTGCAGTTATCGATCTATACCAATGGAATCCTCACCGGGCAAAGCTTTACCAGCTTTGATAAACTCTCCTTTTGCCAGGCAGATCTCCCGCTGTTCATCGGTGCGATTTATGCCGACCAACAGCAGACCTTCAAAGGATGGATAGACGATTTCAGGATATACAACCGAGCCATCACCGAAGTGGAACTGCGCGTGCTCAGCAACACCTGCACCATCAATCCGTTTTGTCCTGCACCTTCTAATGTATCCATCAATGGAACATCAGAAACCAGCATGCTGTTGAATTGGACCACCGCTTCCAACAGCAACAACGTGGTAAGCGAATATCGCGTAACGGGCAGCAACAACTGGCTTCCGGGATTTCAAACAATCAATACATCCGCGAGCATCATCAACTTGCAGGTGAACAACAACTATGAAGTAAGGATTCGATCTGCTTGTGGCGCTTCGGATTCAAGTGGTTGGAAAACGGCCACTTACCTTCTAAGGGGTAACACCAATTGTGATTCGCCTTTTAATCTCCAGGTTGCTAACACTACCGAAACATCAGCCTCATTGACCTGGGAAGTGTTGCCTACCGGAATAGGCGTCAACGTACAGTATGCAGAGGAGGGAACCGATAACTGGATCGATGCGGCCGCAGAAATCACTGATCGAGCAGTTACCATCACCGGACTGAATCCCGGTACAAGTTATGTATGGCGCATCCAAACCGCATGCAATCTCGGCCCCAGTAGTTGGGTGTTATCACAATTTACAACTACAGGTGTATCACCTTGCAGAACTCCCGAAGGACTATTACCATTTGACCTATCGGGCAACAGGGCCGCCTTGCAATGGAACGCCGGAGCCGAAGTGCAGTTCTTTGAAGTGGAATACAAACTCACTACCGCAACCACATGGATCCGAGCAAATGTGCAGCAACTAAGTGAGACCAGGATCTACATCGATTCCCTTCAACCGCTCACCGCGTATCAGTGGCGCGTGAGGAGCATCTGCGCAACAGGCACCAGTGGCTGGACGAATGGCGACTTCATTACCACACCCGGTCAGCCCATAGATTTTGGCATTCAGCTGGTCGCAAATTTTGAACACGTTTCTATCAACTGTAAGCCGGCAGAGATCTCATTCAAGAATACATCGATCGTTAACCGGACCAATGTCAATACCCTGCTTTGGAACTTTGGCGATGGGGAAACAAGCACAACGCCAGAGCCCATTCACGTGTACGATAAACCTGGTAACTACACCGTCAGCCTGACCATCGCTGATCCTGACGGACGTACGAGTGCCAAAGTGCAACAAGTCAAGATACAATCAACGAAGTTGAAACTCGCTGTCACCGGAGCCGATGTAATCACCTGTAGCAAAGAACCCGTGAGCCTCAAGGCCGATGGCGGTAAAACATACCAATGGTCGCCGTGCACGGGATTGTCAGACTGCACTTCACCCACACCGCTCGTAATACCGGGTATGCATGACCGTTATACTGTTCGTGTAACGGACAGGAATGGTTGTACAGACACAGCGAGCGTAATCGTGCGTTATGTAGATCCTGCAAAAGACATCTTTATCCCGAATGCATTCACGCCCAATGGAGATGGACTGAACGATACCTTCAAACCCCTTGCAAATATTGGTATCCCCGGTCCGCATGAAGTGCAGATCGTGAATCGATTTGGCAGCAAGGTATTTGCATCCAGTAATCCGTTAATCGGCTGGGATGGCACCACACAAGGTAAACCGGCACCCACTGGTACCTATAGTTATCTGATCCGCGTCAAAGGAGAAGGAAAATGCGCAACTAAAAACATCACCGGAACAGTAATGCTCATTCGCTAGGACCTATACCCTCCATTGCCACATTAAAATTAAGGCCCACGATGGAAATCGCAGGCCTGTGCTTACCTCTGAAACCACAAAAAGAGCGTTTTTGCAGTGCAATTAGTTTTGGTTGCGTTGAATAATATCAACACATGGATGGTGTTTCCTTATGTAATAAAAAAGACGTTGTTTGAAATCTGTTCAGGATTGGATCGGACGGTGATCGATGAACATTGGATAAGCGGCGAAACGGAGGAGGAAAACATTGGGTTGAGTACCAGTATCGTTTTCCGTAGGGCATAAAAATAGTATGGAGAAACGATATATTCAAGTAATTTGAAAAAATAATCAACGCTTGAAACACCAGTAAACACTGATATCTTCACTAATAATGTGAGAATCAGCGAGAAGCAAACCGGAACCCGCAAAAAAAATTTATGCTTTTAAAGATCCATCCACTGAATCCGCAACAAAGACACATCAATACAGTAGCTACCTGCCTTGCAGAGGGTGGTGTTATCATCTATCCTACAGATACCGTATATGGTTTTGGCTGTGATATCTTTCATCCTAAGGCCATTGAAAAGATCTGCAGGATAAAACAGATTGATCCTGCTAAGGCCAATTTATCTTTCGTTTGTAATGATCTAAGCGATCTTTCCCAATATGCAAAGTCTATCCCCACACCAACCTTTCGGTTCCTTAAAAGCCATATCCCTGGCCCATTTACATTCATCCTGGCTGCCAGCAAACAGGTCCCCAAGATCCTTAAAAGCAAGAAAGACACCATCGGTCTTCGGGTACCCGACCACGTTATAACCCTTGCCATCACGAAAACCCTGGGCCATCCCATCCTCAGTTCCTCACTGCCGGGAGATATGGTTGAAGAATATACGGATCCGGAGATGATCTATGAACGCTTTGGTAACCAGGTAGATATCGTGATAGACGCAGGCATTGGCGGTATGGAATACTCCACTATTGTGGACCTCACCAGCAATGAGCCTGTCATCACCCGTCAAGGTAAAGGTCTGCTTGAATTGCTATAACGCTACTATTTTGAGTAGGTCCATGCAGAAGTTCCGTTCTCATTAATGGCCTCGATGGCGAAATAGTATTTCTGCTCCTTATCCATCGCCTTGAAATAATATTCATTGGCGTTATGCACCATCACACAGCCATAGAGCTTATCCGGTGCAGTACCAAAGTAAATATTGTAAGCGTATGCATTGGCCACCGGGCTCCATCGGATCCATGCATTTCTTTTGTCTTTATCTGCCACCCAGGTGATGAACTCTTTCACCGGTTCAGGCTTTGCACCATGGCCAAGACCAAAAACCCTGAGTCCGCTGATCGCAAATTTCCCCGCGGCCATATGAACGTTCTCCAGCTTTATGTATCGCGCTTCAACGGGTGTTTTGAGTTCATTGTAATCATGTGGCACATCGGTCTTGTTGGCGGATTTATCCACCAGCATCGTCCACTTCTTTCCATCCGTTGAATACCAAAGTTTGTATTGGTGATAGATGGTATTGTCTTTCCCAAGGATAGTTGCATCCTGGTCTGCATAGTTGATCTGTACCGCGTGCACAGTTGATACTGCACCAAGGTCTGAAATGATCCACTCCCCTTTGTTTGCCGTTGCTGCACACCAGTAGGTTTTCATGCTTTCGTCAACTGCGTTGTTTGCACCTAAACCTCCATAACTACTGGATACCTGAACGGGCTTATTGTAATTCAGCAACATCCATCCGGTGAAGCGCGACTTCTCGTGATCTGCGGCACCATTCGGTAAATAGTGTGGATAGTCGCCAAAAACCGTATTGGTATGCATGATCCCATCTTTATCAAAGGAGGTTGGCCATAATCCCAGCCTTCGTTCAAAACTGTTTTTCACATTCATGATCACCGAACTCACATGCCACCAATTGCCCCATTTATCTTTGAAGCTTGCACCATGGCCAGCACCGCGCGAGAATCCACCGGGCTTAAAAGCAAATGGATTGAAAGACTGGACTGTAAACGGTCCGAAAGGACTATCGCTCACACTTACGCCATCGGCATAACCACTCATCTCGGAACCCGGAGTTCCATACTGCAGGTAATATTTGCCGTTGTGTTTATCCATCCATGCGCCTTCAATAAATCCATCGAGCGGAACATTATCATAGTACTCGCCAAATCGCTGCCAGCCATATCGGTCAAAGTTTAAACCGAACAAGTTCTTTCGTTCGCCAATGGGCTTAAACGTTTTTCGATCCACTTCCTGCACATACAATGGGAAGGTATTGCTGCTGCCATGATAACAGTACAAACGATTATCATCATCCAGGAAAAACGCCGGATCCCAGGCGCCCACTTCAAAAGAATCGATGGCTTCTTTCCATTCATCTTTTCTGGGATCGGTACTCATCCAGATGGGAAAGTTCTTAGCATAAGTGGAGCCGATGACAAACAAGGTATCCCCCATGGCCCAAACGGCAGGCGCGCAAAGTTCGTCGTACACCTTATGCCAGGGCTTCAGAAATTTGCGGGATACAAAGTTCCAATGATTAAGATCCTCGCTCCACCAGTAACCCCATTGATTGGTAGAGAAAAGGTAATAGGTGTCTTTGAAATTCACGATCACCGGATCAGCTGTGGCCCGATGCCTTCCCCATTCAGAAAAATTCGGGATCGGTGTAAATCCATAATCCAGGTTCATCGGATTACAGTAAGTCTTCTGCTGTGCCGTCACGGTAGCACTGAGCATGACCAAGCAGACCAGGTAGCAAGCAATCTTTTTCATCTCTTGAATTTTTTATGCTCTTACACACCAATCAACTCTTCCCAATACTCCGCTGCTCTGCGTGTATGCGGAATGACGATGGTTCCGCCTACAATATTGGCTACTGCAAAGATCTCATACATCTGCGCGGTGTCTACGCCCAGCTCATGACATTTTCCGAGGTGATACTTGATGCAATCATCACAACGAAGCACCATGGATGCCACGAGGCCCAGCATCTCCTTTGTTTTTTTGTCTAACGCGCCGTCATCGTAGGTATTGGTATCGAGGTTCCAGAGTCTTTTCATCACGAGGTTATTCTTACTCAGGATCACCTCGTTCATTTTTTCGCGATAGTCGTTGAATTCTTCTACCAGCTTTCCCATATTAATTTGATTTAGCTTAATGCGTGTTCTTTGTTCATGGTCCGGTAAGCGAGTAATGCACTTGCAACCAGCAACACTGCTCCTGTAATGAAAGGGACACCCGGAAAATAAACATGACCCGGTTTGGTGAACCATGCGAAGAGATTGGTCATGATCAATGGTCCGATGATAGACGTGATACTGATCAGGCTTGTGAGTGCACCTTGCAAACTTCCCTGTTCGTTCGCTGGAATATGTCCAGAGATATATCCTTGCAATGCCGGGCCTGCAATACCTCCAAGGCAATAGATCACGGTGAAAGAATACATCATCCATCCCTTGCTGGCAAAAGCAAACAGGACCATACCTACACTATAAAAAAGCAGCCCAACCAATACACTTTTGGTTTGTCCCAATGCAGGAATGATCTTACGGATCAACACACCCTGAACTACAGCAACCATCACACCCACCACGGCGAGCGAAATACCCACCTGTGCTTCGGTCCATTTGAACTTTTCAAAATTGTAGAAACTCCATGTGCTTTGCACGGCATGCGCGGCAACGTAAAGTAGAAAGAATGATGCCACCAGACCCGAGACAGCAGGATACTTCCCCAAATGTTTTAATGAGCCGATAGGATTAGCTTGTTTCCAATCAAATTTTCGCCTGTTCTCCGGCGCCAATGATTCCGGCAGTACAAAATATCCATACAACCAGTTGATAAAAGTGAGGATGGCGGCAGCAATAAATGGAGCCTTTACGCCCAGGTTCGCCAACAAACCACCTACTGCAGGACCAATGATAAATCCAAGCCCAAAGGCAGCACCGATCATCCCGAAATTCTGCGCGCGGTTCTCCGGTGTGCTGATGTCTGCGATGTATGCTGTAGCAGTTGTAAAACTTGCCCCTGAAATACCCGCGATGATCCGGCCCACAAACAACCATCCAATGGTGGGTGCAAAAGCAGTAAAGAGATAGTCGACACCAAATCCAAACAATGAGATCAGCAGAATAGATCTTCTGCCGTATTGATCACTCAGGTTGCCGAGGATGGGTGAGAAAAAAAACTGCATGATCGCAAATGCGAAAATCAGCCATCCGCCATAGGTGGCAGCATCACTCATGGTTCCGCCCACTAAGGAGTTGATGAGTTTTGGAACAACGGGAATAATGATCCCGAAACCGATAACGTCAATAAGGATGGTGACGAAGATGAAGCCGAGTGCGGGCTTGGAACCTTTCATCGTATAAAGATACGAGGCAATTTGCCAATCCGCCAATGCGGTAGACGCTTCGCGAGACATTAGGCATTAGGCACTGGGCATTGCCGGCCTGCGCGGAAACAACCGGAGTGACTGCCGGCGCGCCGCTACGCAAAGCGCGCCTTCCTACATTACCGCATTGCCGAATTGGCAAATGGCCACATTAAAAAAGGCCCCATCAAGGGGCCTTTTTATTAATAACGTTTGTTGAATTTGTTACCGCCGCC
>Ga0214163_1000680_pt1 | contig 15404 bp, 30 predicted proteins | sample LakMenepilimnion_2_FD_153001 | JGI IMG/M metagenome (GOLD analysis project Ga0214163, IMG submission 153001) | Freshwater microbial communities from Lake Mendota, WI - Practice 15JUN2010 epilimnion v4 | ecosystem: Environmental > Aquatic > Freshwater > Lake > Epilimnion/Euphotic zone | place... | reverse complement strand
TTGGTTATAAGAAATCTTATAATCTGTATCAATATTTTCTACTTTTTTATTAAATACTAAAGCTACAGCTTGCCAATTTTTATATCCTTTATCTTTTAATCTTAAAAATTATCCTAATTTTACTGATGAGTCTCAAGGAATCACCTATACTTTTAATAATCTTGGATACAGATCTGACGATTTTTCTAAAGAAGCAGCTTCTGATAATTTTCTCTTTGCTGGCTGTTCTTTTACTTTTGGGACTGGAGTTCCTTATGAAAATAGCTGGGGATATGAATTAAATAAACAGCTTAACGGAAATCATTTTTATAATATTTCTGAAGCTGGAAGAAATGCTCAAGTAATTGTTAATGAAATTTATCAATATATTAAATTATTTGGAAAACCTAAAAAGGTTTTTGCAATGTTTCCTAACATGGATAGAGATTATTCTATTAGTTTTAATAATGATGATCTTTATGGATTACATTATAAGATAGAGCCTGTTGGTCTATTAAATCCTGGCGGAAAAAGTTTTAAAACAGATGATGACTTTTACACGATTTTTAATTATATAAAAATTGAAACATTGTTTTATGATTTTTATCATGCAGTATCTCAATTAGAAGATTACCTAGAGTTATTAGGAGTCCCGTTTTTATGGACAACCTGGAATGAAAATTTAGCTGAATCTTTAAGGGGCGAGCCAATATTCAAAAATTATTTTGAGCTTGATTTTAATGGTTTTGGAGAATATCGAAAAGAAAATTTTTATCCGCCAAAAAGTCTCGGCAAAAATAGAAAGTTTTGGCTAGAGGGGGCTGATAAGCCTGGCCCACATCCAGGTATTTTAGAGCATAAATATTTTGCTTTTCAATTTTTAAAAAAGCTCGACGAAATAGAGAATACCTAAACACCCTACCTACAACCTCTGCATGACACATGCAACTATGTAGGACCTTGGTGTGGTATAATTTTTTTATGGGAGACGTAACATTCTTTGATCTATTTGATCCTAACAAGCCTAGAAGCGACAAAGAGCTTATTGAGCAAAGGCTGGCAATTTGCAATACTTGCCCAGCTTTTAGACCTAAAACACAACGCTGCAGTAAATGTGGCTGTTTTATGCAATTAAAAAGCACTCTCCTACAAGCTAAATGTCCGATTGGAAAATGGTAAAAATGTTAAATGAAAGATACTACACTAAAGACGCCTCAGAGCCTTTCCTAGCCCCTGAAAGCATAGACCTGTTCGTAACCCACCCACCATACTTTAATCTCAACAGTGAGGCGTATGGCAACCCTGAGGGGCAATTGCAGAACACTGGTGACAGAGAAGTTTTTGTAAATAAGATTATTGGTGTTATTAAGCATATGGAAATGGCGTTAAAGCCTACTGGAACCATTCTTATTGGATTTCCAACAGACCCAAATATCTATAAAATAATTGAAAAAATTAACCAAGAAACAAAATTACAATATGGTCCAATGTTTTATTGGGATTTTACGGGAAGTGGTCACTTGGGTGGCAAAGTTGTCGGGGTAGAGAATAATATCTTTTTAAACCTTCATAAGGGAGAACAATACGTAAGTCCAGACTATAAGCTAGATAGCTATACTTTGGTTCATCATTGGCTTATTCCAGATGAGCTAGTGAAAAAAAGCTATGTGGCCTTTGTTAATGATTCGGCACCAAAGATAGTTTATGAGAGGTTAATTGGCAGACATTCTAAGCCAGGAGATGTAGTTGCTGATCTTATGGCTGGCACTGGAATGGTTTTAAGTGTGGCCAAGGAAATGGGCAGAGAAGTAGTGTATAATGATATATCCACAGAGCAACTAAAACTAGCAAAAATGATAATAGACAATGAAGAGGAGACACAAGTGGAGTTAAAAAGAAAAGAAGTAATTGAGCTTATGACCAAAGAGCTTATAGATATGAATTTGGCTATGGCGACTAGTCAGTCAATTCCAAATGAGCAAATTCAAGAATATATAAAGCATGCTACTTTTGAGTTTAATAGGGTTAATGCGATTTTATTTGATATGCTCGTTCAGCGTGGGGTTATCCGATGAATACCCCGAAAAATATAAAAATCTAAAACTAGTTAGATTCAGGCTGTGGATTTTGTTTTCCACAACCACAATTAGTACAATTACACATAAAATAATTATATCACGATAGGAGACAAAATGGAGAAGAAGCCTTATATTAAGTATTATGAGGATAAGGATTGGTTGCAGAATGAATACAATACCCTGCAAAAATCATCAAGAGAGATTGGCAATGATTTGCATGTGTCATATAAGCTAATTGAGATTTGGCTAAGAAAATTTGATATCCCTGTTAGACAGCCTATTTATTCTTAGGCTTTTGGCTGCACTTATTACAAAATTGATCCAGGAATAGCTTTAGTGTCCATGAGCATGATGGCTTCTTCATGGATCTATTGTATACCCCGATTTTACCAAAATCTGAAAAAATTTAAATTTACCAAAATCTGAATATTTCTAGCAAGTGTATGATGCATCATTGGAACAAAAACGCAAACGGTTATTAGTGAGCACACCGCTTACGCTATTGCCATACTAAGAATAACAGTAGTGCTACCACTAAAATAATGAACACCTCTGCCACCATTTTTCTACTTGATAATACTTAGGCTTGCCAAAGCATCTTCCGCATTGTCAAACATTTTGATAAAAGCATTTTGTGCTTTCTTGTCTTTACAGAATTGTAAAGTGTGAACGCTGTCCCAAGCCTTCTTCATCTTGTAATAAGTTCCAACCTGTGAAACTTTGTATTCGCAACCCTTACAAGTCCAAGTTCTTCCAGCTGTTGTCATTAGTTATTTTCCTTTTCTGTTAGTGCGATTGTTAGTGTTGTAATGTTGCTAATTGCTTGGTCGTATTCTTCCCAAGTGTCAAAGGTTAGGGTTATCAAACTTTACCCCCAAAACTTTTGACCAGCTTAGTTAGTCTAAGTAGTTCGTTATAGAAACTATCGTCAAGTTCTACATTAGCGTTCATACTTGATTCTGCTATTGCTTTTAGCTTGTCGTATTCCTTTTGGTAATCGGAAACTTTTTTTATTCGCATACTATTCACCACTTCCGCAAACAATACCCTTATCGCAAGACTCCCAATAGGCGAAGCTTGAGCAAAAGGCACAACCTTGGAACTTATCGTGTGAAACACAATACTCTCTATCTTGGTATTCTTCGCAACAGCGGAATAAGTCATCACCCTCAATGGTGTAGTAAGTTTTTTCTCTATTTATCATTTTGTTCATTTTTATTTCCTTTCTTTCTACAATTAGCCTATCACGAGCTACCGACAATTGTGCCACCTTTACAAGCCTTTTGACTACAAACTTTTACCTTCTTTTTTGTAGGGTATCTACAACAATAATTAGAGTTATCCACAGATTTAGAGTAGTTATCCACAGGTTTGTTATCAAATCGTTATAATTATTTTTATTTTATCGGCGTGTCGGTTTGACAATTCTAAAAAAATCGGCTAGCCAACTGTGGATAACTTTGTGTATAACTCTGTTATGATATCGTTATGAAACACCCCGAATTACCTCCCCAAATGTCGGTGGTTTGTGATAGGGTTTTAGTAAGGCAAAAGAAAGGAAACTAAATGGACAAAATGTGTGTTTACTGCGAGAGTGTTTTTACTTCAGACACTATCGTCTGCCACAACTGTAATGAGTATGATGGTATGATGCCATTGGAACAGGCTATCGACTACCTCAACCTTGACCCCAACGACTTTATTTAGGAGAAAAATGATAACACTAACATTCGAAACTTGGGAAGAGTTTGACAACGCTATCGCTGGGATAGTATCATTGGAAACAGAGCTAACTAAGGAGAGCAAGTAATGACTGAAGAAATGTTTGATGAAATGCTTGATGAGATTTACCCTGTTGTGATAATGGGTGAACTAACTTTTTACCCTTCACAAATACTAAAGAATTGCGACCCTATCGCATACAGAATTGCGATGTCAGAAATGGAAGAAGATGAAGATGACAATTGAAGAATTAGAAACTTTGATTTATCAAATTGACCTAATGCTGTCAGAGGATACTGCTACACTATTTACAACACCAGAGGAGAAATAAAATGGAACTGTTTTTGATTTTAGTAGTTGTTGGCGTTTCAGTTTTTGTTGGAACTTCGCTTGCCGCTATTTTGTTTTTGCTACAAGAAAATAACAGACTTGGCGAAGAGTTAGAAAAGAACGAGCCACCGTTTTGATTTGACAAAACCGCAGAAATGCGGCTAGCCATTTTCTTAGATCGATCTAATGTTTTTTACGAAGAAGTTTAAGAACCCCCCAAAATGTCTTAGGGTCGTGGTAAGTTTATCTTATCAACGAAAGGAAACCCTATGGACTACGCTGCAATTTATTCAGGAATCGTAAAGAACGCTACCTTTGGTCAGGTAGAGCAAGCAAGTAAGTGGTATGTTGACGCAGAGCGTATTGCAGAAAAGGTTGCAGAGAATCTAAACACTACCCTTGAGGTTGGTGCAAGTGTTGTATCTGCATTCTCTCCACGTGAACGATGGAGTATAAACGTTGCAAGAGCTATTGCATTCTCACTTGGCCAAGAAGTCACCTGCCTAAAGAATAACATAGTCATGGCTAACAATGCCTTGACACTTGGCTTTAGTGCTCTAAACGGATTGAAGACTAATGCATTTGCTAAAGCTATTGCAGGTGACGAGCAAGCCGTTGTGATTGATGTTTGGATGTTGAGAGCTGTTGGAATTGAAAAGAAGACACCAGGACAGGGGTTGTATCATGAGTTATCGGAAGCTGTAAAGAAAACTGCTTTTGATTTTGGGATGACTCCAAGAGCTATGCAGGCTTTGATTTGGATTGTTGTTAGAGGTGCAGCAGAGTAAGCTTGACAGCTACCCCGAAAGGGGCTAGCCGTTATCAGATCGTTATAAAACGATTTATGAAGATGTGTGTTTTTCCCCCAAAATGTCTGAGGGTAATGCTAAGATAAAACTATGATGAACAAGAACAATGAGGCAAGACGAAGGGCAGAGTCTAAAGAGTTATTTAGGCTAATGCTAAAGTCGCCACACCTTGTTGAGCTACCTAAGAAATACAAAGGAAGCCGTCAGTCTAATAAGGCTAAGGCAATAAAGGAGAGCGAATGATTCTACAAGGCTTGATTCACTATGTTTGCGAAGATTGTAATAGGTTTGTTCACTCTAATACAGTCTATGGCTATGACCTCAAGAATGTCTGTGGCAGATGTTATGCTATTCACGCAGGACACCCCTCAACAAGAAAGGTAAAGTAATGTCAAAGTATGCCGTATCAGTTCAGCTATCAGGTAATGATGGAAATGCTTTTGCCGTAATGGGAGCCGTAAAGTCTGCCCTCAAAAAAGCTGGAGCAAGCAAGGAAGAAATTGAGCAATACCTAACAGACTCTATGTCTGGCGACTATGACAACTTATTGCGTGTAGCAATGGAATGGGTAAAGGTAAAGTAATGTTAGGACAACTAAGCATAAGCTTTTGCGATACCTGTAATGAGTTTGGTATGGTGTCGGTAGTAGATGGTAAACTAATGGTACAGTATTGTGATTGTGAAGTAGAAACCGTAGAAGGAGAATAGTAATGGGATACGCAACAGCAGTTGGACTTACAGATACAGACCTAACCCTATCGGACCAAATTAGTATTCACTTTAGTAGCAATTGTTATCCGCCAATTCCGAAGATAATGATTCCTGTAGCAGTAGCAGCTATTGACGCTTATTGGGAAGAGGACTACAACCGTCTAATTGAATTACCGTTTGATGGAGTAGACCGTAATGGAGAGCCTTTTCAGATTCGTTGGCGTGATGGTTCAACAAGTGTTTCTGCCTCAAAAGCAATTCAGTCTCTCAGACTTGACGCTTGGTGTGTAGATGACTATGAAGATGAGGACTGATGCAGGGTATTCATATTCTAATGATAGCTTTTGTTCTCGCAATGTTGCTGATTAGAGAATAAGCTACCCCGAAAGGGGCTAGCCTATTTGGATCCAAAAGTCAAGCAAAAACAAATGTTACGATTGTGTAACGAATCCCCCCAAATACTATACAATGTCGGTGGGTAATGCTACAATAAAGCTATCAACAAATGTTGGTAATAAATAGAAAAAGACCATCTTGGTCGGAAAGAAGCAAAAAATGGAAAACACTCTAACTGTTGGCTCACAGTTCACCACCGCTAAGTCTGGAGTATCAGGCACAATTCAGGAAGTCGTAGCAAACAAGAACGGCACTTTCCGTGTTCGTCTTGATGTTGCTGGACAGCCTCGCTGGACTACTGTAAAGAAGTAGTCTAATCTTTGTTGGTGGCGTTAGACTACATAAAAGGGTGAATCAGAGTCTATTTGAGAACCCCTGCCACTTTCACAAATGTCGTAGGTATCCCCTATAATGTAAACAACCCAATCAAGAAAAGGAAGTAATAAACTATGGCAAGAACCCTGTCAGTAAAAATCCCAACCGCAAAACTAATCGCAGATGTAGAGCAGTCTATCGCAAAGATAGATGTTGCTATTGCTGAGTATGCTGAGAAGCGTAAGCAGTATGAAACAGAAATCAAGCAGTATGACAAAGACATTGTTGCTCACGCTATAAAGGCTATGTCAGACCCAGACAACATTGGAACAGAACACGGCTCATTAGTTCGTGTATCAAGAGGATACAACGGAAACATTTCTGTTGATTTTGATGTTGAGGCACTTGGCTTACCACCAAAGCCAGTAGAGCCACCAAGACCAAATGAGAAAACTTATTTTGGTCGTGAGTATGCTACACGCAAGGAAGTCTTAGAGCGTAATCTTCGTATTCTAAAGATGACAAGTCAAGAAGAGGTTTCAGCAAGTTCTTACTCTGCTGTTATTGACCTTATCTAAACTTAGGGAACAAGCCTTGCTTGACAAGGAAAACGCCCGAAGCAACCTGAGTATGTTGTAAAACTGCTTCCCCTCCCCCTCTAAAGCTGAAGGACTTATGTCCACAAATACTGCGGGGGACTCAAGGGGGCTAGCCCAAAATAACAAATTGATAACAACTTTAAGAAAAGCCTTTACGAACCCTTGAAAATGTCGGTGGTATACCCTACAATGGAAGCAAGCAACGAAAGGAAAACAATGTCGTATGACGAAATTAGAAATGTAGGATACGTGTCCTATGATGGAAACTATGGAGCAGAGGCAGACTTGCTTGTGTTTGATAGCGATGTCCTGACCTTGCAGCAATGGGAAACTCTTGGTGAGGTAAGCGACAACGATAGGTATGAGTATGTTCAGGCTATCTTTGCTGGCAAAGACTTATCACTATGGGAGGGCTAATGTTAGACCTGATAGAGATGGATTACAGGATTGATGAGTATACCAATGAGGCTAAAGGTATTGCTTTCGATACCTGCCACAAAATCTACGTCCTAATGGATGAGGAGCAGGTTGCTCTTATGCGTGAGTATGGCTATGAAAAACTAATCACAAGTGATGAGATGAATGGTGATGAGCTAAGACGGCAAGTCATGGACTGGTATCACGAGTCTTGTGGACTTAGGTTTGTCAATGCCGTGTCAAGTGATAAAAGTTTTGGGGATGATGGTTGGGTCACCATTATTGGTCAGGGCGAGGATTCTGAAGACGAAGATGAATAATGTCGGTGGGTGCTGATAAAGTGGAAGAAAGAAAGGAAACTATGAAAACTTGGCAAGTAGAATACAATGCCGCTTATTGGGTAGAAGCAGAGACAGAAGATGAGGCTATTGAATTAGCTATGGAGAAACACGCTGACCTACCAGACGGAGATTGGGAAGCTATGATTGACCCCTATGATAGCAACAACTTCAATACCCTTGGAGAAAAGTAATGTCAGCGGGTAGCGTTATAATTATTGAGTGCCCAAGGCACGAAGGCAATTTCGATTGCACACCATTCTGCAACATATGTGAAGGAGAACAGGAGATAAAATGGGCACCAGGAATCTAACAGTAGTAAAGAATTCGCAGGGTACTACCAAAATTGCTCAATACGGACAATGGGACGGATACCCAAGCTATTCAGGTATTCAGGTCTTAGAGTTTTTGCGTGATGAGTATAACCAACAGCTGTTGGAAGCTAAGCTTGATGTTGTAGAGTTTATTACAGACGAAGAGCTTGACACTATCTATGAGCCTTTCAAGACTATGGATTTTGAGAATAAGGAATTCCTAAACGCCTACCCTGGCCTACACAGAGATACAGGTGTTGACATTTTGAAAGTTGTTGCCAACGCCAAGGGTATTATCAAGACTGTAGACAATTCAGACTTTAGGAATGATGAACTATTTTGCGAGGGCGTCTATGAAGTAGACTTCCAATCTAAAAAGTTTATCTCTACTTATAACGAAATCATCAAAGAGTTCTTTTTAGAAAACCTTCCGACTAATGAACACTACCTAACTGCAATGGGTGTGGAGCTGGAAACAGTATAAGCATGTTGGCCTAACCTTACTTCCTTTCTGTTAGGTCAACCGTCCTGGACACGACGTACAAACTGTCCACTCTTTTGGGCTAGCCCACTTGTGTCTAAATGTCAAGCCCTTTACGATCTGTTTACGATAACCCCGAATCTTTTCCCAAATTAGTCTTGACTTTGTCGGTGGGTGGGTGTAAGATAGTCTTATCTAAACACTAAAGAAAGGCAATACAAATGGCACATTTGTTAGAATCAGTAAACGGAGAAACAGCATTTGCTTCTTTTCGTGAGCCAGCTTGGCACGGATTGGGAACTGTATTCACTGAGGAAGTTTCAACAGCTGAAATGCTAAAGAAAGCTAAACTAAACAACTGGGATGTTCGCTTGGAAGATGTAGAGATTCCTAACCAGTTTAGTTCCGACAAGAATTATTCTTTTGTCGTTAGAGATAACCCATTTACCTTGGGCAATAAGGATGTTCTTGGCATTGTCGGTGAGCGTTATGTTCCTCTTCAGAATGAGGAGCTATTTGATTTTGCTGACACACTATTAGACAATGGTGGCAGATGGGAAACTGCTGGTTCCATCAAGGGCGGTAGAGTTGTATTTGGCTCACTTGCTCTTGAGCGTGAAACTGTTATTGACCCTAACGGAGTTGGAGATAAAGTAAACACCTATCTTCTTGTAAACACATCTCACGACGGCTCTATTGCTATTCAGGCAAGCATTACACCTGTCCGAGTTGTATGTGCTAACACTCTAAACCTTGCTCTTGGTAATCGTGGGCGTAATGGTTCAGTAAAGCAGTCATTCAAGATTCGCCACACACAGACAGCAGAAGGTAAGATTCAGGTTGCTCGTGAGGCTCTTGGACTTGCTAACGCATACATTGATGAGTTTAGCCTAATGGCAAACAAGATGATTCAAGCTGAGGTTAGCAAAAAGAAGTTTGATGAAATTGTTTTGGCATTGTATCCACAGCCAAAAGAAGAAGCAAAGAACGCCAACAGTCGTTGGGCAAAAAAGATTGACCTTATCAATGACATCTATGTTGGTGATTTCAACAACACAATTACTGGAACAGCTTGGGGTGTTGCTAATGCCCTAACTGAAAGATTAGACTGGTATAGAACAGGTCGCAAAGGCAAAACAGAATCACTTCTTGTTGGTGCCTCTGGTCTTGACCCAGTCATCAATGCTGAGAAGAATAGAATCTTCAAGGCAGTTCAGTTGGCAACAGCCTAACAGCAAAACACCTGAGCAAGTGTAAAAACTGCTCCCTCTTTTGGGGCTAGCCAACTTTACATAAAATAATTAACACCAAAAAATTCTTTACGAACAATCAAAAAAATCCCCCGAAATCGTTGACTTTGTCGGTGGGTATCAGTATAATATACCTATGAACGTAAAAACCCTAAACCACATTGAAACTGCAAAAGTCCTTGGTCTCAAGAAGGGCGTTATTGTTTATCCTCATGCTGTTGTCAATACCCGCAAAGGTTTGGCAACTGTATCCTTTGAAGGTGTTGGATGGTTTGAAGACGAGTGCATGTATCCAGTCCTTGTTGGAGACGAATACAACAGCTGGATGGCAAAGCTTACTAAGGAGCAACTGCTAAGCTTAGTAAGAGAAGAACCAGGAATGACCCTGCATAAACTAATAGACCCAATCAACGATAGAACACGATCTAATCTGTGGATTTGGGAAAATCAAATCAAAGACTTTGACCAAAATGTCGTAGGGTCAGAGTATAATGAACTGAAAAGAGAGGAAGCCCATGCCTGAATTTAGAGTACAAAGAGAATACACCAACTGGGAAGAGATTACAGTTGAAGCAGATACACAAGAAGAGGCCTTAGACCTTGCTCAAGATGATGAGGACCTTTGGGAGTATGCAATTGATGCTACCACATACAACTACACAGGCGAGTATTGGGTAGGAGAAGACGATGAGTAAGCACATTCATTACTATGCATACGGAGCCTGCACTCATTGTGGCAAGGTAGTAAACAAAGGATTAGGTGTTGACTTATACAAAGGCAAGAGAGTATAATGGAGAAAGGAGAAAATAAATGACAATGGATGAACTAATGGAATACATTCTAAGAGAACTCCCTAATGCTGTATTTGGCGAGGAACACACTAACGGAGAAATCCTAATCGCAACTGGATTAGTAGAAGGCAAAAACGGAACCCTATCAGATTTGGATGACTAATGGAGCCAACAGAATACAAAGGCTGGGATGAGTGGGCTAAAAAGTTCAAGCCTATTCAGAATCACTTTTACCCAGACCAACCAGAAACCACAATGTTTGAAACTTATGGTGAAGAAGTAGAGTTTGTCAATAACTATGACCATAGGTATGTTTGGACTAATCTTACTGGAGAAATGTCAGACCTTGTTTGTGCTGGCTATCACTATGTAAATAGGATTGGTTATTACATTACTGAGGTACCGTGGGATAATGAGGATGACTATGCTTTACTATCAGTTGAGGTAGAGTGTGAATGCTACAACGAAGATGGCTATGAAAATGGCGAGTATGGAAAAGCAGACTGTAAAGAATGCGAAGGTTATGGAATGATAACGAGGTATCTCGATGAGGACTAATAGTATTGATAAGACTAAGTTTATCTATGACCTAAACATCTATCAGCTGGAGGAGCTGGACGCTGATGGTGAGTACAGGTATATGGGGCCATGGTATATCCATGTCTATGAATACACTGGTAACACGACGGAAGAGGTATCAGTTCCGATCGAGCTGACTCAAGATGAGTATAATAATATACTTAGAGATGACCCATACTATGATGAAAACGATGTCTGGTATGGCCTGGACGGATTCATGTTTGAAAAATGGAACAACCTGTCAGATAGACTCAAGTTTATCTTTGAGTCCCTACCTAAATACAAGGAAGAAGTTTTATTTTGATACTTGACAAACTAATAGGATTCCTGTACAATGGAATAGCAATACAAAACAATAACCAACAACCCAATAGGAGTAATAAAATGGCAAAGAAGAACAAGGCAAAAACCTATCCTTATCTTGAGACTTGGGACACACGCTATGGTATGAGTCAGCGTGTGGTTCTACGCAAGGATGGTAAGTTCGTAGATAACATCTCACTTACCGCACTGAAGCAAGGGGTTAGGGTTTCCTCTCGCTAATCAGTAAATGAGAAAAGGGGGGCACAGGTTCAGGCTTGTGTCCCCTTTCCCGTTCTGGTATAATGAGAGGACCTATGAGAAGAAGAATAAAAACAGAAGAAGAAAAAGCAGCATTGAAGTTAGCAACAATTGTTTCTGATGTGAGATTAGACTTAGATGAAGTTGGTATCTATCTTGGAAGATACGCACCAGCAGTTTCATACAACAGACTAATACTTGTAGCAGAATCAGCAGAGTTTGAGAAAGAGAGTATAGATGTCCGAAACACCCACGAACCACTTTTTTAGAAAGTGTGAGATTCTTGGAGAGCTTTGGCTCAACTATCGTAATGACGAACAGTTCCAAGACTTTATAGAATACAACGACTTGGGCTTGCCACTTGCTTATGCGTTTGCTAATGAAATTGCCAAAGAGACAGAGCTGGCAGAAAGATATGTAAATGAAAGCTATGACCTACTCGCAGAATCTTTGGGGGTATCAGGAACAGAACCATTTGATAGTCTTGAAGATATGTTAGAACAGTCAGTAGGAGAATAATGCCAGAGACACTACATTCAGATAAGAGAGCTATCCTTGCTCAAATGTGGGAAGAGGACAGAGAGAATCTGGCTCTTCAGAAATTGTTTGAGTATGGAGATATTGGATTTCCACTCGCAAGCTCTATAGAGAATGATATTGTTGCCAGCACCTTAGTAGCAGAAAAATACATTGAGGATTTGTGGAATGTAATGCTTCAGTATTTTGGTGTTGAGGATACAGGAGAGTATGACCACTGGACGGACATCGCAGATGCGGCTGGTTGGGAGTGGGTAGAAAACTCAGAAGTTCCAGCGTATCTTGAAAAGTTAGAAAAAGAAAACTAATAGACTTGCCCTCACTTAAGGTGGGGGTAAAGTCGGCTAGCCCTATCAAATTGAGATATCCAAATAGCCAAATACCATTACGAACGCTATCATATTTTTCCCAAATTGTCAAATACTATTTTCCCAAATAGGATTACGATCCTAATATGTTTTTCCCCAAAATGGGATTACGATCCATAGGATCTTTTTCCCAAATAGGGGTATAATTGGTATATGAGCCCAAGAAGATATTTCACACACTTCACAAATATGTATGTTCCCATAGATGATAATGTTAACTATGGTACTAACCTATGGTTTACCTTTACTGCTATTACAGGTATATCTAAGCTCTTCACATATACCCCCGATTTTTTGCAGGGGCAGGAGCAGCAGCCGCAGGCTGCAGATTCCCAGGGTATTGAAGACACCTTGGATAACAAATCCCTCTAGTATAATATACATTACGAACCCTTTGGATTTTTCCCCAAATATGGGATATGTTTCTTAAAATAACATTACGATTATCAAATATTTTATCCCAAATTGGGGATATTATTGTATGTTTTATATGCGGATATTTGGCATACAAGGATACAGTATTTGGTATTTGATATACAGTATTTGGTACTTGACAAATGAGGGAAAGTGTGATAGGCAATTTGGGCCTTACGAACCCTCAATCAGAAATGCCCCATTACCCATATCTCTCCACAACCATCCACAAATAGCCAAATAGATTTATCCACAGTAAGATGTATATGTGGATAACTTGTGAATAACTTATCAAATATGTGTATAAGTTTTTAAAATTTGGGGGTATTTAGATCTTCGGATGGGCGGCTATCGTTTATTCAAATATGCCAATATGAGAGCACAAACGCCAAATAGGATTGTCAGGCATATGATGATTTGGTCATTTGTCATGTATCCAGTATAGCAAGATTTCTGGATTATTTCTTCAATGTTATTAATGAGCATATGAGGGTTATTGCTATCATCCAAACCATCACGTTATCCAACATAGGTTATTCCTTATACTAGGGATTACGAAGGCTCGTTTTAATACCCCCGAAATTATCTGGTGCCCTCAGTTGGACTCGAACCAACACTGAATAGATTTTAAGTCTACTTCCTCTGCCATTGGGATATGAGGGCTAATGACTATTTTCTACCCCAACTGACTTTAAGCCAAAACCTTTCATGGATGTAATACAATACAAAGTTAATAAGATTTGATATCAAGGATAGGGATGCTGCAAACTCCCAGCTGTTGGTCATTACGAACCCAACTCCAAATGTCACGAATATTGCTATTAGTCTCCAGGTTATGGACTTAGCTAGTGAACGTCTTTTACTGACCATCTATTTCCCAGTCTTTGGCATATCCATAACATACCCCACCTGTGGTCATATCCCAAATAGCGATCTCTCCTAGCTGGAGATATTTGACCTGAGTTGGGGATGTGATATGGAACATCCATTTGCCTTCTGGAATAGCAAATTCAGTATCTGAGTCACTCATTCGATTGATATGTGTGTCTCTCTTGGCTGTTGCAAATTGGCTCATATATAAATTATACAGGGGACACTAGAGAATGTCAAGCACTTGTGCTTGCATTAATCTCTATTTACCGCCGAACTTTTAGTTATTAGTTTCAATAATACGGGTGTATGTAATATCGCTATTGCCGTTGCCTTTAGCCCAGTTTTTTATCGAACGAACTTCAGTCCTGTCTCCTGGCTTACCCCCAGCGTGGATCATTTCGTCAGGGCCTATATAGATTCCGATGTGATAGGCACTACCATAACTTTGATAGTTAAAAGACACAAGGTCCCCAATCTTAGGAACAGTGACAATGGCTCCAGATAGTCTTTGCTTTGTTGCACTGTGCTCTAGATCAACACCCAGGTGAGCATATGTCCACATAACCATTCCTGAGCAGTCCCAAGCTGATGGCGTGGATCCGCTAAAGACCCAAGGTGTTTTTCCAATTTGCTTTTTAACCAAGACTAAAGTTTCATTCAACTTCTTGGTATCGCTGGCAACTTTTTCCAGTCTGGCAATCTCTGCCTCTAGCTCATCTTGTTTTTTCTCAGCGTCGGACTTGAGCTTATCCTTTGCTGCCTTCTCCTGAGCCATCCAATCAACGGAACCAACAAGTGGTGCGTCTGAAGCCAGGACTGGCCCAACTGCCAACTCTAGAGCCTTCACTGGCCCTGAGAAGATAACTTCTGTTGTTACTGGAGAATCAATTACTGGTGTTGGCTTTGTTACTTGTGTTACTGGTTGTTCTATGTTTGATGACTCAGTTGACTCTATCATAGCTCCAAAAGCTACTCCAGTGCCACTTGTAAGTAGCAGTGCAATCATACCAATTGCGATGAACCTTTTTCTTTTCATTTGGCGACCTACCTTTCCTTGGTAGTTAGTACTCGGTCGTTGAGCGTTAGCGGGTGGTTTCCCTATATTAAGTTATAAACCCTTGAAATAGATACATCCATCTCAAAGGCGTACTACTATTTTACCACAAATTAAGACAAAATACACATTACTTAGTTTTATTTTTAGTTTTTAGCTTTAGGTTAGTGACCTTTTTTAGCCAAGGTTTCTCTGAATATCTGGCCCATTCATAGATAAAGATGCAGGCTGCAATAAGCAGTCCAAGGGAGGCTGACTGCACAATGTAGTAAGGGGTTGGATCAATTAGATAAGTTTCCCAAGGGAAGCTATAAGCCACCACTGGGAATGCAATGATGTTTCCAAACACTACGGCAACTACAATACTCTTGTAAACGTTTTTCATTTGTTCTCCTTGTTAGTTAAATCTTATGTATCATTATACAGGTGGTGCTAGAGGATGTCAAGTACTTGTACTTGTATTAATCTCTATTTATCAAAATCCCAG
>Ga0214163_1000678_pt1 | contig 15409 bp, 7 predicted proteins | sample LakMenepilimnion_2_FD_153001 | JGI IMG/M metagenome (GOLD analysis project Ga0214163, IMG submission 153001) | Freshwater microbial communities from Lake Mendota, WI - Practice 15JUN2010 epilimnion v4 | ecosystem: Environmental > Aquatic > Freshwater > Lake > Epilimnion/Euphotic zone | place... | reverse complement strand
CAACCATTTTGGGGTCAACCCGAAATTTGTCAAATTGATATTACAAGAACTGATTTTGATTTAAGACAATCAGGTATTAATATATCACCAACAGCAATGTTCATGGGTTCTTTAGTAACCAACAGTAAAGATTATGCACTACCAAAGAATTGTAAACCACCACAAGATTTAGGAAGTCTTTGTTCATTAGAAACCGCACCTGGAGAAATCATTGGTATCAGACAAACCATTTTTCAAGACACCCAAGGTAGACCTATATTAGAACAAGCTCAATTTCCACAAGGGGCAAAAACAATTGATAGTGATGGAACATGGTTATTAGAAGTTCCAATGAATTTGGATTATGTAACTACTAATGAATTTGGTGAACAAGTTTTAAGTCCTGACCCAAAAATTGGTATACCAACTAAAGGAAAATATAGATTTAAAATAAAATATTCACAACCAGCCAACTTTGCAAAGGATGAAGTTAGACGAGCATATTATTTAGTACCAAATATTAAAGAATATGGTTGGGGTACTGCAAATCCATACGATGACCCAATTTATAAACCAGATAGTAATGTGGGTTATCAAGAGTTAATAGGTTCTTATTATTTTGGTTTAGATTGGAGTGGATATACTAACGCACAAGATGCTATTGATTGTAAAGATACATTCTATGAGTTTCAATATAATAAAGTCTATACGGTATCACAATTAATTGATGAATATAAAAAAGGTACTAATAGAAAAAAGTTTATTGGTATTAAAGAAATTACTAATACTGAATGTGAAAGTGAAAATAATAGATTTCCGGCAACAGATGGGTTAAGACAAAATTTTAGTATAATACCGACCTTAGTGACATATTTGTTATATATTTCATCATTAACAACTTTAATATTACTACCCGTTGTTCATACATTGGCGTTTATATGGCCGGCAATTAGAATATTAATAACATTTTTTTATGGTGCGGTTTTATCAATTATTGCAACTATTTGTAAAGCGATTAATTTGGTGAGTAAAGAAAAAAATCAAATAAATTGTCCTAAACCGGTAAATTTTCAAAATATTTTTAAATCGTTAACAAATCCATTTACTAAGATTACGTTACCAAATTTAACATATCCTGAATGTCAGTTTTGTGAATGTAAACAAGAACCTGTACCACAAGACAATGATGAGTTAAGCGCTCTTCAAGAATCCACAGCACAAAATTCAATATCATTAAATGCCGATTTTTTTGTGTATGATAACTGGAACCCTAACGCTTCAGACGTAGTTGAACATAAAGAAGTTTTTGCGGGTAAAGGATTTAATATTGAAAGTGTTAGAGTTCCAATTAGAAAAAATGATAATAATGATTTTGATTTTATTGATAAATTACCACCATGGGAAATTATTAACAAGTTTAATTTAAAGTCAAAATATTTTGACACTGACCCATACGCTGGTTCAAACAGAATTAAAGTTCAAATTGAACCAAAATATAATTCAAATACATTTCACTTTGATAATATTATGGCGGTATTTGTTGACCCTGATACTCAAGATTTTTTTGAATCAGGACAATTACTTTCATTCCAAGAACTAACAAAATCAACTGACCCAAATACAAGTGGTGCAACAGATACTATAGATACAGGTATTACCGGAACAACAAATCTTGGACAAAGTGTTACAATGACATTTGCGAACCCAACATCACCAAGTTCATCAAATAGTGTAACCTACAATTTCCCTACAGTACCAAATGAAACCAAATCTTATAAGTTCCCAACAGACATTGAATATTTTCAAGTTATTACTGGTGTAACTTATACTGATTTTGTTAACCAAAATGCTATATACGCTAAAGGACCATCAACTTGTAATTATGTATATTATACAATAACAAACAATACAACAAGTCCAATAACTGTTAATTTTACAAATTATGATGGTAATGCACAATCAATAACAGTTGGTGTTTATATTGATAATGATACAAATACGACAATTGGTGCGACGGTTGATTTTTGTGCGTGTGAAAACAGTTTAACATCATCAAGTAGTTTTACCGTGGATAATATTGAAACATGTTCAGTTCCACCACCTGCTGGTTCGGTTTTACCAGGAAATTTATTAACTCAATTATATCAAAAAATTGAACTTTTTAAAAATGATGGTAAAGACGGTCATGATTTTTATGATTCATATATTGGACAATGGATTGGTGGTGAAATTAGTTTAGTCTTTATGGTTAGGGGTGTTGACCCACACAGTGGACGTAAATCAATCAAATATGATTTATCAAGAATATTTGGTTATAAAAATTACGGTCAAAAAGTTATTAGTGGTGACTTTTACATGAACGTTCCAGTTCAACCAGGTTTAAAGACTGTAAGAAATGCAGAATTAACAAGTAACTTACAATCCAATTCGAATGGATATTTGTATTTTAACTCTTTCCAATATACCGCTGGTACTCAATATAGTGCTTATACCACAACACTTCAAAATTATTATTCAGCATTAGACCTTAACCGAGTTGATAAATATAAAATCAACTCTGATAATGAAGATAGTTTATTAACAACTGCGATGGTGTATAATGGTGGAAGCGGACAATTGGTTGCAAATAGTAGTACTGAAGGTTATATACAAGGTGAATATATTGAAGGTGGTTCGTTTATATGGGCAGAAAAAGCTAAGGGATTAAGTAAAATTAAAAAAGATAAAAACGGTAATGATAACAACAATACAAGACCGTGGTTATATTTTGCACCATCTTATGGTAATTCCGCATTAGGTAAGATGGTTGTGTATAGTCAAAAAATGGTTATGAGGTCAGATAGATTACCTGTTGGTACTATATTTGATGGCAGTGCTAATAACTATTTTGCTTGGCAAGCATCAAACGCATTACCTTATATCTTTGTAGATGATGATGGAACATCTAATACCCAACTTGTTGTACCATCATTTGATTTTAGTGACCCAACAGCAAATCCTGATTTAGTAACAGGTGCGACATTTAATGCTATCGCCAATTCATTTACCTGTAATGGTATGGTTGATTTGTCTTGTTATCAAGGTGACGGTAGAAATTTTACAGCATTACCCGCAACCAATGAATGTAATACTAATACTAACAGGGGAGATAAAGTTGTTGCTAAAGGTTGTTATGTATTGATAAACAAACCAATTAGTACCCTTTTTGGTAGGAATAATGATTTTTCATTAATAGTAGAATGGGTTGGAAGACTTAGATTAATGATTGCCGTATGTCAAGGAACTTTTTCACATACGTTTGTAAACTCTTGGATAAATGGAACATTATTTGCGTTCCCATTCCAAAATGCTGTTAGATTTAATGCTAAGAATGAACCAATTGTTAGAACAGTTGTTGGAAATACTGCCTTTTATAATTTTTGTGCTGATACAATTGTGTATGAACCACAATCTAATAATTTCTATTATCGTTCAAGTCCATGGGATGGTCAAAATTTTATAGGTCAATACCCACCATCAGGACTATTTAATTCACCAGTGAATGATAGAAACTTATTATACCCAACAACAATTATGGATTTGGGTCCAAAATTTATTTGGAGTAAAGATGTAAACAAAAGTCCAAATTACTTTGGATATCAAATGGATAGGTTCAATGCAACATCTTGGAACAATGTGTCTGATTTATTGCAATTATTTATAATATCAAGAATATCAAACTCTAACCTATTAAAATCAACCAAAACAGGTTTAGACACATCAATTTCTGCATTTTTCAGTAGACCCCAATTAAGGGTTGATGGTGATTATGCTCAGATGTTACAAATCAATTCACAGTATGGTATTGTACCATATACTGCGGATAATTATTTTGATGACCCTGCAACAACAACTGACAATGTTGTTTATGTGTCTGTTGATAATCAAAAAAATTCGGTATTTGGTATTTTTTATAGTGGGTATACTGAAGAAAGGGATTTAATATCACCACGTAGATTAGACAGAACATTTACTGGAAATACATTAATTGCCGATTATTTAGGAACCAAATCACAAGAAGTTCCATTTTATAGATGGTCAAATACTGCCTATAATTCGGTTAGTGCTCAACCATCTATATTTGGTAGTGATGATAACAATTGGTATACTGACGGTAACGCTTACAAAGCGAAATATCAAAGTATTGACAGAATGGTTAACCCAATGTTTATTGGTGAAAACAATCAAATACAAAATAGAAGAGGTTACGTATACCAAACAAATTCAAAAGGACAATACGCACCAACACCGCCAAGAGGTAACAACCAATTAACCTTAACAAGTGCTCCATGGTACTTCTATTTTGGTTTAAAGAAAGGTGCATCTGCTATGGATAAATTCACACAATTATATATTCAATCAACAGAAGAATGAGCGAAAGTAATTATTTAATAGTAAAACCTGACTTAAGATTTAAATCGGCTCCCGATTCAGATATAACTTTTGTTACAGAACTTAATCAAACCCAATCTGAAGTTGTTGATTATGATAGAACGGTGAATATTAACTTGGCAACTTTGTTTGATGCTGAAAGACAAAAATCGGTTATATTTAGACCAACAGTTAAATTATCTTACATTTATGAAAATGGTTTAGTTGGATATAGTAATTATAGACCATTTAGAGATAATTTATTTTATGTTAATCCTGAACAATCGGTTATTAATGGTATTTGGAGTGGATTACCAACATATGAAGAATTTGAATTTATTAGAACAGATGTTGATGCAACACAATTAAATTTTGTTACAAAAAGTGCATCATCATACAATTGGAATGTTGTTTTATCATATCCATATGAAAATGATTATACAGTGCCAATGCAATATTACTTTTCAAATGGTTTATCATTAACGCCTTGGGTGTCGGGTGATGGAATACCATTTCAAATTTCACAAGGTACTGAGAACGGAACACCATTGATTCAATTTACTTGTCCTGTTCCACATGGATTATCACTTAATGAATATGTTGAATTATCCTTTGACTACAGTGGTGTTAATACATTTCAAGTTTCCTTCTTAGGTAATAACACACTTGGTTCTGATGAATACATTTTTAGTATATATAATGTAGGATTTACAGGAACAACATTTAATAGTGGAAATCAAGGTATCTTCAAAAGAATTATTGATATTAATAACTCAGGAGAAACCAAATCAAAATATTACGTTAGATTACACAAAATTATTAGTAATCCACACGATTCAATCATAACAAAAAACGGATTTGAATTAAACCCGTTCAATGATGGTTCGGCATATCAATTTTCTTCTTTAACACCAAACAATGTTGGAAGGGTGGTTAATTATCAAAGCTCAAACACTTACAATGTTACAATGGCTCGTGATTTGGAAATAACCAATCAAGTTGATAATAATAAAAAACCTGTAACACAAGTGTTTGCAACATTTCAAAATGTTGGATACTTCGGTTGGTTTAATCAATTAAGGAAAGGATGGACATTTAATATGACATCAAAAGAAACAAACCCATGGTGGTCAACAACAAATCCGACATCTTTAGAAAACAATATAACATCAGGTTATACCAAAGTTCAAAGTGGTGTTACATATAACTTTACGGTTAACTTACCAAGATATAGTGGTGATACAATGTATGGTGATTGGTGTGAGTGGAACGAAAGTGACCAAACTGAAAGAGTTGTTTCAAACTATATGAACAAAATGACTTACTACCAAAAGGCTTTTGATATTGCACCAACGGCATCCACAAATCCAAATGGTTTTTATTATCAAGTTCATTACCCAATTACCTTAAAAGTATTCTCGGATTATCTTGAAACTGCAGAACAAAGTGGAACATTAGGAATTCCTTATTGGGCTTACTTTAGTGATAATAACAAGTTATGGTTTTGGAGAGATATTTACGAATATGGTTATATAGATAATTTAGGTAGGGGTGTTGATTATCCGTATTTGAATAGTTCTCATTATCCATTCCAAGATATTGTTTTTAGGTTGTATCCTGAAGGCGCGTCATTTGACATAACAGATTTGTACCAAATTGTACCAGACCCGATAATTGATGGATGCGAATAAGATAAGAGTGTTGTTTAACAACCAACCAAAAGATATTGTTATTCCTCTTCAACAAGAGTGGGACTTCTATGGTCAACAACAAGCCATTGAACAATATGAATCAACTGTTATTGAAAAAATATTGAATCAAGGTGATGATTATGAGGTGACAAGGTTTGACCATCAGTTATATGATAACACAAAAAGCTCACTTAACTATGATTTTTATTTGAGAAACCCAACCAATAGTTTGTGGCAAAATTCTTATTTATCAAAATTCACGTCAAATCAAGTCTATTATTTCCAACCAGCATTTACAAAATCTTTTTGGAAACTTGATTTCTATGATACTCCAACCACAAGAACACAAAAGTCTTATTTCACTGTAATACTACCAGTACAACAAGGTAAAGTTCAACCAACGGTATTGAACAATACAACAAACGTTACAATCAAACGACCAAGTTATCAGTTGGATTACATTGGTGATAAAGAAGGGTTTTTTCTTTATTGGTTAAAATCAAGACAATTCTTAAACATCAATACTTTTTATATGACGGCAAAATTCTTTAATGGTGCAACAGGTCAATTTATTAAGATGATGAAAGCACCTCAAAGTACTTTACCAAATTTCTTTGATTTTCCTGCTGAAGAATATTTTTATTATAAAGTAGATTTAGATTATATAACACAAACTTACCAAGTGTTTGATTATCCACTAGGTACAAGAGCCGGAACAACATCAAATCCGATAAAATGGTATGAATACGTAAACCCATAATGGATACACAAGTAATGAATATAAGGGTATCACCCGAAGTCTTGAATACAATCATTCACGATGTTACTTACTCAGGTGAGACATTTGGGGTGTATTCGTCTATGACCCAAACGTTAACTAGCGGTATTAATAATACATCAAGTTTAACAGGTCTTACGGTTCCAATTCTTTTAACACAAAATACGATTGATTTGGGATACTATTCTGTTTTTGATGGTGCGGTATCACAAATAAATGTGGTAAACAATTTTATATTTTCATCCACAACAGGTAATCCGTTTACTTGGTATGTGTATAATACTGCCGATGTTGAGTTTAATGCATACCTTCAGTTGTCAACATATTTTTTAGATTGGGGGGATGGAACACCATTACAACCAATTAACACATACACACCAAATTCTATTGTACACACTTATAATACAAACCCAAGTAAGTATACTATAACTTTATTTCAAAATAATCCTTGGGGTAACACAACAGTTTCTAAAAATATTCAGACACCATATGTTGATGTTCCTGATTTTAATCCACAAGGAACGGCATACTTTACACCAAATGTAGGTTCTTGGAGTGCAACTCCAATATCGTACAATTATATTTTTACTGGTGATAGTGTTAATTTAGTTGAAGACCAAGTTTCATCGGCATACGTTTCAGTACCATTTACTGTTAGTGGATATACAGATTCAAGAATTAACGACTTGGCATTTTACGGAACACCAAAATATAAATTATTAGTACCTGTACAAAAAAATAATGTTGATTATGGTATTATCACAGATATTAATTTAGTTTATACTGCATATACAATACAAAACATTGATTATGTTGATTTTTCTGATGGAACAACAATTTTCTTTCTTCAATCATCAGGTTTAACTGAAAATTGGATGGTACAAGAACCTTTAGTAAAAGATGAATTATTATTAGGAATAATTTCTCAAGCAGAAGTGCAATCCAATGTATTTATAGAGAGAGGTAAAAACTCGGCCTATGAAAGAATACAAAGAATAGGTGAAGTAGATAACCTTGGAGATTTAATAAAATATGGATATTACTTTTTTAACGTAACATAATATGGCAACTGGAACATATGGAACTATAAGACCCGCTGATGTATCACCTGAAGATGTGAGTATCGTCATGAATTACACACCGTCAAGAGATGTTACGGACAATTTTGTCCTTACAACCTTGGACGCCACATCAATATTAAGACCTTATTTTAATAACGCAGCGACTGGCGGAAATTCAAATGAAATATTGGGTGGTTTGTATAACCTTAGATTACCTGCCGAAACGTTTACACAGTTGGGTATTTACACTCTTTATATAAGACCTGCGGAAATCAGGACAAGTATTACTGATTGTGGTGTTTTATCGGCATTACCAAACGTAAAAGGAATTGTTATTGATTTGAGTAATGTACCTAGCCAATTTGTAAATAAATTTGTTGCACAAGGTTTGGTTGGGTTTAGAGTAGAATATTTAAATGCTGATGGTAGTAAAATACCAAATTTCTTTAGAATTGTTACTTCAAATTTTTATTGTGAACCTGTAATTCAAAATTTAACAAACACATTACAGAAGGCGGTGAGATACAGATATACTGAAGGTCAAACTAATTTAGTGTTTTGTACATTATCACCAAGTTCATCACCAACAAACAAACCAAACGCCACACCATATATTGGACAACCAGCACAAAACATTGTATTGTCAAATACTTTTTTCAACCCACTGATGTTGGAAGTACAAGTTTCTCAATACGATATTGATACGTTGGGTATTGCTTTATATGGTAATCAAACTAAATCTATGGAGGATGGTATCTACACAATCTATGATGCTCAAAACAACATCTATCAACAATTTAACTTGTATGAAATTAAAGATGACTTTAATAACTTGTTGTATGAGGTTAAAGATAATAGAGGTACTAATATTGACTTCAGTAAAAGTTATCAAAATATTACAGCTCAATAATGGCTAAAACTTTCATACCAAACACAGCGGCTTCAGGTGCCGGAACACCCTTTGATAATATCGTAGGGTTACAAACTGTGCAAGGTGGTGGACTAACACAAGGTAACTTTGAATTTGATTTAGGAATATCAGAAAAAACAAATAGAACTTTTAATATTGGAACATTTCAAAATCCAGTATCATTAGAAAATTTAGATTTAGATTCAATAAATGCCTCAAGAGAATTGTTGGCAAAAGAATATAGGGTCTATCCAAATTATGATTTATCTGTTGTTACAAATTTCACAATATTTGGTTCATTACAAAAACGATTTGAGGTCTCAATTCAAAAAATATTAAACTTTTTTCCTGCGGCAATTGAGGTTGATGCGATTTATTATGATTTTACATCAGGATTAACCGCACAGAATATTGTATACAGTTCAGTTCCAAATGAAACTGAATTTACAATTGATGTTACTAGAATTAAGAATCCGTTTAATATTGATTATTCAGTTAACTCGGTAATTAATCTTCAAAACAGAGAACAACTGTTTTCACCGATTAGAGATTTAACAAATAGATATAGAGATTATAGTTTATTTGTTAATGGTGTTGAATATCCAATTATTGATTTAGACCCAACAACAACTTTAAATTCGGGAACTCTAAAAGTTATTGTTACAGGACAACCATTTGTTGGTGTTACATCAACAGTTGATTCAATTTATATAAAACCAAACACATATTACACTGAAAAAGGTTTTGCTGAAGATTTTGATGAGGTTGAAAAGTTTTTATTAAATAGATTGGCTACACCACCATACACGGCAACATTTAATGTTCCTGTTGAAACTGATTCGGGTGTTGTGGCCATACAAACATCAACAGTGACTTGGCCTAAAGATGGTCTTTGGAATTTAGATATAAGAACACCATTATTTACAACCTATCTTGAAAAATTAAATGAAATTGCCGTTAATTTTGATTCGTTTAAAACAAACTTAATTACTCGTTTTTTAACCACAGAATCATTTTTAGAATTTGACACACCCGACCATAGAGTTGCAAAAGTTTTACAAATATATGGTAGAAGTTTTGACCAAGTAAAACAATTTATTGACGCTTTGGCGTATATGAATTCTGTTAACTACACACCTGGTAATGATATACCATCTATGTTATTAAAAAATCTTGCTCAAACTTTGGGATGGAGTACCAATATATCACCAATTACAAATGAAAACTTTTTGGATTCTGTATATTCATCAACAGGTGTGACACAATACGCTGGTTTTTCAAGAGAATTAACACCATCAGAGTTAAACTATCAATTTTATAGAAATTTAATATTAAACTCGGCCTACCTTTTTAAATCTAAAGGTACAAGACGTTCTGTTGAATTCACTTTAAGATTGGTTGGTGCTCCTGAAGCACTTGTTGAGTTTAACGAACACGTTTATGTTGCGGACCAAAGAATTAATATGAGACAATTTGGTGAGCAATATGCACAAATTACTGGTGGAACATATATTGAAAACGTAACTCAGTTATCTGCAGGTGATACATATAAAATATATGGTCAAACATATACGGCCTTTACCTCATCAACAAACACTTTCTTTGTAGACCAAGTAATTGAAGATTATCCTGTTGATGAATTTGGATTTCCAAAAGCACCAATTGAAACTTCAGATTATTATTTTGAAAAAGGTGCTGGATGGTTTGAATCAACACCACAACATAGAAGTCCACAAATTGTAAATGAAACAACATCTGTTTTTACAGGTAATAGTCCAAATGTTCAAACAACTTTACAGCCTTTTACTTACGGACAAGAATATTTTAATAGATTTAGAAATTTCCCATACATGAATTTGGGATTTAATTTAAAACTTGTACCTGACAATAAAAAAAGTTGGCAACCACCTGTATATAGGGTTAGTGTTGAGTCAGGATATAATGCGTATTATGTAGTATCTGATGATAGGTTAGTACTTAATGCAAAAAATGTTGACTTGTTTATGAATCCTGGTCAAGGCATTCTTTATAATGTTTGGTCAATGTCCAAAAATTATAATTACCCAATTCCAAATTCAGGAATGATGCCACCATACCCAAGTTTGGGAACATATGATTGGACTTTTATTAATCCTGAGGCAAATAAAAAGACGTTCTTTGAATTTGCTCAAACTTTTGTTAATAATACCATAAACATTAGAGATAGATGGTACTCTACCGATGGTAAAACCGGTGGATACCCAACATTATTGAATATTTTCTACAACTACTTACTTTCAGAACAAAATGTTGGAATACCTAATGATAATTTTACATATCAAAAATTAATTGAATATGTTGATGGTCTTGGTCCGTATTGGATTAGATTAACACAACAAATGATACCAGCGTCCACAATATGGAATACTGGTACTCGTTTAGAAAACTCGGCATTACAAAGACAAAAATATGTGTATAGAAGACAACGAGGTTGTCAGTTGGTACAAATTGAGAATGACCCATGTTTGGCAACAAGTCAGTTATTCACATTTGATTGTACCAAACAAAGTGCTACCTGCTCAATATATCCTTGGATTGGTGCTAACCCTGGTGATGTGACATCATTCTCACAAATATTATATAATGTACTGTACAATTATTTAGATACCCAAGGTTATCTTCTTTCAGATTGTAATGCCAATTCATTGTATTCCCAATGGTATGTTGATGTTAAAATTGATGGTGTAACAGTTATTCAAAATAAATTCTTTGATGGTTATGGAACAGGACAAGTTCCGACAAATAACCAATGGAAAACCGCACTTATTTTAAATTTGCAACAATTAATTAACGATGGTTATTTCTTCTATGTAAATGGTAATTCGGTTACAATTTACAATTTGAATTGTGTGTCAAGTTCAGAACCTGTTACTTTACAAATAAACGTTGGTATTAATATAGACATTAGTTGTCAGTAAACTACTTTATAATCATATTTAATAGTTATGGCGTTAGTAAATAAATTATTTCAAAATTGTTTCAACTATACAGGTGATACAATTTATAAGACATTTACAATTGATGACGCTAGTGGATGGACAGTAACTCAAAGTTACGTTATTTATAGTGGTGATGGGGCGTGTTATGTTTACTTGGGTACTACTTTGGGTAGTCCAGTATCAACATATCTATCACCTACTGGAACAAATTTTAGTGGTGCTTGTAATCCATCAACAGGATGTCCGTCAGTTAACACCAATATGTATCCAAACAATTTGTTTTATACGTTTTCGGCATGTTGTGATGGGTCAACATTTAGTTTTAGACGTGGTGATGTTGAATTAGGTTCCGATTATGTTAATGGTACGACAATGGCTCTTAGTTATGTTGGTACTGGTGGTACTTTTAATGGTTGTGCGACTGTAATTACAGGATATACTGGTACAACAATATATACCGATAATAATTGTACGTTTAGTTATTTATCAACATTTACAGATTGTTCTGATTGTGAAACATATTCGCCTTGTCCAACACCAACACCAACCATAACAACGACGCCAACTATAACACCAACTATAACACCAACGCCAAGTATTACTCCAACATCAATACCGCCAAGTCCAACACCAACATCAACACCATTTAATAATGGTAATACTTTTGCATATACTTTAACAGTTACTGGCGCATGTGAAACGGGTTTAGGTTCTGCTTTGATTACTGCTAGTGGAGGAACACCACCATATACGTTTGATTGGTATAATCCAAATTTAGGTACAGGTCCGTACAAGACAAATTTATCTGCAGGAACTTATTTTGTAAGAGCTAATGATTCTACAGCACCAACTAATAATGAATTTTTTATTAATGTTGTTATTGGTTCTGGTTTGACAATAGGATTTCAAAGTGAACTTGCAACGACATGTGGATTAAATAATGGTTCATTAACAGTAACTGCAGAATCAAGTTGTAATGTAATCAACTATTATTTGTATTCGGCATATGGATTTGTTGATTCTCAAACAAACTCAACAAACATTGCAACATTTGATAATTTATCGGCAGGTACGTATTCTGTAACTGCAGTTGATTGTGGTGGTTGTTCAGGAACTTCTGAAACATGTATTATTTACTCATCAAATACTCTTGATTACGGATTTTATATTGTAAATGATACTGAATGTGCTAGTCCAACAGGAAAAGTGTACGTTACTGGTGTTACGGGTAATGCACCATTTACTTATGTGTGGTCTAATGGTGTGACAGGTGACACCATAACAGGATTAACAGTTGGTGGTTATGGAGTTACAGTAACATCATCAGATGGTTGTGTTTTATCAAAAGTTGCCACGGTTGACTTTGTTCCAAGTATTGGGTTAGGTTCATTTACTGCGGTTACGCCATCTTGTTTTGTTGCTGATGGTTCGGTAACACTAACAATAACGGGAGGAACGGGACCTTATTACTATTCAGGTTCAAATGGTACTGTTGCAATAACGTACGCAACTTCATATGTATTTTCAGGTTTATCTGCGGGTCCATTTTCAGTTGATGTTACCGATGCCGCATTATGTAAGGCAACTTTTTCAACGGTATTACAAACACCAAATACATTTAATAGTTTAGATGTAACAACAACAAATTCTAATTGTAGTAGTAATGATGGTAAGATATCAATAACTTTAGATGGTGGACAAATACCGTATACATATACTTTAGTTTATCCTGATTCATCTGTTGTTAATGCGGTTTCAAACTCAACGGCCTATGATTTTATTAATCTTGAAAGTGGAACTTATACTGTGTATGTTTCTGATAGTACAAGTTGTGTTTATCAAGAAGAAATAACAATTATTGCTGAAAATCTATATACGGTAACAACATCAAGTTCGGGTTCAACATGTAATTTGTCTAATGGTAGTGTTACGTTAACATTGTCTACAGGTGGTACGGCACCATATACGTATCAGTTAAATACAGGACAATCATTAAACACTAGTTTTAGTGCCGCCACATTTGGTGGTTTATCAACAGGGACTTATGTTTATAGTGTAACGGACGCAACAGGATGTGTTCAAACAGGAAGTGTTACTGTGTCATTTGGTACACCGTTACAATACTCATTATATCCAACAGGATGTGGTACGGGTTCAGGTGGAACAATAACGGCTTTAATTAGTTCAGGTACACCACCATTTACTTTTACTTGGTCTGATAATGTTAGTGGTAATCCTCAAAACATTGTTGTAACTGGTCTTACGGGTGGAACGTATAGTTTAACCATTGTTGATGCTTCAGGATGTACACAAACCAGAAATACGGTTATTAGTTGTACTGCAATTCAATCAACATATCAAATTTATACAATGTGTGAAAGAGATTTTGAATATACGTCAGGTACTGAAAGAGGAATTCTTCAAATGTTAAATGAAGGTTATAATGATGTTATATCTGGTCACACAGATTGTTTATTAAGCGCGGCAACATTTGTTGCTCAAGTTGAAGTTAGTGGTACAACATATACGGATTCATTTTATACTGGAACCACGTTATTAGATATCCCAACAAATCAACAATGGTATGATGCTGTTGAAACATTATTATTATCAATACCTGGTGTTAGTAGTGTTACAATTGATACTACGTCAAGTGTTGTGACAATAGCTACAGAAGGTGAATTGGCGAATCAACAAATTATAATTGACCTGATAATTCAATATGACATTAATTGTGTGAGTTAATATGGCAATGATTGACATAATATCAATTACGGGTACGTCACCATATCAGGTGTATGTTTCAGATGTTTATGGTAATAATCAAACTTTTGTTGGAACGATTTCAGGGTCGGTACCACCCACTGAAAATTTTTATCTACCAACAATATTTGATAATGCACCAGCAATCATGTTAACAATTACTGATGCTGATGGATGTTCCAAATTCAAAATACTTGAATGTCTTTATGGTTGTGGATTCACAATTCAAATTGTTGCGAGTGATTGTATTTTTACAATTGCATTTGAACCACCAAACAATCCTTAAATAAGTTAGTGTAATTTTAGGGTTAATATTCTAAAAAGTACAAACTCATTGTATTTATTAAGAAATTAATTCTATAGATGGCAGAAATTTATGATATTATTGTGGTTAATGAAGCGAGTGGTTGTCAAAACGCTGTAACCAATCAATATACCATTACAGGTTGTAATCAAACAGTCCTTGTTAAATTTGACGGGACAAACAATGCTGTTGGACCATTTGACATCTATACGGGTAGTACTGGAACAACCGCTGTTTATACAGGTGTTACAAGAACTGAAATGATATATGGTGTTGTATTAACACTTACAGACCCATCAGCGTTTTGTGGTACACCAACACCAACACCTACGCCAACAGTAACACCATCTTCGGTAACACCAACACCGACACCAACATCAACTATTACACCTACACCATCAACGACTATTGGTCTTACACCAACACCTACGTCTACAACAACAATAACACCAACACCAACAATAACACCATCAAGTACACCGTCAGTTGGAACGGCATACCTATTTATTGAACCTCAATCAGGTTCAACCAATAT